>Ga0209609_10001152_pt1 | contig 15434 bp, 11 predicted proteins | sample LakKivw325mmetaG_FD_184136 | JGI IMG/M metagenome (GOLD analysis project Ga0209609, IMG submission 184136) | Anoxic lake water microbial communities from Lake Kivu, Rwanda to study Microbial Dark Matter (Phase II) - Lake Kivu water 325m metaG... | ecosystem: Environmental > Aquatic > Freshwater... | reverse complement strand
GGTTAATATTTTGTTATATATTATTATAAAAAGTTTTAGTTTGATTATTTTTAAATTGATTTTCAGGCTTAAAATAATCGGTAGTGAAAATATACCGAAGACTGGTCCTTTTGTTATTGTAGCAAACCACTCAAGTTTATTAGATGGATTTGTCCTTGTATCATCTGTTAAACCTAAAATAACCTTTATGTCTGCTGCCTATCTTTTTAAAATGCCTTTTGTGGGTAATATTCTACGAGGGGTTGGGGCTATTCCTGTTCAAGGCAAAGGCAATGATATTAAACTTATAAAAAATGCTATGTAAGTCTTACAGGCAGGTGGCGTTTTGGGAATTTTTCCGGAAGGAAGAATTACTAACGAAAAAGATGATTTCTCAGGCAAAGCTGGAGCTGCATATCTTGCAGTAAAGGCAGATGTCCCAATTATTCCTATGGCAATCAAGGGAGCTGGTAAGGTATTGCCAGTCGGAGCAAAATTCCCTAAATTAAATAGAATTGAGGTAAAGATTGGAAAGCCAATTTTTACTTCGAAAAAATTAAAACTAAATAAAAAAATTCTTAAAGATATAGCAGATTCTTATATGAAAGAAATATATTAAAAGAGAAGAAAAAGACGCAGCATATTAAAGCAACCAAAATCGGACTCGTTAAGACAGGAATGCCCTAAATATGCACGTAGAGTGCTTTTTTCAAGAGGTAAAACCATAGCTCGACTTTTATTATAAAATAATGCAAAAAAGAAGGTTTTTTCGCATTATTCTCTTGAAAGCCTTATATCGAAATATTATCTCCGCGAGCCGAAGAGGTGTGGACCGAAGGAGATATAAGAGAGATTTGTTGGAATTCTTTCGGCGTGGAGAAAGTACGCATAGCTCTGGCTATTGGTGGACACGATAAGGGCCATCTTGGAGACGAAAGGCAAATAAAAATTATTATCCTTCTCCGGAAATAAGGGGAATAGTTTTAATTTCCCTAGCTAGTTCGTGGATAATTTGTTTCTTCCATCCTCCTTGAAAGTAGAAGAAAAGAGCTAAAATAGCAGAGATAATATTACTGAAAACCATACCCCACCATATCCCTGAAGAGCCAAACTGATTACCGAGCAAATAAGCCAGAGGGATTCGGAGCCCCCAGAGTCTTACCATATCTACAATCATAGGTTGAACATTATGTCCAGATCCTCTAAATAGAGCCATAATTGCAGCAATTAAGCCAAAGAAGGGTATACCAAAAATAAATATAGTTAAAAAGTGAATCCCTTCAGCAATAATATCTGGTCGATTAGGGATAAATAATTTTAATAGAGGAATTCTTAAGACAAAAAGCAGAGCAGCTTCTGTTATAGTAATGAGAAATACTACTTGTAAGCTTTTTTTAGCTATTTCTTTTACTCGGGAGATAAGGTTTGCTCCTAAATTTTGCCCAATTAGAGTCATAATTCCAATTCCTAAGCCATCAACTACAATAAAAATAATATTGATTAATCTATCTCCTATTCCAAAGGCAGCGATAACGGTTTCCGGATTATTTACTCTGCCTATAATAGCCATTACTATTATAAATCCAAGTGCAGTAGTTGAATACCCTATTGCTGCCGGTAGTCCAATTTTAAAGATCTTTTTCAACCATTCCCAAGCTGGGATTAGACCATTGAAAGTTATTTTTATCTCTTTTATCCCTCTATGGAGGATATAGAGAGATATACAGGCAGATATACCCTGACAGATGATAGTAGCCAGGGCTGCTCCCCTTACGCCTAAATAAGGAAAACGCCACCATCCATAGATTAAAAAGGGATCGAGTATGACATTTAAAGTAACAGTAAAGAGATTTATATACATTGGGGTTATAGTATCGCCTTTAGCAGCAAGAATACTCTGAAAGGTGAAGGCAATAAATATAAAAGGCATTCCCCAGAAGATCAGTCGCATATAAGTTATGGCTGTTTTGATAACGGTATCTGATTTAGTAATAAGGGGAACCAGAAAAGGGGTTAAGATAAATCCTAATATAGCAATTATCAATCCAAATATAATGGAAAGAGAAAGCATTTGACCACCTATAGTATTAGCATTCTTCTTTTCTCCTGCTCCGGTGTATTGAGAAATAAGAGCTACCCCAGCTAGTCCAAATCCGAAAGAGAGAGTAATGAGGAACCAGATTACAGGCCAGGATATTTGTAAGCCAGCGACTGCTTCCCCACTTTCTGCTGGGGGAAGATGCCCTAACCAGAAGGTATCGGTAAGATGGTATAGAGTATGTAAGAGCTGAGAGATCATCACTGGAAAGCTTAATAAGAACATAGTTTTTAGAGGATTGCCATTTAAGATCTCTTCATGGTTAATTTTTTTCATTCTTCTTCCTTCTTCCTTTCCTTTTAATTTAGATAGAAATTATATACTTATAAAGTATAAATCTATTACTAAATAATTTCAATCTTTATTTGATTCTTTATTTGATTCTTTTTTATGAATTATTTTATTAAAAAGAAGGATTTTTAGAGTGTGGTATCGAAATTTATATTATACAGTCTATGTAGTGGTTACAGGTACTTACTATTATGACCTTTATATGGATTATATTCTATAGGTCTTGCCACAGTTGAGAAAATCGATTTTTAACCTTAGAGTCATTCCCTGTTCCGATATTTGTAATTGCCAGCGGATACCTTCCTGATCCCTGTACGGAAATTTACCAGATTAATCAGGAAAGAGAAGACAATTATAACTATAATTACAGGAAGTAGAAATTGCCAATAAAACAGTCTTTATTTATTACGTAAAATAAGTAGTGAATAGTTCAAGATCAGAGTACTTCGTAAAATATGCAAATATGTTAGCATAAACGAAGTAGTTTGGTTATTTTAAGTTATACACAATTCATCAAGAGGTGAATATATGAGATTGTTAATAGTATCAAATAGACTCCCTATTACTGTAGAAAAACAAGATGGTAAGTTAGAGCTTAAGCAAAGTGTTGGCGGTCTCGTTTCAGGTATAAACGATTATCTTAATATGATTAAATCTTCCGATTTTCTAAAGCCTGAATACCTCTGGATTGGCTCTCCAGGAATGGATGTCGAAAGAAAAAATAAGGAAGAATTGACAAAAAAATTTCTTGATGAATATCGCTGTCAACCTGTTTTTTTATCAGAGAAGGTTATGGAAAAATTTTATCAAGGGTTCTGCAATAAAACTTTGTGGCCTCTTTTTCATTCATTTCCCTCGTATGTTGAATACGACGATGAATATTGGCAAATTTACAAGGAGGTGAACTTTACTTTTGCGCAGCAGGTTTTAAAAGTTATGGAGCCTGAAGATATTATATGGATTCACGATTACCACCTAATGCTTTTACCTCAAATGTTAAGAAATAAGATACCCGAGGCAAAGATAATTTTTTTCCTTCATATCCCTTTCCCTCATTTTGAGTTATTTAACCTTTTGCCAAAAAAATGGCGTAGCGAAATACTTAAAGGAATACTTGGTGCAGAGGTAGTAGGTTTTCATACTTATGAATATTTACAGAATTTTCTTCAGTGCATTTTGCGTTTTTTAGGTTATGAACACGAGATGGGAAAAATCTTGACAGATGATAGATTAATAAAAGCAGGCGCATTCCCGATAGGAATAAATTTTCAAAAGTTTTATGAAGCACTAAATAATCCAAAGATTCTGGGTAAGGTGAAAGAATTGAAGCAAAAATTAGATGGTTATAAAGTATTGCTTTCTATAGATCGGCTTGACTATACCAAGGGGGTGATAAATAGATTAAAGGGGTATGATTTATTTCTTAAAGAAAATCCTCAATACTTGGAAAAAGTTGTTCTTATTATGGTGATTGTGCCCTCGCGTGTTGGAATTGAACAATATCAAAGAACGAAGAGGCAGATAGATGAATTAGTTGGAAGGATTAACGGCAGATTTGGTAATGTTAATTGGACGCCAATCTTATATCAAACTACATTCTTGCCTTTTGATAATCTGGTTACTTTTTATAATATTGCTGATGTCGCACTTATTATTCCTTTGCGTGATGGAATGAATTTGATAGCAAAAGAATATATTGCCAGCAGAACTGATGGGACAGGAGTTTTGATATTAAGTGAAATGGCAGGGGTATCTAAAGAGCTTACAGAAGCAATTCTGATCAATCCCTATGATATTTCTGCAATCGCCTCTTCTATAAAAGATGCGTTGGAGATGCCCGTTGAGGAACAGATAAGGTGCAATAAAAAGATGCAGGAGCGACTGAAAAGATATCACGTCGGTAAGTGGGGTGACGATTTGATAAAAGAATTACTTTCTGTAAAGGAAGAACAGAAAAAATTTAGTGTCAAATTATTGACGTCCTCTGCTCGTGAGAGATTGTTAAGCGAATATCAAAAAGCTAAACAGAGGCTTATATTCTTGGATTACGATGGAACTCTTATTCCGTTTGCTTATGATCCCAAAATACCCAAACCCGATGTGGAGCTATTAAATTTACTTAAAGAGCTTGCAGATGATGGGAAAAACGAAGTTGTGATTTTAAGCGGTCGCGATAAGGATACACTTCAGCAATGGTTTTCTTCCATCAATATTAGCATGGCTGCAGAACATGGAATATTGGTTAAAGAGAAAGGGAAAGTAGATTGGGAGATGTTAAGACCATTGAAAAACGATTGGAAAACTCAAATTTTGTCTACCTTTCAAACCTATTCTGACCGTCTTCCAGGAAGTTTCATTGAGGAAAAGGATTACTCGCTTGCATTACATTACCGCCAATCTGATCCAGAACAATCATCTATTATAGTTAAAGATGCGGTCGAATATCTAATAAGTTTTACTGCCAATCTTGATATACAAGTATTGCAGGCAGACAAGGTGATTGAGATTAGATGTGCTGGTATAAATAAAGGTACAGCAGCATTATGGTGGCAGTCAAGATTCAATTATGATTTTATATTAGCTATCGGTGATGACTTGACAGATGAAGATTTATTTAAGGTTTTACCCCAAGAATCTTTTGCTATCAAGGTTGGGATAACTCAATCTAATGCTAAATTTAATGTGCGTAATTATATAGAGGTAAGAGAATTACTTAAACAATTAATTAAAAATGAAATTTCATAATAATATTTCTGAAGATATAAATGAATAAAAACAATAACCAGGCAATTTATACTTAAAAGAAAAGTAGAAAAAGATAAATATTCGTACTCTGTATAGTTGACTTTTATAAAAAAAATATTATAATTATTTCATAACAGGATTCATATTAAAATAACAAATTACCGTTGTTTTAAGCTATATATTGGATTTACTTAAAATTGTTTTTTACTACAGAGTTTTTTAGGAGGTGAGGTAAAAGGGGGAAAAGTAGCTAATAACGATAAAGTATATTTTAAAATTAATTAAAAGGAGATGAGTAAGATGAATAAAAAAGTAAGAAATTTACTTCCTTGGGGTGTAGTTTTTATTATTTCAGCTGCTGTTTTCTCAGGCCATTTTGGTGTAGGTGACCTGATATTTCCTCCCATATTGGGAAGAGGGGCTGGAGTCTTATGGTTTATTGCAGCCTTGGGATATGGAGTCATTAATAGTTTAGGCGTATTTATTGCCTATTTAGCGGTTTCAATACAGGATAAATCATTATTTGGCTTGACTTCAAGAGTATTGGGAAAAAATTTTGGTATTGTCTTTACAACTCTATCCATGCTGATTATCGGTCCTGTTTTTATTCTTCCCAGAGTGAGCTCTGCTACACACGAAATGGCTGTAGCACAGTTTTTCCCCACCATACCTCTATGGGTGACATTGTTAATTTATTTCGCTTTAAACTTTTATTTTGCTTCTAACCGTTCAAAAGTAATTGACAGATTAGGAAAATACCTTGCCCCAATTCTAATTCTATTCATGATTATTCTTGTTATTAAAGGGATTGTTGCTCCTTTAGCAAGCCCAGTTTCTCCCGGATCACCGACTGCATTTACGGACGGAATTCTGAATGGATATAATACGATGAATGCTTTGGGTGCAGCCCTGTTTGGACTCTGGCTTATCAATGAATTTTCCATGAGAGGACTTAAAGACCGAGAATCGCGTAAAAACAATTTAATTATCATTGGATCGATCACTGCATTTGGGTTGTTTTTAACTTCAACCGTTCTGACCTATTTGGGTGCATCTTCTGGAGCAAAATTTCCAGAGGCACCTATCGGTGTACTGACTGTGGAATTTGCCAGAGGTCTTTTAGGATATTTTGGTATTATTGTTTTTGCCATTATTCTTAGCTTTGCCAATATTACCACATCTGTTGGGCTTACTTCAACGGCAGGAGATACCTTTGAACAGATGACCAATGGAAAATTAAAATATACCACTACAGTCGCTTTAAGTTGTGTTGTTGGTTTTTTGATAGGGCTTATCGGTCTTTCCAAAGTTGTTGGGTATACTGTACCCTGGCTTATGCTGATTTACCCTGCTTTGGTTGTAATATTGATTATGGGCTTATTCTCCAAATTTGAAAGAGTAAAATTAGCCACACAGGTTGGGGTCATTGTTGCCGTTATATTTAGTATTGGTGATTTTCTTCCAGGTCTCGGTTTTGGAAATAATTTCTTCACGAAGATGAATTCCCTCTTACCACTTGGCAAGCAGGGAATGGCTTGGTTATTACCAGTAGTTATTGCAGTTATCGTATTCCAAATCATTTCTACCTTTTCAAGACCCAAAACCTTAGCTAAAACTTAAGAAGAAGGGAGGAGGTGGAATGATTACTTTAGAATATTTGGATAAACTTATTGTTACTATTGTTGCAGAAGATTCTGTTTTATACGAGAGTCCTTTCTGGGGACAGCATGGTATATCTATTCTTCTTGAGGTTTATAAAAATAATATAAAAAAAAATATATTAGTTGATGTCGCCCAAAATTCAGAAGCCCTATTACATAATCTGAGTTTACTAAACATTAGTCCGTTAACTATAGATGCCATCGTCCTTACTCACTGTCATTATGACCATACTCAGGGACTGGTAGAAATATTAAGGGCAATCGGGAAAAATGACTTGCCAGTTATTTCTCATCCCAGTATTTTTAGGTTAAACTTTATTACCAGTCCTTACTTAAGGCATGTAGGTGTTATGAACCGTGACTCTAAAGAGAAGATTGAAGAAAGCGGGGGATCTTTATTTTTAACCAGCGACCCTTTTCAAGTAATGCCCGGGCTTATCACCACCGGCGAAGTTAGGAGACAAACTGATTTTGAGGAAGTGGGAATACCTCTTAAAACTATAACCGATGATAACAAAATTGTCGAAGATAAAATGAAAGATGACATATCGGTAATAGCAAATTTGAAAGATGAAGGAATGGTTATACTAACTGGCTGCAGCCATGCAGGAATTGTAAACATTTTAAAACATTCTGTTGAAATAACTGGAGAAAATAAAATTAAGGCAGTAATTGGTGGGCTTCATCTTGTGGAAGCCCCTATGGAAAGAATTAAAAAAACTGCAGAAGCTCTATCCAAATTCGATATCAGTTTGATTTCAGCAGGTCATTGTACCGGTTTTGAAGCCCAGGTTGAACTTTATCATACATTTAAACAAAAATTCTCACCACTCCATACCGGTATGAAATTTGTGTTTTAAAAAAAATCATACAAAAGGATTGCTTCCTGCAAGAATGTATTAGGGATAGAAAGGAGATGTCTAACATAGATACCTTCTATTATTTCGCCGATAAACCCGATTATTTTAGGTTACTGGGCATTCTCAGATTTTGAAAGCCAGAAAAAGATATGAGTGTTCGCAAAGAAGAAAAGAAAAGATTTGAGAAGAAGATTTAACTTCTTCCCAAATCTTTTAAATAAGATAATATTACATTCTTCCACCGGTTCAGTATCTTCAATTTTTTTCCATTATCAAACTATTTCTCCAAAGATTGAGCTTGAAAACATATTATTATGATCGATTGACTTAAATGCATTTTAAATATTTGCTAATTATGTAATTTGTTAAATTATATAGTAAATTGTTGATTAATGGTAAGTTGATAACTTGCTAAAAGATTGATAAAATATCAATTACGAAAAGATAAAAGGAGTGATTGCAGTTAATACATTTTTTATGGATACCCATACCCATCTTGATTTAATAAAAAGAAATACTGAGGAAGTAGTTAAAAAGGCAGCAGAAAAGGGAGTAACTAAGATGGTTACTATAGGTATTGATCTACCTTCCAGTAAAATTGCCCTGGAATTTGCTTCTCGTTTTGAAGGAGTTTATGCAGCTATTGGTTTTCATCCTCATGAAGCAAAATTTTTAGATGCGGAGAATTTGAAAGAATTAGAGAAATTAGCTAAGAAGGATAAGGTGGTAGCTATTGGCGAGACAGGCTTGGATTATTATTGGAAACATAGCACCTTACCTTGCCAGATGGAGGCTTTTAAGAAACAGATAAATCTGGCTCGGAAATTAAATCTACCTCTTATTATTCATGATCGAGAGGCGCATCAGGATACCTTAAAGATCCTGGTTGAGGAGGCTAAAGGATTAAAAGTTTTATTACACTGTTTTTCCGGGGATTTAGATTTAGCCAGGGTATGTATAGAACGAGGTTATTATCTCGGAATAGGCGGAGTAGTAACTTTTAATAATGCCATAAAACTTAGAGCCATAGTTAAGGAAGTTTCTCTGGAAAATCTGGTTTTGGAAACCGATTCACCCTATTTAGCTCCGCATCCTTTTCGGGGAAAACCCAATGAACCGAAATATATACCTTTTATTGCTGAGAGAATTGCCGAATTAAAAGGGATTCCCGTAAAAGAAGTAGCAGATAGGACTTCTGCTAATAGTAAAAAAATATTTGAGATCTAATCTAAAAAATTTGACATAATAGTGAAAGAGATGTATATTATTTAATAATATCTAATAAATGATCAGTTGGTTGGTTAAATAAAAATGAAAATTGGAATACAAAGCGAAAATAATATGATTAATAAGTACTACTATTATTACTATTACTATTATCCTGAGGGGGTATATGCCTAGGGGATAAATAGTAATGCTGATTTAGATTGCTATTATCAAAATGAAACCATAGGCATGTGCCTCCCAAGGCATAGCCTGTGGTTTTTCTTTTTTAATTAAAAAGAAGGGTCATAGGTGTTTTAGTTTTTACATCTTTGACCCTTCTTCGTTTTCTGAAAGAAGCTAGTTTTTTTCGAAAAAAAAAGAAAGGAGATGAAATGTAAAATTGAATTTCTATTAGCGGAATATTACATAAAAAATAAAAAAATATTTGAAAAAGGAGAAAAGTTATGAGAAATTTATCAATTTTATTATTAGCAGTGATTCTGATGATATTTGGGCTAGTATTTTCTTTTGCCGAAACTCAACCTTTGGTAATTGGTATAACTCAGATCGTAGAACATCCTGCTTTGGATGCTGCCCGCGATGGCTTTATAGCTGCTTTAGAAGAAGCAGGATTTAAGGAAGGCGAAGATGTAGTCTATGATTTACAAAACGCTCAGGGAGATTTTACTAATGCTATTTCTATTGCTCAGAAATTTAAAGATGATAAAGTGGATTTGATTGTAGTCATTTCCACCCCCAGTGCTCAAGCAGCATTACAAGTCAACCAGGAAATTCCGATAATTATTAATGCGGTAACCGATCCGGTAGCAGCAAACTTAGCTAAAAGCTGGGAAAGTTCTGGGAATAATCTTACCGGGATGAGCGATGCTGCTCCAAACAAACAACAGGTAGAACTCATTCTCCAATTTTTACCTGCAGCTAAAAACGTAGGGACTATCTACAATGCTGGGGAAGCTAATTCAGTGGTTCAGGTTGAAGTGGCAAAGAAAACTTGCGAAGAACTTGGCCTTAAGTTGATAGAAGTAACAGTAAGCAATTCCAGTGAAGTATTAATGGCAGCTCAATCTTTGGCTGGCAGGGTGGAAGCAATATATATTGTCACAGATAATACAGTAGTATCAGCCTTAGAATCTGTAATTAATGTATGTAATCAGGAAAAGATTGCTCTAATCGTTGCTGACCCGAGCACGGTTGACAAAGGCGCTTTGGCTTCTTATGGCATTGATTATTTTTCTTTAGGCAAGAAATCCGCAGAGATAGCACTAAAGGTAATTGAGGGAGCCAAGCCTTCTGATATTCCTATTCAGACTATCACTGACCCTAAGGATTTACAATTTGTAGTGAACTTGGATACTGCAAAAACCATTGGGATTTCTGTAAGTGAGGAAATTATAAAAGCAGCGGATAAAATTATAAAAGATGGTAAAGTGCAGGGCGATTAATCCCTTATTAAAAGAAAGGATCAGAAAATATGTCGATAAGTCTTTTTCTTCATGCGCTAGAACAAGGATTAGTTTTTGGAATCATGGTCTTGGGAGTATTTATTACTTACAAGATATTGGATTTTCCTGACTTAACCGTTGAAGGTAGTTTTCCTTTGGGAGCTGCGGTAGCTGCCAAGGTCATTTTTTCTGGTGGGGACCCATTATGGGGAACATTTTTATCAATGATAGCCGCTTCTCTTGCCGGATTATTTACTGGATTATTACATACCAAATTAAAACTGACTAATCTTTTATCAGGAATTTTGACAATGACTTTACTATATTCGGTAAATTTAAGAATTATGGGAAGACCAAATATCCCCTTATTGGGAAAAATTACCTTATTAGGAAAAATAAAAAATTATTTTCCTAATTTGTCGATGGATTACCTGATTCCTTTCTTTTTTCTGTTTCTGGTCGTCATACTAAAATTTATTATAGATTATTTCTTATCTACAGAAATAGGATTGACTATCATTGCCACCGGTGACAATGAACAGATGATAAAGAGTTTAGGGGTGAACACAGATTTTACCAAAATTATTGGACTTTGCCTTTCAAATGCTTTAGTAGGTTTGTCGGGTGCACTTTTTGCTCAATATTCCGGATTTGCTGATGTTAATATGGGTTTAGGTACTATCGTTTCTGGATTAGCTTGTGTAATTATTGGAATTAGTATTATAAAAATACCTACTATTTTCTGGAGAACAATAGCCGTCTTACTTGGTTCTTTGGTTTATCGTTTAATAATGATAATTGCATTACGTTATGGTTATAGTCTTGGGTTTAAGCCGGGAGATTTAAAATTAATTTCTGTTTTATTGGTCATAATAGCTTTAAGTGTTCCTTTTATTAAACATAAACTTAATTTTGTAGAGAGGTTTAATTTGGGAAGAAAAGATTTGCAAAATAATAATGGGAAGGAAGTTTGAATCATGCTGATAATTAAAAAATTAACTAAATATTTTGCTAAAAATAGCCCGCATGAGACTTTGGCTTTGGATAATTTTAATCTACGGATAGAAAAAGGCGATTTTATTACAATTATTGGCAGTAATGGTGCTGGTAAGTCGACACTCTTAAATTTAATTGCTGGAACTTTACAGCAGGATAAAGGGGAAATAAGGTTATCAGGAGAGATGATTAACAATCAACCTGAATATCAAAGAGCTCGATGGATTGGAAGAGTTTTTCAAAATCCTCTTTTAGGGACTGCTCCTTATATGACTATTGAGGAAAATTTATCTTTATCTTTAAAAAGAGAAAAAAGAGGATTACGCTTGGGGGTTAATAAAAATTTACGCAATTTTTTTTCGGAAAAACTAAGTGAATTAAATTTAGGACTGGAAGATAATATCTCAAAAAAGGTGGGCTTACTTTCCGGGGGGCAACGGCAGGCAATGACCATGTTGATGGCTACCATGTTTAAACCCAAGGTTTTACTTTTAGATGAACATACAGCTGCCTTAGATCCGGAAAGCAGTAAAAAGATTTTGAAATTGACGCAAAATTTAGTGATGGAGCGGCAGGGAGACTTAATTACTTTAATGGTTACCCACAATATGAAGCAAGCTTTGGAAGTGGGTAATCGTACTGTGATGATGGATAGGGGACGAAATATTTTTGATATTCAAGGAGAAGAAAGAGAAAAGATTAATGTAGATGATTTAGTAAAACAGTTTTCAATATTAAGCAATCGAAAAGATAAGTATATAGAAGATAGAATGGTCTTGATATAACCTATTATACTTGATATAAATAAAAAGAGTCTTATGTTCGTATTATGTACGAATTCAAGATTCTTTTTTTTGTTTAGATTGGCTTTTTGTATTATAATAAGAAACAAAATAGGGTGGTTATTTTCTAAAAAGTAAAAAATCTTTAAAACAAGAGCATTCATAATTAGTTAATTTGAGTGGTTAATTGGAAAGACTGCTCAAAACGAATTTATTCTGATTCTTGGTTTCTATTCTCTTTGCGAGATATGATTCACGAGATGTGAGATACTAATTTTAAAGGGAGTGGAAGGGTATTGAGTAAAAGATTATATTATGAAGAACCATATTTGCAAGAGTTTAAAGGAAAAATTTTAGAAAAAATAAAAACAGGTGGCAAACCTGCTCTTATTTTAGATAATACTTGTTTCTACCCTACTTCTGGTGGTCAGCCAAATGATTTAGGTTATATTCAGGGTGTGTCAATAGTTGATGTAATAGAGGATAACGATAAGATAATCCATGTATTAAAAGAAGGCATCGAAGAAGAATGCGGAGATATGGTAATAGGAAGAATTGACTGGGAGAGAAGATTTGACCATATGCAACAACATAGTGGGCAACATATCCTTTCTGCTGCTTTCGAAAAATTATGGAATGCCGATACGGTATCTTTTAATTTGGGGGATGAAATTTGCACTTTAGATATCATGAAAGATAGCATTACTTCCGAGGAAGTAAAAAAAGCGGAGATAATATCTAATAATATCGTTTTAGAAAATAAACCGATTAAAACATATTTTGTGGACCAAGAAAGGGTAAATGAATTAAATCTAAGGAAAATTCCTCCTCAAAAAGGAGATATAAGGATAGTAGAGATAAAGGATTTTGATATATGTGCCTGCTGTGGTACTCACTGTAGGACTACCGGGGAGGTTGGTCTGATTAAAATCTTAAAATGGGAGAAAAGAGGAGTAAAAATTCGGTTGGATTTTATATGCGGTAAGCGTTCTTTGAAAGACTATTATTGGAAAAATGAATTAATTAAGGATATTTCTAATAAATTGACGATTAAAGATACAGAGCTGGGAGAAACAGTGGAGAAAATGTTAGAGGAACGGAAAAAAAGCAGAAAAGAATTAAGAGAAATCAAAGAAAAATTACAAGAATATGAAGTAAAAAGATTGATTGATGAAACCTCTATAAGAGATAATGGAATAAGGATGATAAACAAAGTGTTTGAAGAAGATAATTTTCAAGAAGTAAGAGGATTGGTACAGAGGATTATTAATCTAGATGACAGTGTAGTTGTATTAGCTGGAATTAAGAATAAAGGAGATGGAGAAGGAGTAAGGATATTGTTTGCCTGTTCCCGAACTTTGAAATATGATATGAATAGATTAGCAAGAGAAGCAGCCAAATTTATTGAAGGACAAGGAGGCGGAGCTCCTAATTTTGCTCAAGCTGGAGGGAAGAAGTTTGAGGGGATTGAAGATGCTCTGAATTTTGCTTTGGAACATTTTCAGGAATTTATTAAAAAATGAGAAAAAATGAAAATGATTAAATCTAAAAAATTAATAAATAAGGTTATTTTTGTTATTGTCTGCATTTTAATCTTATTATTCTCAATAGGTTTTAATTCTTTTGCTGCCGAAAGAGATTTAATCAAAGAACAGCAATTAGGTAAGAAATTATCTATAGATATTGAGAAGAAATATGAGGTAGTTAAAGATTTACAACAAAATTCTTTATTGAAAGAGATTGGCAATAGGTTAACCAGGGCTTCAGAATTGAGTGAAATGACATTTCACTTCAAGATATTAAAAATAGACGGGCCTAATGCCTTTTCTATCCCGGGTGGATATATCTATGTAACTTATGATCTTTTTGATTATATTCAATCAGATGATGAACTGGCCGGGATTTTAGCTCATGAAATTGCTCATATAATTCATAATCATGCTTTAAAGCAGACCAGAGATAATACTAAATATAATCTACTAACTATTTTAGCTGTTCTTTTGACCAGGGAGCCAGATGTAGCTTTATTAGGGAAGTTAACTACTATAACCTTTCTTAATCAGTATAGCCGGGATTACGAAGAAGAAGCAGATTTAACTGCCATAGACCTATTAATCAAGACAGGAAATAATCCGGTAGGTTTTTTAACTTTTTTGGAAAGATTATACTCCAGGGAAATGTTTAGACCTAAAATAAATTTGGGGATATTTCAGACTCACCCAGAAACTGAAGCTCGAATTAATTATGTGAGAGATATGATCCAAGAGAAGGGGATAGATATTGATAGGCGGGCTACGACTGATTATCTTAAAGTAAATATTAAATATATATTTGAGGAGCCTTTTTATACCGGCATTATTTATATCGATAATACTTCTATCTTAAATTTATCATTTCCAAAAAACCATGAAATTTACCTTAAGATGATAGAGGCTACTCAAAACCTGGATAAATTTCTTACTGTAGATTTATCTCCTTATGAAATAAATGTTTTTGTAGAGGGGACTACCTCTACACTCCTGATTCGTAATGATAAAATAATCTCTTTAGATGATTCAGAGACTGCATTGTCAAATAAATCATCCAGAGAAGTATTAAGTGAAACGAAGGATAAAATTAGGAGAGCCCTCTGGGAATTTAAACTTATTCAGCCTTTTTAAAGAAAATAAAAATATAAAATAAGTAAAAGAGGGGATAATAAAAGATAGAGAAAGGTTTATAAAAGAATATAATAGAGTGTAAATTGTAAAAGAATTATTATTGGAGTAAATAATAAAATAAATAAATAAAGATATTAAATATTATCCTAAATAAGCTTTAATTACTTTAGGGTTTTTAGCAATTTCGTTGCATGTACCTTCTAAAATAATATTTCCTGTTTCTAAGACATAGGCCCGATGGGCGATTTCTAAAGCCATATGGGCATTCTGTTCTACCAATAAAATAGTAGTGCCTTCAGCATTTGCCTGTCTTATTACTCGGAAAATATCCTGAACTAAAAGGGGGGCTAACCCCATAGAGGGTTCGTCTAACAACATAAGTTTAGCTCGAGCCATTAGTCCACGACTCAAAGCTAACATCTGTTGTTCTCCTCCAGATAAAGTTTCTCCCAGCTGGTTTTTTCTTTCTTTTAATATCGGAAATAGATCATATACTTTATTTAAATCTTCTTGGATTGCAATTTTATCTTTTCTTCCCCAGGTGGCAAGCTCTAAATTTTCCTGAACTGTTAATGGCCCAAAGATTATTCTTCCTTCTGGGACGTGGATTATACCCCTTTTTACCAAATCATATGCTGGTACCGATAGCAAGTCTTCATTCAAAAAAGTAATACTTCCACCTTGAGGTTTAAG
>Ga0209609_10001151_pt1 | contig 15437 bp, 9 predicted proteins | sample LakKivw325mmetaG_FD_184136 | JGI IMG/M metagenome (GOLD analysis project Ga0209609, IMG submission 184136) | Anoxic lake water microbial communities from Lake Kivu, Rwanda to study Microbial Dark Matter (Phase II) - Lake Kivu water 325m metaG... | ecosystem: Environmental > Aquatic > Freshwater... | reverse complement strand
ATGGTTACCAGTCTGAAATTCAGACGATTTACGGACAACTCCAGAATGCACTCGGCGTTTCAATAGAACCTGCTCCTGATGAATGGGATAGGGGATACAACGTTGATTTTTTCATCAAGGTCAACGGCAAATTTATAGGATTGCAAATCAAACCAGCAGGTTATGCGTACATCCCGCAGATAATTAATGAACTTTCATTCCAGAAGAGGACTCACGAGAAGTTCACCGAAAAATATGGAGACAAAGTTTTCTATATAATTTCGGTAACCGAAGGGAAGAAGAAAATTATTCAGAATCCTGAAGTGATCGACGGAATACAGCAGGAAATCAAAAGATTATGTGCTTCATGAGGCAGAGAACAAATGGGAGAAACACGTGTAAATCTGACTCACCTTCTGAAAGACATCAGGGACAGCTATCCGTGTCCCGCGGAAGACGTAATAATTCTGGAACTGATTGCCAACTCTCTTGATTCCGGAACATCTAAAATCAGGATCACTACGGACGCGGATGCCAGAACTTTTACAATTACGGATAATGGAAAAGGTATGTCTGAAAAAGATTTCCAGGCCTATCATGACATAGCCGAAACCAGCAAGGTCAGGGGGAAAGGGATCGGTTTTGCAGGGGTTGGCGTAAAACTTGCCCTGCTGTATGCAGGAAAAGTTGAGACCGAAACAAAGAACAAAGATTTTCATAAGGCATCCCGGTGGTGGCTCGAAAGCGCAAAAAAGGCTCCGTGGGAATATATGGATATTCGGAATTTCGTTACGGGAGAAAATGGAACTTCTGTCTCGATATATCTTAACGATTCATCATCGCTGTTTGACGAGTCTCACATAGAAGACGTGATTCAAACCTACTACTATCCTCTCCTGCATGAAAGCTTCTCCGACGTACTGAAAAATATATATACGAAAGGCGTGGAAATTTTCATAAACGGGCGAAAGATTGTGAATCCTCCTGAAGGGATGAAAGAGAAATGGTTTGTAGTCGGCATGGGCAGGAGAAAGAAACCGGCTGGAATAGGATTTATTGCCAGGAGCGATACGGAACTGCCGGAGGAAAAGAGAGGCATAGCAATATCAACTTTTGGAAAAATCATTAAACGAGGTTGGGACTGGTTGGGCATCATTCCGCGCAGCCCCATGCATGTCACAGGCATAATAGAAATCCCGATGATGGCGGAACTGCTGACAATCAACAAAATGGATTTTTTGAGGGACGTGAACAGCCTGCAAAAATATTACAAGTACCGTAAGGCCATTCAGGAAACCGTAAAGCTTGTTCTGCAAGACATGGGAGAGGCGGGAGATATTGAAGAAACCTCAAAAAGGGATGCGCAGTCTCTTGAGAGAGAACTGGAACGCATTCTGGGAAATATGCTTGACGACTTTCCGGAATTGAGTCCTCTGCTGGGCAAGGGATCCAGGAGCGGCATGATTGCAGGTATAATCCCTGATTCCACAGCACCTCCCGCCGGCACGCCTGAAGATGGCACCGGAACAATGTCAGGGACTGAAGGCGGAGACGGAACGGGCGGAGGAATAGATGCAATTCCCGGAATAGACCCGGGCGAACATATTGAGCCGTCTCCGGAACCGACTGATGGAGGACTCCCGCATACAGGCCGAAGAAGACGACTCGGATTAATGCTCGGTTACAATAACTCTCCGGAAAGGAAGGAACTTGGCTGGCTTGAGGGAACGACACTTGTCATAAATACAGGTCACAGCGCATACAGGAACATAGAAAGGAACGAAAAAGCATTGAGATACCACTGGTTTGTAACTGTCGCATGGGCATTATCCGGATATGTTGAGAGCGAAAAATCTCCACAGGCCTTCATTGCTGATTTTCTTTCCGTATGGGGAGGCAATCTCTAATCATGAAGCAATATCCTATAAGAATATTCAGAGGTGACAACACTGAAAGACCGTTCAAAATATCTACGGCAATGGAAGTAATGCAAAATGTCTCAAGAAACATCCAGAAAGAACTCTCTTTCATGGAGCAGGATTACGCCATTGTCATAGAAACGGTCAAGAACATTCTTGCTCTATGTTCAAAACAACGTGATAAGAGTTCCCGCCTGTACTGGCGCATAGGACATGAGTTGAGCGGGTTCCTTCACAGGATCGATAACCTGGGATTCTACTTACTAAATCAAAACGAAACGTTCGCACGAGATATTGGCATAGGAAAAAGCTCTGTGGACAAAATAATCGCATTCAATAAGAGATTTGAGAATATTTATTGGGTAGATCCTTCAATCCAGTGGGGAAAGTACAGAAATAATAAGGTTCCCATGCCGGAGAAATAGGCAGATATTGATGTAGACCGCGGAGGGAAGACAGGTGAATGACAACCTTGATTTCATAAAGGGCTACCTGGATTACTACAGGGCGCTTCAAACAAGAAGGTCCGTACAGCAGAATCTCTTCTTTGCTCTCATACTGTTGATCCCTCCCCTTCTCCTGGTTCTTATCCTTGAAAACGCATTCTTGCTTGGAAGCGGCGCCGTGTTGTGGATAAAGCTTCTTTTTCTCGGTCTGGCGGCATTTGCCCTGCTGAAAGCATACGGCAGTATTTCATCCCTGAAGAGAATGTCCTATTCCCGGCTTGCAGTTTCACTTGAGAAAAAGTTCCCGGACTTTGACACGCATCTCATCAACGCCCTTCAGCTTGGCGACAGCACGGTTTATCCTCTGCCCTTCATTGACCGTTTGACCGGGGACGCAAGGAAGGCGATACACGGCACCGATCCTTCGGCTGCCATTGACATGAAAAAGCTCTCCCGCTACAGGAAGGCGGCGCTCACGTCCCTTGTGCTTCTCTTCATTTACGCGCTGTTTGCCCCCGGCAGTTTCAAGAACAGCTTCATGAGAATCCTTTTCCCCTCGTTAATGGCGGAAAGAGAGGTGCGCGTTGAACCGGGGAACGCTTCAATAGAAAAGGGTTCGCCGCTGACAATCCGCGTCTATCTCAAGGAAGGCAGCACCGGTCCCGGCGTGGAAATCAGGAATACGCAGACAAGAAGAGACCAGCTCATGGAAGACCGCAATTTCTTTGCATACTACATCCCCGAGGTAAAAGAACCGTTTTCCTACAGGATAATATACGACGGCAGGAAAACGACAGGATGGTTCAGGATAGAAGTGAAGGAACAGACACTGCTTAACAGGATGAACCTTGCCTACGTCTTTCCGGCCTACACCGGACAGAAGAGCCGGAAGGAAGAGAAACCGTACGGAGAAATCACCGCGCTGTACGGGACAAGAATCACTGTTGAAGCCACATTTACCAATCCCGTGGGCGATACCTATCTCCTGTTCGGAGACGGTGAAAATCTTATAGACAGAGGAACCGCAAAAAAGAAGGTCTTCCGGTTCACCGCTGGCAGGGCGACGCTTTTCCAGTTCAGGTACTACGATCCACTTACGAAACAGTTCAGGGAAACCCCGAGGGAACGGCTGAACGTCACCTTTGACAACTCCCCGTACGTTGAGTTCATCAATCCGGGAAGAGACGTTTTTACCCAGGCGGGCAAGACAATCCAGCTCAAGGTAAGGGGCCGGGACGACTTCGGGATTACCTCCATCAGGATAAGAAAGCAGGTTCAGCGCGGCATAGTATCCGGGCAGGATCCTGTCCTGTACAAAACAACCGTCGGAGGCGGGAAGGCCGAGTACACCGCGGAGACGGTTCTCCGCATCCCGGCAGATTTCACGGAACCTGTGAGCTACTATGCCGAATGCGTTGACAACTGTCCGCAGGGAAACACGGGTTTCTCATCCGTCTATTATATCTATCCGGGATCCAGAAAGATGTCGGGAACGGAGGGGGACGGCAAAACGCCGGAGCAGGAACCCCAGGTGAAAAAGATTGAAATAATAAAGACCAACCTGGAAAAGTTCACCAGCGACGAGAAGAACCTGATAGAGGCGGCAAAGAAGATCATGGAGAACAGGAACCTGTCATCTGACAAGGACAAGATAGACGATATCGCCGAGAGCCAGAAGAAATGGGCAGACCTTTTCCAGAAGATGGTTGACGACCTTGACAGGATGGGCACGCAGACAAAGGGCAAGTTCACGCTTTCCGATGAGCTGGTGGAGATGATCTCTCACCTTCAGCTCTCCAACCAGCAGCTTGCAAAGAAAGCCATCCACATGGCAATACCGGCATCCCAGTCAGGACTTGAGCTTGCAAAGGAATTAACGTCAAACCTTGAGCGCTGGCTCTCGGAATACCCGGATTACATCAAGTGGGACATGGAGGAACCTCCGGCAAAGTATAACGTCCCGGAGGCAGAACTGCCCGACGAGCTTGAGGATATAATAGGAGACCTCCTTGAGCAGGAAGAGGACATGCGCGAAGAGATAGAGGACATAACCAGCAGCTGGATGGACAGTCTTGACAAGGGGGCCGGATGGGGCGTAATGGACGGCCCCATAAGCAACATGAGCGCAAAGGGGATAACCGGAAACCTCATGCCAAACCAGCAGGAGGTGGGCGGCAGGAGCGGCGAGGGGCGGACCGGACGTTCCTACGGGGAAATGGTGGAAAAGACCGCGACGGGAAAGGGCGGGAGAAAGACCCCGGCGCGGCTTACGCCGGACAACCTTGAGCCCGGAGAGATACAGGATACCAGCGGAGAACAGCCCCTGGGCCCCACGGGCGGAGGGAAGGTGAGCGGCTGGGGAGCGCAGGGACTGACCGGACAGGTGCAGGATCTCTCGTTCCGCTATAACATGCTTTCCCAGAAACAGCAGAAACTCATAGAAAAGACTGAAAGCCTGATAAGAAACATGCAGGTTGTAAATGTTTACAACCCGGAGATGGAGAGGGCGCTCGGGCAGATGAAGGAGTTCCAGGTGAAATTGCACGAAGGCAAGTACACGGAGCTTCTCACGGAGAAACAGAAGATTATATCGCACCTCCAGCAGGCAGACCAGTTCTTCACAAAGACAAGAATTTTGAGAGCGGAGAATGGCGACAGGGCCCTTACAAAAACAGCGGGGCAGCAGGGAAGCGTATGGGATGAGAAGATACCGGCAGGATACGAAAACATCGTCAGGAAATACTACAGGGAAATATACAAATGAGGTCCAAGATTCTTTTTTCTGCGTGCATAATCATTTGTTCCGTCTTCTGCATTTCCGGATACTGTGATAACCCGGGACTTTCCTTGACCCTGTCTTCCACGAAAAGCTCTTACCATGAAGAAGATGAGATTGTCCTCGCTCTTACGATAGAAAACACTTCTTCCGAAGAGAAACGGGTAGACCTCAAGTATCTCCAGCCCGTTGAGAAAAAGTATCTTTACGTTGCAGAAAGTCCGTACCGTCTTGCCGTTGAGTTCAACGGCAAACCCGCTGACAGGTTTACAAATTACATGCCGCAGGAACCTAAACCGGGTACGCTTTCTCTGACCATGAAGCCCGGGGAAAAGATAGCATGGGGAGTCTGGTTCCCTTACTGGTATTATCATTACGGACTGCCCGGGCAGTTCAGGATAAGGCTTCTTTACGGGGATATTGTGTCAAACGAGGTGACCTTCAGTGTCCTTAAATCTTCAGGCGCGCCCGTAGGCGGCAGTATCAACGTCAACCCGGATTTTACGCAGGGCGGGGAACTGCTTTACGGCTGGAAACTGCATGACAGGAAAACCGTCTGGGACAGGGAAAACAACCAGCTGGTCTTCCACCTGGACAGGACAACCGCCGAGGGCGAGGGGCTGTGGGCATATTCCCTCTTTTATGAGATTGAATCACCCGGGGAATACCAGCTCAAAGCCAGGTTCAAGAGCTCTGCCCCTGAAGTCATAATATTCGTTGAAGAATGGAAACTGCTCGGTGGAAGAAGGAGAAGACCTGATAGGGAGGAATGTCCCATACATCCTGAAGACGACTGGAGCGAGTACACGTTTAACATGGCTTTCAAACCCGGAATAAGGTGGATAAGAATAAAGCTGTATTCATACCTGTCTGCCGGCGATATATATTTCAAGAATGTCTCACTGACAAAAAAATGAGGATGCGAAAATTATTCCTGGCGCTTTTTGCATCGGCGATCTTGTATACCGGCACGCTATCCGCCCAGACACAGACGTGGGCGGACGGATGGCAGTACAGGAAGATCCTGGATATCCCTGCTTCAAAGGACGCTTACCCCGTTGAGAAGGTTGCCGTCCTTGACTTCTTCGGAAGCGCCGCAAAAAAAGACGGCTCCGACATAAGGGTCATTGACGGCGCAGGAAAGGAAATCCCGGTTTTCATAGTCTCCGCAGGACCCGATGACAGGTACAGCATAAGCTTTCCGGCGGAAGAAGGACGGTATTTCGTATATTACGGGAATCCCCAAGCTGCAAAAACTGATTATGGATGGTACCCGAAGAGAGGGCTCATGCTTGAAGTGCGCAGGAGGAAAAGCGATAACGTTGCCACAACAGAAAGCGCCATGGCGCTGGTTGACGAGAGCAGGAAAGACACCCTCTACGGCAGGGGATTCAGGGAAAAGATATGGGACGGCACAAATCCGTTCGGTCCGCAGGTTGACGTAGTGAAAATCTATAACGGGTATTTCTACGTGAAGGCGCCTTCCGACTACACCTTCGCAACAAGCTCGGCAGGTCCGTCCTACCTTCTGATAGACGACAAGATGGTAGCGTCATGGCCCGGATGGCATGACGCCGAACCTCTTGTCAGGCCTGAACGGTCAGGCACGGTAAACCTGAAGGATGGACTGCACAAGCTGACCTATTACCAGATAGGAAGGGCACGGCAGGAGATAGCCGTCGCCGCAATAAGACAGCCGGGCGCGGAAAACAAGTTTATCGTTATCCCGCAGGATTTCTTCCTTCCCGTAATCCGCGCCGAAGCAGTTAAAACAGAAGAAAACGGCAAGAACCTTTCCGCGGGTTTCGGCTGGGAAAATACCAACTACCTGCGGAGAGAAAGGTGGGAACTGCTCACCTTCAGGTTCTTTGACGAATCGTTTCCGGAGACCGACATAACGGAAAGAGCATGGTCTTTCGGCGACGGACAGACAGCCTCGGGCAAGGAGGTTTACCACACATGGCTGAAGAAGGGAACCTACCCGGTAACGCTCAAGATAAAAGACAGGAAGGGAGGGGTTGACGAAACAACACTGCAGGTGCTTGCGGAACAGGACTACTCAAAGATGGTTGTCAACCCGCGCACCTACCAGCAGTACATTGACGAATTCGGCGGTTTCAACCACAGGGCGCTCGGAAACGAGGAGCTCTTCATCCTTGCGGAACTCTACGAAAGCTATGACAGGACACAGGATGCATACAAGATCTACAGGATACTGAAGGAGCGGAACCTCGGCGCGGACGATTCATTCAGGGTTTCGGTCATAGCCGCAGGACTTGCGGAAAAGACAGGCGATTACGCTTACGCGGAAGCGGCGTACAAGAAACTCCTTGAGAACAAGCCGCTGCCGGAGATAATGCTCAAGCTTGCGGCCCTTTACCTGGCGACCGGGAAAATTCCGGAAGCGGACGCCACCTTCAGGAAGATTCTCCAGCTGAAAGACCTCTCCCCGGAAATGAAGAAGAAAGCCGAGATCGGAACCGGCGACGTGTACAGGATTAACGGCAATTACGATAAGGCTTCGGAGGCCTACAAGAAACTGATGACAGTGGAAAATCCCGCCGCAAGAGCTGGCACATACGCGCAGGCAGTGCTCTACTACCTCAAGCAGAAAGATTTCTCCGCCGCGATTGATGAACTGGCAGTGTGGGCACAGGAGATACCCGGCGCGAAGCTGGACGGGCAGTGGTCGGTGCTCATGGCAAGAGCGCTCATCATCAGGAAAGATTACAGGCAGGCAATAAGGGAACTTGAAATATTCACGAAGATATGCAAGAATGTAAAAGATAACCTCTATTACGGCTGGGCTTTGTACCTTACGGGGGAATCTTATGAGGACCTGGGAGATAAGACTAAAGCCGAGGAATTTTACAGGAAGACTGCGGAACAGTATCCGGGTTCACAGCTCTACGACCTGGCAGCCGCCAAACTTCCGAAAAAATAATTTTTCCACCATGAACAGGGTGATCGCAAAGATACTGCTTCTGGCACTCCTCTCCACGCAGTGGAATTCATTTGCATGGGAGTGCGGGAAGGCGCCTCCGGCGCAGGACGTGCAGAGGCGTAAAGCGGGCGAAGCATTTCCGCCCCTCCCCCTGCCGGCCACGCCTTTGAGACGAAGCGAGAAGAAGAATCCCCCTGCTCCCCCGGTGCTTGTCGGCAAGGTCATATGCGGTCCGGACAATGCATGGACGCGCGCCGAGAATGACGTTGAAAATCTCCTGCGGCTGGCTTCCGCCCAGCTGGGAGTCCCGTACAGGGCGGTGAAGATTGACCTCTCAAAGTTCTCGTTTGATCCTGACGAAATTCCTGTCCTTTACATCACCAGCACCGAGCCTTACGTACCCGATGATGCGACGCTGCAGAAGCTCAAGGGTTATCTTGAACGGGGCGGTTTCATCTGGGCAAACGCATCCTCGGGAAGCCCTGAATTCACAAAAAGCTTTACGCAGCTGCTTGAAAAAATCTATCCTGACAGGAATATCTATTCCCTCTATGATAACCATCCGCTCAAGGGATGTTTCAACAACCTCTCAACCGTAAAAATAATGAAGCAAGGACAGACGTCCGCGGCGGCGCCTGACCTCAAATTCCTCAATCTCGGCTGCAGGGCTGCGGTGATACTTTCCCCGAACGATCTCGGCTGCGGTTGGGCGATGCACACCCACGAATGGGGCAGCCGCTACGTACCCGAAGACGCGGTCAGAACAGGCATAAACATGATAAGCTACACACTCGGGTGGATTGAATTCGGAAGGCTGTACGGGCAGGCCCCCGTATACGTTGAGAAGACGGAAAAGAAAGGCGGGAAGCTCTACATAGGGCAGATTGTCCACTCCGGCGACTGGGACCCGCATCCCTCGTCCCTGGGCAAGATACTCAAGAGGGTTGCGGAGGAGACTCAGGCCGCAGTGTACCTGGAGAAACTCAACATTGACCTTGAAAAGGACTCGCTTGAAAACGTGCCTCTTTTATACATGACCGGGCATTTTGACCCCAAATTGACCGCCCGGGAAAAACAGAAACTCCGGCAGTTCCTTCTTTCCGGGGGCGCGCTCATAGCGGACAGCTGCTGCGGAAGCACCGAATTTACCGGCGGCTTCAAAAAGCTGATGAAGGAAATTCTGCCTGAAGCAAAGGCGGTCAAGTGGAACATAGATTATCCGCTTTACAGGGTGCCATTCAAGATAGAAAACTTTTCATACACGTTTGAAAACAGTGACTCTCCCTTTGACATATACCTTGTCAACGGACTGCCTGCGGTGATATTCTCGCCCTACAATTTCGGGAGCGAATGGGAAGGCATTCCGCGTCCTTACATCAAAGGGATAACGAACGAACAGGCATGCGAGCTGGGAGTGAACGTAATCACTTATCTGCTGACAAACTGAAGTGCTTTCACCCTCACCGGACCCAGCCTCCGGCTGAATACCCTCCTCTCCCCTGAATAGAGAGGAAAAGAGGTAATAAGAATCAATGGAAGAACTCAAAACGCTTGAAGAGCTTCAGAAGACCAGGGAGGAAATCCTGTATGAAATCCACAAGGTGATTGTGGGACAGGACGAGATTGTAGACAGGATACTGGTGGGGCTTTTCGCGGGGGGACACTGCCTCCTGATCGGGGTTCCCGGACTGGCAAAGACTTTGATGATAAAGACCCTTGCGCAGATACTTGATCTTCAGTTCAAGAGAATCCAGTTCACCCCAGACCTCATGCCCTCCGACATAACCGGGACGGAGGTCATCCACGAAGACAAGGTTACCAGGGACAGGTCACTGCAATTCATACCCGGCCCGGTGTTTGCCAACCTTGTGCTTTCAGACGAGATCAACCGGGCACCGCCCAAGACGCAGGCGGCACTGCTTGAGGCGATGCAGGAATACAACGTCACGGCCGGAGGTAAAAGTTACCCTCTTCCCTATCCGTTTTTCGTGCTTGCGACGCAGAATCCGATTGAGCTGGAAGGCACCTACCCTCTGCCGGAAGCCCAGCTTGACAGGTTCATGCTGTCCATAGACATGGACTACCCGAACGAGGAGGAAGAGAAGCGGATAGTGGAACTGACGACTTCACTTTCCAGCCCTGAAATCAGGAAGGTCATCACCGGCAGCGAGATAAGGAAGTTCCAGCGTCTGGTGAGAGAAATACCGGTCTCCGATTATGTTATCGGCTACGGCGTGAACCTTGTCAGGCACACCCGCCCCGGGGAGAATGCCGGCACCCCGGAATTCGTGAAGGAATATGTCAGCTGGGGAGCAGGCCCCAGGGCCTCTCAATATCTTGTTCTCGCCGCAAAAGCCAGGGCTGCGCTGCGCGGGGACGTGAACGTCTCTGTCGCGGACATAAAGGCGGTATCCCGGTGCGTCCTGAAACACCGGGTCTTCACGAACTTCAACGCGGATGCCGAGGGAATAGACTCGGGAAAGATTGTCGGGCGGCTGCTTGAGGAAATCAGGGAAACTCCGTGACGCCAATGGAAAAGAACGTCCTGCTTGACCCGAAAGTCCTTGTCAAGTTCTCAAACCTTTACCTTGTTGCAAAGACCGTCGTGGAGGGATTCATAGCCGGCCTGCACAGGTCCCCGCACAGGGGCTTCAGCGTTGAATTCTCCGAGCACAGGGAATACACCCCGGGCGAAGACACCAGGTACATAGACTGGAAGGTGTTCGGCAGAACCGACAGGCTCTACGTGAAGGTCTTCAAGGAAGAGACCAACCTGAAGTGCTACATCATACTTGACGTCAGCGCATCAATGAACTACAAGAGCGGCCCGGTGACAAAGCTTGAGTACGGGACGCTGCTTTCGGCTATATTGAGCTACCTGATGATAAAGCAGAAGGATGCCGTGGGCCTGGTGACCTTTGACTCCGACATAAGGACCTTCGTCAATCCCATGTCCACCAACCCGCACCTTCATTACCTCATAGAGACCCTTGAGAAAACAGCGCCAGGCGAGAGGAAAACCTCCATAGGTACGGTCCTGAACAAGATCGCCCAGAACATAAAGAAGAGAAGTTTCATCATCATTATATCCGACATGTTTGACGACCCTGCCCTGACCGTAAGGGGAATTTCGCACTTCAGGCACAAGCATCACGAGGTTGTCGTATTTCACGTCCTTGACCCGACGGAACTCACCCTGCCTTTTGCCGGGGACTGCGAATTCAGGGACATGGAGACCGGCGAGAAGATTGTCGCCAACATCCTGAACGTGAGCGGGGCTTACAGGAGGGCGCTGCAGGAATTCCTGGACGGCATCAGGAAGAACTGCACGGAGAACAACGTGGATTACGCGAGAACCACCACCGACAACCCCTTTGATTACTTTCTCTACAATTACCTGGAAAAAAGGCATTCTGTGATAAACGGTTAAATGAGCTTTCTATATCCTCTTTATCTATGGGCGCTGGCAGGCATATCCGTTCCGCTGCTCATACACCTTTTCGGCAAGAAGAAGGGCAAACCGGTAAATTTTCCCACGTTAAGGTTCCTGAAGATAGCGCGGTCAAGGACAGGCAGGGCGAGAAAGATTGAGGAATTGCTCATCCTCGTATTAAGGACCGTCCTTCTGGCGCTTCTTTTTCTCACGCTCGCAGGCCCGGTGTCAAAGGCGAAATCCCTCTTTCTTGAAGAACAATTTGTCGTCTTCATCCTTGACGACTCTTTCAGCATGAATGCGTCCGACGGCGAAAGTTCCTTCCAGAAGCTCAAGGACCTGTCAATTGAGACACTCTCCTACGTAAGGAAACCATCCGCTGTTTCACTTGTATATCTCACGGGCAGGCAGGAACCCTTTTCCCATGACTATGCGGGAATTGCGGAAATCATAGAGAAAAGCAAACCGTCTTTCCAGGCAGGAAATCTCAACCTCGCCGTTCAGCAGGCGATGCAAAGCATGGAAAGTGCACCGGGCAAGGGAAAGAAATCCATCTTCTTCTTCACCGACATGCAGAAGAAGGTCTGGGAGGATTTCACGGAACGCGACTTCAGGAAACCAGGCATGGATTTCTTCATATTTGACGTCGGCCAGGGCGATACTGAAAACTTGAGCTTCAAGAACATGTACATCATCCCGGAAAGGAACAACGCCGCGGTTGAGATAAAAAACTGGGGAGACCTTACCGCAACCGCAGAGATAACGGTCCGTGCGGACAGCAGCGAAAGCAGGAAGATAGCGACGTTCAAGGGAGGCGGCACGGAACTGCTGATATTTGATATCCCGCCGGGAACAGAAAAGCTGTACGGTGAGATAAACCGCAGGGACATACTGGACACGGATAACCGGTTCTTTTTCTCGTTCAGCGCCACTAACAGGAAGAAGATACTGTTCGTAAGTGAAGACGAGACGTCCCCGTTCTACGTTGAAAAGGCCGTCAAAGCGGTATCCGAAGGGGAGAACCTTGAGCTGGTTCATGCGAGACCCGCCGACATGGAAAACCTTTTACTGGAGGAATACCAGGCCATTTTCGTCATAAATGCAGGAAGGATGCCGGGGCCGGCGGCAATCAAACTGCAATCCTTCGTGGAAGCGGGCGGCAGCATGGTCAACTTACCGGGTGAACGCGTCATTGACAGGAACTTTAACAGCGATTGGGACATAAAGGAGACCGGTACCTTCCTGATGCCGGCACATATCACCGGCAAGACCCCGGAATTCAAGAATGCCGCGGGTATCGGCTACACGGGAACTTCTCATCCCATCTTCACGCCGTTTGGCGGCACCATTTTTGAGTACATAAAGACCGTGGCGTTCAAGCACCTGTTCACCGTTGACAGGATATCGGGAACCGTGCTGCTCAAGACAACCAATGACCTTCCCCTGCTGATTGAAAAGAGAGTCGGGAAAGGAACCGTTCTTCTGTTCACTTTCCTGCCCGATGCCGCATGGACAAACATGCACACAAGGCCGTTCTTCCCGGTAATGATCAAGAGCATGCTTAACTACATCTGCAGGAAAGACGCGGATGTTGTCATGGTCGGGCAGAAGGTTGAGTTGAACGCTCCTGAAAAATCGGGCCTGGCTTACGTGACTTCTCCCGACGGCAGGAGACAGGAATTCAAAAATCCCGGCGCGGGCGATGAGAGCTTTCTCGTTGACGTGCCGGGTTTCTGGGACGTTGAGATAAGCCGCGGAGATGCAAAGATTGAAAAGACAGTCTCGGCAAACGCTGACTGGGAAGAGGGAAACGTCAGGAAGGCCGGGATAGATGACATCAGGAAAAAGATGAAAGGCATGAATCCGGAAATCGTGAGAGCCGAACAGGCCAGGGAATTTTTGAGCAGGAGGAGCAGGACATCCGAGCTTTCATACGGCTTTCTGAACATTATCCTGCTTGTCTTCCTGATGGAGGTAGCGGCAAGCAACCTGCTTCATTACAAAAAACTGGAATGACGGAAAAATGATAAGAATCAGCTTCAACCACCTGCTGCCGGACCCGTTAATTATCATGGTGTTTATTGCCGTCATATTTGTCATATGCTGGCTCTACAGCAAAAAGGCCATCCGGCGGTGGCCTCTTCTTTTCACGCTGAACGGACTCTCCGCAGTGATCATACTGTCACTGATATTCCGCCCTGAAATCTCGGTGAAAACGGTCTCCGGCAGACGTGAGAGCCTCTCCGTTCTGGTGGACACTTCGTTGAGCATGTCCATTTCCGACGGAACGGACGGCGCCACCCGCCTTGAAGCGGCGAAGAAGTTCATAAAAGAGTCGCCGGTGCTGAAAAAGTACAAGCTTTCGCTGTACGGCTTCGGAGACGCCCCCGTGAAGATTGAAGACGAAAAACAGTGGGAAGAGCTTAAACCTCTAAAGAACACCTCGTTTATCTTTGATGCAATCACGCAGGTTGACAGGGAAGCCGGCGATGACTGCAAGGGCATCCTGGTATTCACCGACGGGCAGGAAAGCAGGGCAACAGACACAGACATGCTCAAAACGAATTTCGGCAAACCCGTTTTCACCGTCGGTCTCGGCAGTTTTGTTCCGGCCGACGCCGGCATAACCGACGTTATATCAAATTCCCCTGTTTATTCCGGTGAGAACGTAAAAATAGGGGTATACCTCAACCAGTCAAGTCTTGACGGCAGGAAGGCGCAACTCCTCCTTAAAGACGGAGGGCGCGTCATCCAGGAAAAAGCAATTGCGTTTTCCGGGAAGACACAGACCGTGGATTTTGACATGCCTTCTCCTCCGAGCGGGGAACATGTCTACCAGGTTGAGGTTGACACCGGTGAAACGGATGACAGGATACCTGAAAATAACAGGATGAACCTTTTCGTGAGCGTGCTGTTGCCGAAGATAAACATATTGTACGTGGAAGGCAGCCTGAGATGGGAATACAAGTTCCTCAAGCGTTACATTGAAAGCAACGCCAATTTCTCTCCGGTCTTCCTCATAAGGGTCGGCGAAAACCTTTTTAACCAGACAGGCGGGGAAGGGATGAAGATACCCCCGGATATCTTCGGGGACATAAGGTTCCTTGAGAAATTTGACATAATCATCCTGGGCGACATAAATTTCTCCTCTTTTCCGTCGGTACATCTGAAGAACCTGTATGACTTCGTTTCCACGAAAGGGAAAAGCCTTCTGCTTCTCGGCGGGGAGAATCTCGCGGACGGGCTGAAAAACACGCCGGTCCAGGAGGTAATCCCCTTCCGGGTGACGGGTGCGGAGAAAAACATCATAAGCCAGCCCTTCCTGCCCGCGTTTACCGAAGAGGGGAAAACGCTTCCTGTCTTCGGAACCGACACCGGGCCCTTCCCGCAACTTGACAGGGCAAACAGCGTGACGGACATAAAGCCCGGCACCGTGCCAATCCTTTCAGCAGGCGGTACACGTCAGTCCGCGGTGCTTGTCGGGATAAACACGACACTGTCCGGCAAGTCCGCATTCATCGGCACGGATAATACGTGGAAATGGGCGCTCGGGAACGAGAAGGAGAAGAAAGCTTACCAGGTTTTCTGGTCAGGCATTTTAAGGTACATGTGGACGCCGGAGGACTACTCGGGAATCGGGAGGGTTGTCCCGGAGATAATCACTGACAGGAAATTTTACGGTACGGGGGAAAAAATTTCCCCGCAGTTTACCTACAGGGAAACCACTCCGCCTCCCTCCTCTTCTATCCCTTCCCCATCTCCCTCGAAAGGAGGGTCCTCTACTATGTTCCCCTCCCCCTTGAGGGGGGAGGGTCCGGGTGGGGGTGACAATTTTACAGCCTCTCTTACAACTCCCGACGGCAAGAGTGTACCGCTTGAAGTTCAATCCGGAAAAACATCCTTTACCGCGGAAGCGGAAGGATTGTACGCGATAAGAGCA
>Ga0209609_10001149_pt1 | contig 15447 bp, 15 predicted proteins | sample LakKivw325mmetaG_FD_184136 | JGI IMG/M metagenome (GOLD analysis project Ga0209609, IMG submission 184136) | Anoxic lake water microbial communities from Lake Kivu, Rwanda to study Microbial Dark Matter (Phase II) - Lake Kivu water 325m metaG... | ecosystem: Environmental > Aquatic > Freshwater... | reverse complement strand
GCATACTTTAAGCCAAGTATGCCTCCTCTTTTCTCATTTGGCTCGCGCGAAATCTGAAAATTTCGCTTCAAAGCTAATTCGGCAACAGACCCTTAATAATTTTAAATTTTACATTGTCATTTTGATTTTTGATTTTTACATTTTGCATTTATGATTATATTAGGAATTGATCCCGGTCTTGCTACCACCGGTTTCGGGTTAGTGGCGCCGATCACCGGCAAGGCGTCAAAATTAAAATGCGTCGCCTATGGCACGATTGACACCGCGCCGGATTTATCTCTCCCCCAGCGGCTCAACAAAATCCATCTGGACTTAAATCGCGTAATTACGCAATACCAGCCCAAGGCGCTGGTGATGGAAAATGTGTTTTTTTTCAAAAATGCCAAAACCATCGTGCCGGTGTCGCAAGCGCAAGGGGTGATTCTTTTGGCAGCGGCAAAAAAACGCTTGCCGGTCTATCGCTACACCCCCATTGAAGTGAAAATGACCGTCACCGGTTTTGTCAAAAGCGACAAAAAAGACGTCCAGCGCGAAATTCAAAAAATCTTGCGGCTGGAAGAAATTCCCAAACCTGACGATGCCGCCGACGCGCTCTCCATCGCCGCGACTTACTTAATCCGCAGTTTAAATCTGTGAATTTGGTTTTATTTGTAGGGGCGAATAATCATTCGCCCTTTTGCGTTTAATTAAATACGGGCGAATGATTATTCGCCCCTACGGGTGCCAAAAACAAAAAACCGCGGGTTATTCCGCGGTTTTGCATAGTTTTTAAACAAGAATTTTCAACAGTTATCAGTGGTTTATCCACAAGATTATCAACAACTTATTTCACCTTGAAAAATTTGTTTTTGCCGATTTGAACAATTGTGCCCGGCTTTATTTCAATTATTTCTTGCCAATCATTTTTTATTTGTTCGTTAACCCTAATTCCGTTTTGACCGGCCAATCTTTTTGTTTCCGAATTTGAAGAAACAGCTCCGGTCGCGCCAATTAATTCAAAGAGTGGAAGTGAAATGGTTTTTGTTTTTATCCAATCATTCTCCCATTTATCAATTAAAGGAATATCAGAAGGCAAGCTTCCTTCTTGCGCCACGCGGACAAACTCTTCCCGGGCGAAATTCGCGTCTTTTTTACCGCATAACGCTGTGACAATTTCTTGCGCCAGCATCATTTTAACATCGCGCGGGTGCCGTTTTTTGCTTTCAACGTCCTTTTTTAATTTCTCAATCTCCGGCAAATCAATATCGGTGAGCATCTCAAAATAATGCCACATTGACGCGTCGGCGATTTTCATTATTTTGGCAAACATCGCGGCCGGCTTTTCGTCCAAACCGATATAATTTCCGACCGATTTGGACATCTTTTTTCCGCCGTCAATCCCCGGCAACAGGGGACAAAAAACCGCGTCCTGCTCGGGCAAATCAAATGATCGCTGAACTTTTCTGCCAAAAAGAATATTCAATCGCTGATCATAGCCGCCCAGCTCCACATCGGCGGATATCGCCACCGAATCATACCCCTGCAGAAGCGGATACAAAAGCTCCAACATTGACACATCTAATCCCTCTTTTAGCCGCTTTTGAAAATCTTCGCGCTCAATCAAGCGCGCCACGGTAAAACGCCCCGCCAAATCCATTAAAAACGACATCGGTTTTTTACCAAACCATTCGCGATTATAGCGAATTTCCGCGCTCTCAACATCAATCACTTTCGCGGCTTGATTGATATAATTTTTCATGTTATCCCGAATTTGGGCGCTATCAATCGGCGGCCGAGATGCCGACCTCCCTGAGGGGTCGCCAATTAAAGTGGTAAAATCCCCTACAATCAAAACCGCCTGATGTCCCAAATCCTGAAATTGACGCAATTTGCGCAAAACCGCCGCGTGCCCCAAGTGCAGATCGGGCGCGGTGGGATCAATTCCCAACTTAATGCGCAATTTTTTCCCGGAAGCCAGCTTTTTTTCCAATTCACCGCGGTCAATCGTTTCAAAAACCCCTCTTGTTAATATCCGGTTGATTTTTTCCTCATTGGTGTTTATTTTCATATGGTTTCATTCTACAATAATAAATTCGCCGCATAAAGGTTTAAATAATTCAAACCAACAAAAATGTCAAAGTTTTTTTCTTTTTTTGCCAAAAAAAATAATCACGGCAAACGCCGATGGACGCGTTTTTTGGGGCGATTTTTCGCGGTCGCGGCAACATTGGCGCTGGCGGGCGCGACGCTGGCGGGCGCGGTATTTGTTTATTACACGCGGGATTTGCCCCGCCCGGAAAAATTTTCCGAAAAAAACACCATCCAATCCACTAAAATTTATGATCGCACCGGCAAAATTTTGCTCTATGAAATTTATGGCGAGGAAAAACGGGATTGGGTAACCTCCGACAATATTCCCGAATCAATGAAAAAAATGGCGGTGGCCGCCGAGGATAAAAATTTTTACACCAATAATTTGGGAATTGACTTTGAGGGTATCGCCCGCTCATTTATAAATTATTTTGGAACAAGAAAGTTAAACATGGGAGGGTCAACCATTCCTCAACAATTAATCCGCTCCACTTTTTTAACTAACGAAAAATCCGCCCAACGAAAAATCCGCGAAATCGTCATGGCAATTGAGTTGACGCGGCGCTACAAAAAAGAAGATGTTTTGGAATGGTATTTAAATCAAGTCCCTTTTGGCCGAAACGCTTACGGCATCGGCGCGGCGGCAACAAACTATTTTAACAAACCGGTCACGGATTTAACCCTCGCCGAACAAGCAACGTTGGTGGCATTAATCCAACTGCCTTCTTTTTATTCCAACCCCGCCAACTTTGACGCACTGATGGCGCGTAAAAATTATGTTCTAGAACGCGCCGCCGAAGACGGCTATCTAACTTCCGAGGAAATTGGAACTGCCAAAAATCAAGAACTCGGATTCGTTGAAAGAAAAACTGAAATTAAAGCGCCCTATTTCACCCTTTGGGTCAAACAAAAACTGGAAGAAGAATACGGTCAGCAATATTTGGAGGAGGGCGGACTAAAAATAATCACCTCGCTTGATTGGAATATGCAACAAATCGCCGAACAAACGGTGCGCGACGGTGTAAAGGCCAACTATCGCCATTACGCGCATAACGCGGCATTAGTGGCGCTTGATCCCAAAACCGGTCAAGTAATGGCAATGACAGTGGGCACCGGCGACTACTACGCCCCACCCTATCCCGAGGGGTGCACTCCGGGCGTTGACTGCTTATTTGACCCTCAATATAATGTCGCCACCATGACGCCGGGACGACAACCGGGATCATCATTTAAGCCCTTCGTTTATGCCACCGCGTTTGAAAAAGGATATTCGGACAACACCATTGTCAACGACATTCCAACATGTTTTGGCAAGTGGGGCGGTAAAGATTATTGCCCAAGAAATTATACGGGGACGTTTCAAGGTCAAATTACACTAAGAAAAGCGCTGGCGGGTTCATTAAATGTCCCCGCGGTGCAAGTGTTAAACTCAATGGCAGGGTTGAGCGACAGCATCGCTAAAGCCAAAGAAATGGGAATTTCCACCCTTAACAACCCCTCTTCTTTTTATGGTTTATCGTTGGTGTTGGGAGGCGGCGAAACCACCCTTTTAGATATGGTTTCCGCTTACGGCGTTTTTGCCGCCCAAGGAGAACGCATGTCCGCCAGCGGCATTATTGATATTATCAATAATAACGGATTTTCCATTTATAAAAACAATAAATCACCCCAAAAAGTATTAAGCCGGCGCAGCGCCAATCTTATCAGCAGCATCCTCTCGGATAACAATGCCCGCACCTACATTTTTGGCGCCAACTCGCCGTTGCATTTCCCTAATTATGAAGTGGCGGTAAAAACCGGCACCACCAGCGACTATAAAGATGGTTGGATTATCGGTTACACCCCGTCAATCGCCGCCGGCGTTTGGGGAGGAAACAGCAATAACGCGGCAATGAAGGGAGAACCCGGATCGGTGGTCGCCGGTCCGATATTTCACCAGTTTATGGAAAAAATTCTCCCCAACTATCCCAAAGAAAATTTTCCCGCGATATAAACCACGCAAAAAAAACGCGCTCCGCGCGTTTTTTTAATTAACCATAAAATGTGATTGATTTTATGATTTTATGATTTTATTAATTTTTAATCGGCATTATTAAATACATAAAATCATTATTTTCGTTTGATTTTAAAACCGCCGGACCGTCATCTTGAGAAAATTCAAAAACACAATCATCGCCGCCAATCGCCGAAAGCCCCTCAATTAAAAAACGGCAATTAAAAACAATTTTCATATCTTTCCCTGATATTTTTTTTAAATCCGCTTCGCCTTCATATTTTCCCAAATCCGCGGATTGACTTGAAATTTTAATTGTGTTGTTTTGCGGCGAAATCAAAAAAACCGCTTCCCCGTTTTTGCCTGAAAACATCATCGCGGATTTTAATTGGTTTAAAACATCTTTTCTATTAAAAACCGCGGTGGAAACATAACTTGAAGGGATTATCGCCTGATAATCAGGAAAATCACCCTCTATTAGTCGGCTGGTAAATCTAATTTTAGGTTGATCGGCGTCGCTATCATCAATTAATTCCGCGGTAATTTGATTTTTGTCAATATAAATGTTGATATTTTTTTGAACATCCCCAAATATCGCGATTATTTCCCTCACCGCTCTTGCCGGCAAAATCACTGTTTGGTTTTTTGTTATTGCTGTTTGTTTTGAAGTGACTAAAACCGCCTCGCCTAAACGAAAACTGTCGGTAGATACCGCTTTAACGAAATCACCGCTAAAAATCAAACAAACACCGTTAATTTCCGGTTTAATTGATGATGACGCGGTAAAACTCGCCACGCGCGCCAACAATCGGCAAAACTCCGCGCCATTAACAACAAAATACTCGCCCTCGCCAACCGTTGATGGTAAAGGAAAATCGTCCGCCGGAATAATATTTATTCCGGCTTTTGTTTTTCCGTCAATAATATAAACCGCGTTTTTATCATTCTCTATCGCTAGCGATGATCCGGTTAAAGAGTTTATCAACCCCAAAAAAACCGATGTTGGCAGAACCGCCGCGCCATCCTCTTCTATTTTTGCTAATATATCCCAAGAAACCGAAGTTTCTAAGTTTGTGGCAATAACGGAAAGGTAATTTTTTTTACCAACAATCATAATATTGGACAATATCGGCAATGTCATATCCTTGCCAGCGACTTTCTCCGCGCAAGAAACCGCCTTTTTGATTTTTTCGCGCAAGATTTTAATTTTCATTTTATTATTAATTATTTTTTTAAAATTAAATTAATTATTATTAATATTATTGGTTGTGGAAAATTAAACAATTAGCTTTATTTGCGGCTTAATATCTTGTGGATGCTTTATATTAAAATGTTTGGGGGTTGAAATGTGAATATATTATAATTATTTTTTTATTAAAGTTGTTCATTTTTTATCGCCAAACTTTGGTTATTTATTTCCCCATAGTATTTAACATTTTATTCACAACAATAATCCACATTCAAGAATTATATATTTTATTTTTCAACAATCCGATTTCTTCCGAAAATGAATTATCATCTTTTATTTTCGTGGAAATTTTTTTATAAGCGTGCATCACGGTGGTGTGGTCTTTATTCCCCATTTTTCTGCCGATAAAAGGAAATGACGCGTTAATTTCATTTCTTAATAAATACATTACTACTTGGCGAGGGGTGACGATTTCTTTTTTACGCGAATCTGAAATAATGTCTTTTTCTTTCAACTCATAAAAATTAGCGGTTTCTTGGAGTATTTTTTTGAAATTGATCACTTTTTTGGGATTGATTGACAATAAAATTTCACGGCAGAAATCGGCGCTGACGGGGTGATTTTTGATTTTTGCCGTCGCGGCGACTTTAATCAGCGCTCCTTCTAGCTCGCGGACGTTATTTTGGATGGTTTGCGCGATGATTGATAGTATTTCGTCGGAAACGGTAAATTTAAGTTGTTGGCACTTTTCTTTTAATATCGCCATTCTTGTTTCAAAGTCGGGCAAACTTACGTCGGCGATCATCCCCCCCTCAAAACGGGATCGCAGGCGATCGGAAAGTTCAGTGATGGCTTTGGGTGGCCGGTCCGATGATAGAATGATTTGCAAATTTTTATTGTGGAGAGTGTTAAAGATATAGAAAAATTCATCTTGAGTTCGGTCTTTCCCGGAAATGAGTTGGATGTCGTCAATGATAAAAACCGCGGTATCCAAATATTTGGCGCGCAAATCTTGGATGGTGCCGCCGCGAATGGCATTAATGATTTCAGTGGTGAGCTTTTCGGTGGGGACATAGCGGATTTTTTCCCGCGGGCAACGGGCGGCCACTTCGTTGCCGATTGCTTGCAATAGGTGGGTTTTTCCCAGTCCAACCCCGCCATAGATAAAAAGGGGGTTGTAGGTTTGCCCGGGTTTTTCGGCAGCGGCCAATGCCGCGGCATGCGCCAATTCGTTATGCGGACCGACAATAAAACGATCAAAACGATATTTCGGGTTAAGGTTGGTCTCTTTATTAAATTTGAACTCCTCAAAATCAAGCTGCCCCGCTGGAATTGCCGCAGCCCTTGTTTTTTCGGGTTTTGCCGCCGCGATTTGCCGGACCTTGAAAAAAACTTCTCTGATTGAGGGATCAAATTCGCGCAAAAAACCGATTGCTTGTTTGCGGTATTTTTGCTCCAACCATTCTTTTGCCAAACAATTGGGAACGGCAATTACCACTTCTCCGTTCTCCATTGAAATGATTTGAGTTAGCTTAAACCACGTGGCAAAGATTGCCGGAGAAACGGTTAATTGTATTTGGGCCAAAATTGACCGCCAAACTTCCTCTTTGTTTGCTTCTGGCTGCGACATAAAATGGGAGTGTTGAATAATTGACAAAATTGTCAAATCCGGGAAAAAATTAAAATCAAACAATTCGTAAATTGGCAGAATTTGACGATTATTCAACGTTCTAAAAATCTTGATGTTTTTTACACAATCATTATAGTCCTTTTTATAAAAACGGCCGGTGTTTTTTAAAAAATGATTTTGGGGTGGTAAAATTGCCGGAAAAATCGGCAATGAATGATTCTCGCGGGAAATTTTTTGAAATTAGCTTTAACGGGGCGGTTTTATAAAACAAAAAATCAAAAAAGCAAGAGGTTTTTGCGTTCAAAACCTGTGGAAAAGTATGGGTAAAATGTGGATAAAGTTTTTCAATGACCGCTATTGACAACATATCATTATTCGCTCTCTTTTGGCAAGTTATTGTTCGCCGCACTTGCTTTTTTGCGGTTTTAATGTAGAATAAACCTCGTAATAACGCCAATTATGAGCACAACCTATCAACCAAAAAAACGAAAGCGGAGCAAGACTCACGGTTTTCGCGAAAGATCAAGTACCGTGGGCGGCCGGCGGGTTTTAAAGGCGCGCCGCGCCAAGTGCCGCAAAAAACTTTCGGTTTAAACCATTATGTTGCCGCCGGCCCATCGTTTAAAAAAAGAAAAAGAGATTAAGCGCGCGCTTGGCGGGAGGATGCGCGCCGGAAATAATTTGTTGGTTTGCCGGGCGGCGCCGAATGATTTGGGCGTTGCCCGCTTTTGTTTTGCGGTGTCAAAAAAGGTTTCCAACAAAGCGGCGGTTCGCAACCTCTTAAAGCGCCGCTTGCGCGCGGCGGCGGCGGCGATGTTGGCGCAAATAAAGCCCGGTTTTGATTGTGTCTTGATTGCTCGCTCCGGGTTGGAAGACAAAACTTATCAAGAAATTTGCGGATGTCTTTACGGGGTTTTGGCAAGAAGCAACCTGCTAACAGGATCAAAAACGCAAAATAAAAAATAATTTTATCTGATAATTTTAAATTTTTATTTTTTAATTTTTAATTTTAAACATGAACATTTTTGACACATTGATTTATCAGCCGCTTTTTAACGTCTTGGCGATTCTTTATCAGTGGCTGGGAGATTTTGGGTTGGCGGTTATTGCTCTCACCGTGCTTATCAGACTGTTGCTTTATCCCCTGGCGGCGGAAGCCATTCGTGTGCAAAAAATCACGGCGCGCTTGCAGCCGAAAATGAAAGAAATTCAGGAAAAATATAAAAAAGACAAAGAAAAGCAGGCGATGTTGGTAATGGAATTGTGGAAACAGCACAAAATCAACCCAATCAGCAGTTTTTTGCTTTTACTGGTTCAGTTGCCGGTGTTGTGGGGTCTTTATCGTTTGTTTTGGAATGGGTTTGAAAACGGCGCGGCATCAATGCTATACGGCTTTGTTCCCGATCCCGGTAAAATCAATCCGTTTTTTCTTGATTATGTGAATTTATCGGAGGCGTTTCCGGTGTTCGCGCTTGCCGCCGGTGTTTTGCAATTTTTCCAAACAAAAATGATGATGCCCGCGAATTTGCCCGAAGACAAGAATAAACCGGTCAACCAAGGTGAAAAATTCGCCAAAATGATGCAAACCCAATCGCTATATGTCTTTCCGGTGATTACGGTGTTGATATTTTGGAGTTTGCCGTCCGCGCTGGGGCTATATTGGATCGCGTTCGGAGGATTTTCCATTGCCCAGCAATATTTTCTTTTGAAAAAAATCGATAAAGAAGACGGCGCGACCGCCGCGTGAATTTTTCCGTGTTAGATTTAATCTCAAAATATATGGATAATTCAAAAGTTGATATCAAAAAAATAAAAAAAATGGCGCAATGGTTGCTGGAAAAAATCGACCCGGCGGCTGAAATTTCAACGGTTGCCGGCACTGATGGCGCGGTTAAGGTTGAAATTAACGCCGCCGACGCGCAAGCGATTATCGGACAAAACGGAGAAACCCTGCGGGCGATTACGCATCTTTTGCGGGTGATGGCGCGCAAGGAGTTTGCCCGAGAAGTTTTAATTGAGGCGGATGCCAACGGCTACTTGGAGAAACGCAAAAATTATTTGCGCCAGCTGGCGGTTTCGACTGCCAATGACGTTTCTTTATTAAAAAAAGAAATTGTTTTGCCGCCGATGAATTCTTATGAGCGCCGCGTTGTGCATATGGAATTGGCCGATCGCGCCGACATTGCCACTGAGAGCCGCGGGGAAGGAATTTCGCGGCGGATTGCGATTAAACCGGCAGAATAAACCTAAATTACTTTGAATTACGAAACTCTTATTCGGCAAGTGTTTTCGCGGAGCACGTAAATTTTATTGCTATAAAATTTCCTAGTATTTTGCGCCGGTCGCGCAAAATAATGCTCCGTGAAAACACTCGCCTCAACGAGTTTCGTAATTCAAGACAATTAAAAACCGCGTCTTTAGGGCGCGGTTTTTTGTTCGGCGGCGGGTGCGGTTTCGGGTGGCTGATCGGGGGTTTCGGGAAGCGGCTTCCCGAGGGAAGGTGGTTTTGCCGCCGGCTCGGCTTTTGTTTCTTGCATAACTTCAGAGAGCGGCCGATTGGGCGGAATCGTTTGCTTGGCTAAATGGTCGGAGTTGTGAATATCTTCGGGCGGCGCCGTTTTTGGCGCGATGGGCGGCGCGGCGCCAGCGGCCGCTTTTTTGATTTCCTCTTTTGCTTTTTTGATTTTAGCCAATTCCTCGGGATTGGTGGTGATGATTTGGTCTTCAACATATGACGCAACCACTTTTATCGCCACGTGTTTTTGCCCGGCAAAAAACAACCCCTCCCCGATCTCAGCCTCCAGAAGCATCCCTTTTTCTCTTTCGGTGAGATTAAAAGTTTTTTGCACCACATCAATGGTGGCCGGCGATTGTTTGAGCAATAGCTGGATTGAAGAGTTGGTGATAATCGGCTGACCGTAATTGGAGCGCATAAAATCGGCAACATCCTGAGTGATGGTGGTAACTCCCAGCCAATATTTTCGCGCCCGTTTGCATAGACCGTATAAAAACGAGGCGCCGTCGTCGCTTTGCATTAATACCCACGCTTCATCCACTACCAATATTCTTTTACGCAGCTTTGAGCGCACTTTGTTCCAAATATAGTGCATAATGATATACATTGCCGAGGTGCGGAATTCGTTTTCCATGTCGCGAATTCCAAAAACCACCAGAGGTTTATCCATGGAAATATTGGTGGGTTGATTAAAAAATTCCGCGTAAGTGCCTTGGGTGAACTTGCGAATCCTCCGCACCAAAGAATCCGCGCCTTCCATCCCCTCCAAAACCGCCTCCATATCTTGCATCAGCGGCACGCGGTCGGCCCATAGTTTGGGGTCGGTTTGCGGGGTGATATCTTTGGCGGCGTAAACTTCGGTGAGCGCGCGATCAACGATGGCGTCTTCTTCGGGCGTCATCCCGCCCAAAAGGATGCGCATCAGACCGACAATGTTGATGATATTGGAACGAATAACATCGGCGGGGTTTTCGTCTTCGCGCGGTTCGGGCAAGTCAAACGGATTGATATGAAACGGCGACGACAGAGAAACATTCAAAAACGAACCGCCGGTGGCTTCCGCCAGGGTTTTAAATTCGTTTTCCGGATCAACCACGATAGCGTCCACCCCCATCATCATTGAGCGCAAGATTTCCAATTTGACGGTGTAGCTTTTGCCCGACCCCGATTTGGCAAAAATCACGCTGTTGGCATTTTCCATTGAAAATCGGTCAAACAGCACCAGTGCGTTATTGTGCAGGTTGGTGCCGTAAAGAATGCCTTCATTGGCGGAAAGATCAAATGAAACGAACGGAAAGGTTGATGATAACGGGCTGGTGTTCATCGGCGTCCATGTTTGAATCTGGTCCATGCCGTAAGGAGAAGTGGAAATAAATCCTTCTTTTTGCTGGTAGAGCGACGGCTTGATGTAGATCAGTTTTGATTCAAGGATTGAGCGCAGGGTGGTTTCAATGTCGCGCAATTTTTCAAAATCATTTTCATAGGCGGTGAGATATATTCCCAGCCGGAACATTCTTTCCGTGGAAGTTTGCAACTTGTCGCGCAATCCTTCCAAATCTTGATAGGCGATTTCCAGCGCCGGATCGCGCACCAATCCTTTTTCTTGCCGTTCCATAATTTCGGCTTGCACCTCGGTGAGTTTTTTGCGCAATTGTTTGAGCGTGGTGCCGGTGTCAATGGGATGGATGTGGAAAGAAACATCCATGGGGGTGTCAAGATTGATTACCGGTGTGAACCATCCGGAATTCAAATAGCGCGGATAGGAAAAAATAAAAAACGATTTGCCGCAACGCTCCCCGATTTTGAAATGATCGGACGCCAAAACAATCGATGACGGCGCGACAATGTCGCGGATGTTAATGGTTTTCATTTCCAGCTCCTGACCCGGCAATTCCAGCCGCTTCTTTTTTTTGGATGATGAGAATAAACCCATGTTTCAAATTAAAAATTTAAAAATCAAAATTAAAAATTTTGGAGTTGAAATTTTTCGCGAAAAATTTCAACGATATATATTATTCCTTAACTTTGATTTTTGATTTTTCAATTTTAAATTTTTATTGAATCAATTCCGGAGGGATTTCCGGATAGTAGCCGCGCTCGGAATCTTCAAGATGGTGGTTGCTCCACAAAAATTCGGCGATTTCCAGGCTGTTTAGGGGCACGCATTGCAAGCCGCACCGGCGCAATCCCAATGCCACAAATTCCATTCTTTGCGCCAGCTGGGTTTTGTTCTGTTCAAACTGGTCCTGCGCCGCTTGGGCGATTCTTTGGCGGTTTGCCGCCGCGTTTTTCCCCTGCGCGGCGGTCAAGCTGGGCAGGGCAATTTGTTGGAATGGCACAATCACATAGAATGTTTTGTTCATAATGGTTCCTCCCGAGACAATCTCATTGATGAAATTGCGGTATTCCACGATTTGTGTGCGCAGCAGATCGTTGCTTTGCCGATTTTCCAAGTCGCGCAATTTGTCCAAATAGCTGGTGATGTTGAGTTTGCGGCTTTGCACCAGGATTTGCAGGGAGAAATCCAGAGAATTCAAAAAGTTTTGATATTGCCCGATGACGGCGTTTTGCTCCTCTTCGGCCATCAGGGCGAAATTAATGGAATTGACCATAATAATTCCCCGCAAACCTTTGTTTTTGAGGACTAAAATTCCGTCCCTGATTTGATCAATTTCCAAAAATTGTTGGGTGGAAAGAATCGCCATGTTTCAAATTAAAAATTTAAAAATCAAAATTAAAAATTTTGGAGTTGAAATTTTTTTAAAATTTCAACGATATTATATGAAAATTCCTTAATTTTGATTTTTCAATTTTAAAATTGTTCGCATTTGATGATTTTTAATTTTACATTGTCATTTTGATTTTTGATTTTTCAACTTTAAATTTATTACGCGGTTTCCATATAGTCGCGGATCCGCCGCCAGTTATTTTTTTTGGGCGAGGAGATGATTTTAACCGCCGATGGCGCTTTTTGCAAAGTGATGACTCCTCGATCCATTACCGCTTGATTGGGCCTGGCAAACCCTTGCCACAAAAATATTCGCGGCGCCATGGCAAAAGCCATGTAATGTTGGATGACTTTGACAATGTCAATGCCGTCAATTTTAACAAATGCCAGCGCGCCGGCGCATCCGCCCACGGCAGCAATCAACGCCAGCGCCAGCGGCATGCTCGCCTTGCCGATAGTGAAATAGATCAAAAACGAAATTGTCACGCCGATGCCCACGAAAATGAACTGCTTGAATGTGAGCGGTCCCACGATCTTTGACTCCATCTCAATGAATTGCGGAATGGTGAAATTCATAAAAAATTCAAAATTTAAAGCTTTAAATTTTGCAAATTCTAAACCCCAAGCCCTAATCTCTAAACAATCTCAAAGTTAAAATCTTAAAATTACAAACAAAATATGGCTTGTTTTTTCTTTGAATTTTAATATTTGGATTTGTTTGGGATTTAGATATTAGAATTTAGGATTTATTGTCATTATATCACCCTTCCGTTTTTGCCGCAAAATTTTGTTAATCAAAAAATCTGCCGAATCGAAGTTGTCTGTGGCGAATGGCTTTGATTGTTTGCCGTGGCCGCGCGCCACCATGCCAAAGAGCGCAATGGCGGTGAATATTTTTAGTTTTAATGCGCGGCATCAGCGTAAATGAGATATTTTTATCCAACCAAAAGCAAAACTTGATTTATCTTTTAGTTAAACTATAATCAAAGCGTATTTGCGATTTAAGCCAAAAATATATTTATATAAGGTGATACTATAAAGCCAAAACCATGGAGAAAATTTTGCGATATAATATAATTCTAACGCCTGAACCCGAGGGCGGATTTACCGTCGTCGTGCCGTCTTTGCCCGGGTGCGTTACTTATGGGAAAAATTTGTCCGAGGCGCGCAAGATGGCCGAAGACGCGATTAAAACATATATCGCCAGTCTAAAAAAACACAACGAGCCGATACCCGACAGCGAGGGCGACTTGGTTTCCACTTTGGAAATTGCTTCCAAGCCGGAATTGATAAAAATGAATTAAAACATCTGCTCTAACGCAAAAGCCATAGCAAAAACCGCCGCAATTTTGCGGCGGTTTTTTTTGATTACTTCACCTCCACGCCGAATTTTTTGATTTGCGCGGGCAGAGAAAGCCAGTGGTTGTTAAAGTTGGCTTTGCTTAGAATGTGAGGTTCCAGCTTAACTTCAATTTGTTTCGCCCACCATGCGACGCGGTCGATTTTTTCGCGGTCAAAATTTTTGCCAGAATCCAGAATCACCGCCACATCAATGTCGCTGTCAATGTGCGGCCGGTTTTTGGCATATGATCCAAACAAAATCACCCGCTCCACCGGCAATCCCTCAAGAATTAATTTTTCTCTCAGTTTGCCAATCGCCCTTTTGACATACGCAATCGGCAATTTTTTTCTCACCGCTTTGATAATCATATTTATTCAGAGAAATAATTTTTTAGAAGCCATTTCCAAAGAGGAATGTATTGGATTTGTCTGCCTTCAATATTTTCGGTTTTTTCAATTTCTTTGTTTAGAATGACGCCGAATTTAAGATTAAACTCATCCATTGCCGCCAAAATCGCTTTTACTTCCCTGTTTTCGGTTTTTGGATCTGCCAAATCATGGCTGACTTGATAGATTTGTATGCCGCTTCTGTTTTTCACGATGAAATCAACTTCAAGGTTTTTTTTGGTTTTGCAATAAAAAACTTCGTTTTGCCGATCGCGCTTCAATTCTCCCAAAACAATGTTTTCGCAGATCCATCCCAAGTTTTGTCCGACTTTGTTGGCAATATTGTTGTAAAACGAGATATCGGTTGAATAATATTTGGCGGGGTTGGCGATTTGTTCTCCGAAAGAATAAGAAAAGAATGGCACGCGAAAAAACAAAAAGCTTTCTTCAAGATATTTCAGATAATTTTTTATTGTTCCGGCGTTTTTCATTTCAATGATTTTGCCGATATTTCTCAATGATTGTTTTTGCCCGATATTCGCAAGCAAAAGCCGCGCCAACTCACTTAATTTTTGGCGGTATTTGATATTGTAGCGGTTAACAATGTCGCGGGAAATTATGTCTTTGAAATATTCTTGAGTTAATTCCGGGGACGGATTTTTGATATATTCGGGCATACCGCCAAATTGCATATATTCTTTAAAAATATCGCCGATTTCCATTTGCCGGTCGTGGTCGTAAAAAGATGACGGGGTGAGTTTTTGTTTTTTGAAGCAAGTCAAATACTCGTGGAAAGAAAGCGGATAAAGCGCGATGGGAATATTGCGGCCGGTGAGAGCGGTGCCCATTTCCGAGGATAATAGCGATGCGTTTGACCCGGTAGCATATATTTTGTATTTTTCGCTTTCTCGCAGACGATTGAGAAATTTTTCCCAATAACGGATGTTTTGGATTTCATCAAAAAACAAAAATGTTTCCTTGTCTTTGTTCTCAGAGTTTAATTCGCGGTGCGCTTCCATGAGGGGTTCAAAATCGTCTTTGGTAAAATCAGCCAATCGTTCGTCTTCAAAATTTACATACAAAAATCGGTCGTCGGTTAATTTTTCCCGCGATTTATAGTCGTCCCAGATTAATCGCAAAAGGGATGACTTGCCGCAACGGCGGATGCCGGTGATCAAAAGGATTTCTTTCAATTGGCGATATTTGGTATAAAAATCGTTTAAAATGTCGCGCGAAAACAGCCCGGTTTTGTTTAAGAAAAATTTTTTCTGCTCTAAAACTACGTTTTTTAATATTTCTTTGTGCATAAAATTATGCAAGGGTATTAATAGTGTGCGATGCCATTATACACTATATATCAAAAGTGTTCAATGGCATTGCACGGTTTGGCTTTAATTGACTTGAATATACAATAATTTGTTAATTTATTCAAAAATCAAGGAAATTGCTTGTAATCATTCGCTGGGAGTATTTATTCTCCCTTTTTTAAAGGGAGTGCCCGCAGGGCGAGGGATTTGCATTTAAAAATCCTCCACCTACGCTATAAAGCTTCGGCGGACAAGTCCGGCGCGATTGCGCGCCACCTCCTTTACAA
>Ga0209609_10001143_pt1 | contig 15476 bp, 26 predicted proteins | sample LakKivw325mmetaG_FD_184136 | JGI IMG/M metagenome (GOLD analysis project Ga0209609, IMG submission 184136) | Anoxic lake water microbial communities from Lake Kivu, Rwanda to study Microbial Dark Matter (Phase II) - Lake Kivu water 325m metaG... | ecosystem: Environmental > Aquatic > Freshwater... | reverse complement strand
GACCTCCGCCGGACAGTGCCTTCTGCGTGAACCATCCCCCGAATCCGGGGATTCCGCATCTGCGTATCCACAACGCCTGGGCGGAATTTATCCGCCCGATGTCTCCCTTTCTGATATATTGCATCAGTGCCTGCGCCTCGGGTCTTGCCCTGTTGTTAAAATCAAACATGAGGGTCTTGCCTGCCTTCCCTGCAGCTTCAGCCATTCTGACGGTTTCTGTCGCGTTCAAGGCGGGGGGTTTCTCGCAGAATACGTTCCTGCCGGCTTTCAATGCTTCAATAACAACATCACAATGAAGTTTATTGGGGAGACAGACGCTCACAAGATCAACGTCGGATTTATCAAGCATTTCAGTGTAACCGGAGTATGTCTCACCGATACCGTACTTTCCCGCCTTTTCCCTGGCTCTGACGGTATCCATGTCTGCAATGGCTTCAACCGAGGCCCCGGCCGCAAGATAACCCCGTATGTGATAGTCCGCAATCCCGCCCGCACCGATAATGCCCGCCTTCATCCTTCCCATTGTTATCCTCCTATGTCGGTCCTGTAATGCTTGCCTTCAAAATTCACCGTCTCTGCCGCCCCGTAGACCCTTTTCCTCGCAGCCGCGAGATTCCCGGCAACCGCGGTTATTCCGAGAACCCTTCCGCCGGAAGTCACAAGCCTTCCGTTTTCTGTTTTCCTGGTCCCCGCATGAAAGACCATGACATCCCTGTCCCTTATTTCATTCAATCCCCTGATTTCCTTCCCTTTTTCGTACTCTCCGGGATAGCCGCCTGATGCAAGGATTACGCACACGGATTTGCTGTCACTCCAGCGTATGCTGACCCTGTCCAGGGACCTTTCTATGACCGCCTCCATCACCTCAACGAGATTGCTCTCCATTCGCGGCAGTATAACCTGCGTTTCCGGATCTCCGAACCTGGCATTATATTCTAACACATACGGACCTCTTTTCGTAAGCATGATACCGAAGTACAGAACTCCTCTGTAATCAATGCCGTCTTTCCTAAGGCCTTCAAGGGTCGGCATGACTACATTTTTCTGTATGGCTTTTTCTATTTCGGAATTGAAAGCGGCAGGAGGGGAATAACAACCCATCCCGCCGGTATTGGGACCCCTGTCCCCGTCAAAAACTCTCTTGTGGTCCTTTGCCGGAACCATGGGAATGTAACCAGCCGTATCCGTGAAAACAAGGTATGACATTTCCGTTCCAACCAGACAGTCCTCAATGATAACCGCACGGTTCTCACTGCCGAAAATTCTGTCCGTGTATATCTTGTCAAGGAACTCGGTCGCCTGCTTCATGCTTTCCGAAACCTGTACGCCCTTGCCTGCGGCAAGCCCGTCATACTTTATGACACAGGGGAATTCCCTTTTCTCAAGGATCTTCATCCCCTCTTCCATGCTGTCAGCCAATGAAAAATCTGCTGTCGGAATGCCATGCCTTTTCATGAATTCTTTTGCGAAAAGCTTTGACGATTCCAGCGCGGCTCCTTTTTTCCCCGGACCGAAAATCTTCATATTCTTCTGATTGAAAACATCTGCGATTCCGGACGAAAGAGGGATCTCCGGACCAACCACGGTCAGATCAACGCCTTTCATGGAGGCAACACCGGCTATCCCCTCCGGTATATCACTGCCTCCCGGCAGGCATTCCGCATCATTTGATATTCCGCCGTTTCCGGGCAATGCAAAAATCCTGTCGTTTGCGCCGTCTTTCCTGAGCTTCCACACTATGGCATGTTCCCTGCCGCCGCTGCCGAGTACCAGTATCTTCATTATTCATCCCTCCAGTGTCTTGATTATGTGGGTATACTTGACGATAAGAACTGCGATGTTTGCAAAAAGATTGTTGAAAAAATGCACGCTTATAGGTAGCCACAGGTTTTCATGTTTTTCAAACAGGTACGCAAGCAGGATACCGAATGCGAAAAGCCCCGCAAAGACAAATATATCACTATGCATCAGTGCAAAAATCGTGGAGCTCAAAAGTATTGCCGCAGGAGCCCTGAATCTTTCTCTTAGCGCAGGATAGATGACACCCCTGAATATGATCTCCTCGGTAAACGGCGCCACTATGCAGCTCGTGAAGAAAAGCAGGAAGAGCATATAAAAAGAATCAGTCTCAAGATAGAGATACATGACCTGCTGCGGCATCGGGCTGAATCCGAGAATTCTGAAAAAAGTGAAAGATGCCAGGGTAACAACCAGGAGCCCGGGAAAGAATAGAATGTATACAAGAAAACCCCTGGATAACGGGATAGGAGGTTTCTTCAGAACTGACAGGATATACGTCCTGAACCTCTTGAAAACATAATAAACAAGGGCCAGCATGAGCAGGATGGTATTGAAAAGCCCCCACACGAAAGAGAATGCCGTATCTGAAGAAATTGCCTTGAATTTTCCTGCGACGCAGGAAGCGAAAAGCGAAAATGCAACCATCACCGAGATGATTGTTACTGCTGTGACAAAATCCGGAGTTTTCTTTTCATTCACCGATAATTTTTGTTTCCTCATCCAGGTATATGCCCCGGAGATTCATTTCAAGGGTGTGAGGGGACGGGGAAACTGCAAATCCTGTTTCAGGCTCAATCGTATCGCTCTGTATGAGTTTCACGAGATGCTGGTTGAAGGTCTGCATGCCCATTTCGGCATCGGAAGCCATCGCCGGATAAATCTTGTTTAACTTGTTCTCCTGGATCAGCTTGGCGATGACCGGAGTAACTACCATGACTTCGCATACGGGAACGAGGCCCGTCTGGTCCTTTTTCGGCACGAGCTTCTGGCAGATTGAGGCTCGCAGATGATATGAAATAACCTTTCGTATCTGTTCATGCTGGGTTGAAGGGAAGAAATCAAGAATTCTCATGATGGTTGAAAGAGTATCTATCGTGTGGAGCGTGGCAAAAACAAGATGGCCGGTCTCGCATGCATTTATTGCCGCCTGGAACGTGTTGACGTCTCTAAGTTCCCCGATAAGGATAATGTCCGGATCTTCCCGGAGGACATGCTTCAGGGCGGTGGTAAAGGAACTCGTGTCAATCCCGACTTCCCTCTGATTGATGACAGATTTATTATCCTTGTACAGGTATTCTATGGGATCCTCTATTGTAACTATGTGTTTCTCTTTCTCCTTGTTGATGTGCTCTATCATCGTGGCAAGAGTCGTAGATTTGCCGCATCCGGTGGGACCCGTAACCAGAACGATGCCGTCAGGGAAGAGGGCAACCTTTCCCAGTACTTCAGGCAGATTGAGTTCCGCAAAGGTGGGGATCGTGTCTTTTATCCTTCTGAAAACCAGCCCTGTCTTTCCTCTCTGTTTGAAAGCATTTACCCTGTACCTGCCGACCTCCGGGTCGTCAAAAGCAAAATCTGCCTCTTTCTCCTTTTTGAAACTCTCCACCTGTCCGGCAGTCATTACCCTGATGAGTATTGCCTCAATATCTTCGGCTGTCAGGATATCATTCCATTCCTCAACAACCTTCAGTTCCTTCTTTATCCGCAGCATCGGCTTCCTGCCAAATTTGATATGCAGGTCGGAAGCCCCCTTTTCCTTCATGAAATTCAACAACCCGGCAAGGTCCTTCATTGTTCGTCGGTTTTCCCGTCGTTAAGGAATTCTCCCATGGCAATCTGTACCGGGTTCAACTCCCTGTTTTCAGGAGAAACTGCATTGCCTTTCATTATTGAGTGAACCCGTTCCGACATCTTGCATATCAATTCATATACGTTTTTCTGCCTGTCAAACTTGTCCAGCAATTTAAGGTTCTTATCCATTGTCCTATACCAGTTTTATTATGGCCATCCTGGCACTGTCGCCTGTTCTCGGGGACAGTTTCATAATGCGCGTGTATCCGCCATTTCTGTCCTTGTATTGTTCAGAGATTTCTCTTACCCTTTTCAGGCTCGGGGCATGGTTAAGCACGGAATTTATCCTGCGGCAACTCGCAAGATCGCCCTTCTTCCCGAGTGTTATTATCTTCTCCACAATGCCCTGCAGTTCCTTGGCCTTTATTTCTGTCGTTTCTATTGTTTTATACTGGAAGAAACTGATAGCCATGTTTCTTGTCAAGGCCTTCCTGTTAGATTTGTTTCTCCCGATCTTTCTTATTCTTGTTTTGTGCCTCATTTTTCAGCCTCTTTACCCCGAACTCTCACATGATAAGTTTCTTGTGAGGGGTTCAAGATTTTATTTTTCCGCATCCTCTTTTGACAGCTCTTCTCTGGTTTTGAGCTTGTAACCTGTTTTTTTAAGGGCGCCGTCTATCTCCTCAATAGATTTCTTGCCGAGATTCCTTATTTCTTCAAGGTCTTCCCTCGGCACGGCAAGCAGCTCCTCCAGAGTTTCTATCTTCTTTGATATCAGGCCATTCAGAACCCTTGTGGTAAGCTTCAGTTCCGCTATGGGCATCTTGAGATCGGATTGTCCAAGTTTCTTGCCCTTCTCTTCCGCTTTCAGTTCCTCATAACCTATCTTCTGGTTTTCCCCTATCACGGTGAAATGCCTGTTCATCAGGCCGGTTGCCTCGTTCACTGCATCCTTGGGAGATATTGCTCCGGTTGTCCAGATCTCCAGTATCAATTTCTCGTAATCAACGAATTGTCCGACTCTGGTATTCTCAACATGGAAGGTCACTTTCCTCACGGGAGAGTAGATCCCGTCTATCATGATTGTGCCTATCGGCGCCTGTGATTTCATGAATTTCATTTTCTCGTGGGGTATGTATCCCCTGCCTCTTGTAACCTCAATCTGCAATTTCAGAGATTTCCCTGCCTGGAGAGTCGCAATATGCAAATCCCTGTTCAACACTTCAGCACTTCCGTCATTTATCAGATCCCCTGCACATATCTCGTCTTTGTCATCGTCACCCAGTTCAAACATTGGTATCAAATGAGGAAATTCGGTAATATTCTGCTTCAGGACAATCTGTTTTATGTTCATTACCATCTCTACAACGTCTTCCTTCACTCCGGGTATCGTGGAAAACTCATGTGAGACCCCTTCAATTTTCATTGACGTTATCGCGATACCCTCTATGGAGGAAAGGAGAACTCTTCTCAATGTATTGCCAAGAGTCACTCCATACCCTCTTTCAAGAGGTTCAATCACGATTTTCCCGTAATTATCTCTGTATGTCTCTTTCTCCCAGACGATTTTTTCAGGGAATACGAATTCTTTCATCTAAACGCTCCTTTACCCCTTAAAGGCAGTGATTAGCGGACAGTATTTAGTGATTAGCATTGATTCTTCCTCTTGTCACTAACCACTTATCACTGACCACCGTTTTTCTGTGAGGGGTACGATATTTCCTATTTTGAATAAAGGTTGACAATCAGCTGTTCGTTGACCGGCAGAGTCACCTCGTCCCTCGCAGGCGATCTCAAGACGTTCACGGTAAAACTCTCGTTATCCACATGGATCCATCCCGGCATGATGTGTGACTTGTACTCCTCAAGGCATTCCTTTACGGATTTGGCATACTTGCTGTTTGGATGAAGCTGCACCGTATCTCCTGTCTTCAATACGTATCCCGGCCTGTCCATCCTTCTGCCGTTTATCCGGACCTCACCGTGGTTCACAATCTGCTTTGCCATTCTCCTGGAGTAAGCCCAGTTTGCCCTGAAGAGAGTGTTGTCCAGGCGGCTCTCAAGCATCTTCAGCAGGTTTTCACCGGTTATGCCTTTCTGCTTCTTGGCTTCATCAAAATACCTGCGGAATTGCTTCTCCAGAACTCCGTAATAGAGTTTCACCTTGTTCTTCTCCATCAGCTGGATTCTGTACTCGGACATTTTTTTCCGCCTGACAAAAGATGTCCTCCCGCGTTTCTTTTTTTCGCGCGCGTCAATAGGACATTTCACGGTTTCACATCTCCTGCCCTTGAGATACAGCTTAACACCGTATTTTTTGCAAGTCTTGCATACCGGTTTGGTCATCTTCATTTTAAATCCTTCTCCCTTATATTTTGCGTCTCTTCGGCGGTCTGCAACCGTTATGAGGGATGGGTGTAATATCCTTTATGGAAATCACATTAAGCCCCGCGCCCTGCAAAGCCCTGATCGCCGTCTCCCTTCCTGAACCCGGACCTTTCACAAAAACATCCACTTCCCTCATGTTGAACATCGCCTGTATCTTTTTCGCCAGGTTCTCCGCGACCAGCTGCGCTGCAAAAGGCGTTCCCTTCCTGGTGCCTTTGAATCCGGCGGTTCCGCCGCTGCCCCACAGGAGCACCCTTCCGTTCATGTCGGTTATGGTAATCACGGTATTGTTGAAAGTCGCCTTTATATGCGCCACACCTCTAAGCACGTCCACTATTTTCTTTTTCTTTTTTACGTATCCTTTTTTTATCTCTGCCATTTTTCATCCTTATTTTTTCTCTTCACTTTCCTGTGTTTTTGACTTCAGGGCTTTTCTTGCCGTCTTGTCTCTTACAACACCTACGGTTTTCTTGGGTCCTTTTCTCGTCCTCGCATTGGAGCGTGTTCTCTGTCCCCTGACAGGAAGCGAAAGACGGTGCCTCGTACCCCTGTATGAATTGATTTCTATAAGTCTCCTTATGTTTTCAGACAGCTCCTTCTTAAGGTCTCCTTCTATAACCATGTTCTTCTGAAGGAAAGACGCTATCTTACCGAGCTCCTCTTCACTTAAATCCTTGACCTTCTTATTTCCGTCAATTCTCGTATATTGTATGACTTTCTTTGCCTGGGTCTCTCCTATGCCGTATATATACGTGAGAGACACTTCAAGTTTCTTGTTGTCTGGTATTTCAACTCCAAGTATTCTTGCCATCTTTACTGTCTCCTTTATCTGCTCATGACGTAATCAACATTGGCTGATCAGCCACTATTCCCTGTCTGTTTATCCCTGTTTCTGCTTGTGCTTTGGACCGTCCTGCGGATTACTGCAAATAATCCTCACGATTCCCTTTCTTCTTATAATCTTGCACTTGGGACATATTTTCCTTACGGATGCTCTCACTTTCATTTCTCACACCTCTCATGAATTGTTCTTCGGCCCTACAGTCTCTTTGTTATCCTTCCCCTTGTCAAATCATAGGGAGAAAGTTCCACCAGAACTTTGTCCCCAGGTATTATCTTGATGTAATACATTCGCATTTTGCCGCATAAATATGCTGTTATTACATGGCCGTTTTCCAGTTCCACGGAAAAAGCGGTTCCCGGAAGCGCTTTTGTAATCTTCCCCTGGACTTTTATTTTTTCCTCTTTTTTCTCCACTATCCGATATCTCCCTCTTTCTCCTTCAGCCGGCGACTGTGAGAATTTCAGGACCGTTGCTGCCTATTAATATGCAATTCTCATAGTGTGCTGAATATCCGCCGTCCCTTGTCACGACCGTCCAGCCGTCCGAAAGAATCTTTACGGCTGCCCTGCTTTCATTTATCATCGGCTCTACGGCCAGAACCATATTCTCTCGTATGGTCTCCCCTGTCCCCGGTTGCCCGAAATTCGGTATCTCGGGGTATTCGTGCAATTCTTTTCCGATGCCGTGTCCGGCAAATTCTCTCACGACCGAAAAACGTCTGCCGGTAACGAACTTCTCTATCGCCGCACCTATGTCTCCGATCTTTCTCTCCGGCAGTGCCTTTGATATCCCGGCGGAAAAAGATTCGCGCGCAACCTCAATGATTCTTGAATGAATCTCTTTCACCCTTCCCACGGGAAAGGTGTCGGCACAATCGGCGTAATAACCGTCATATATCACCCCGATATCCAGCGATACAATGTCCCCATCCTTCAAAACCCGGTCACTGGACGGAATACCGTGAACAACCTCTTCGTTCACTGATACACACAGGCCGGCAGGATAGCCGTTGTAATTTCTGAAAGCTGAAACTACCCCGTTTTTTTCTATCAGCCTGTCTCCCCTCTCTTCAATATCATAGGTGGTTATGCCTGCCTTTATTGTATCTCCCAGTTCCACCAGTATAGTCTTGCATATCCTGCACGCAATTCTCAACTTTTCTATTTCAGCGCGCGTTTTTACCATTTAACGATTCGTCTTATTTCATCAAGGGTATCTTCAAGTTTTCCGTCACCGGGTACTATGTGAAGGACATTTCTCTTTCCGTAATATTCTATAAGTGGTGCAGTCATTTTCCGATAGACATTCAGTCTCCGCCTTATGATCTCCTCTCTATCGTCATTTCTCTGAACAAGTTTCCCCCCGCAAACGTCGCATAATCCCTCCTTTTCAGGGGGAAGATTGACAAGATGGTATATCTTGCCGCAGCCGTCACACACCCTTCTCTTGGAAAGCCGGTTCACGAGAAAATCGTCGTCCGCCTTGAGATAAACGACCTTCACGTCGTCTCCGCATTCAAAGAGACCATCCAGCATCTGCGCCTGGGACAGGGTCCTGGGAAAACCGTCCAATATGGCGCCCCTGTCGCATGAAGGCTTTGACAATTCCTCCTCAATCATCGCTATAACTATTTCATCCGGCACAAGCTCGCCCTTTTCCATATATTGCTTCGCCTTGATGCCGGCTTCTGTTCCCTTCTTCAGATTCTCTCTCAGCAGATCGCCGGATGAAACCAGGGGCAGTTCCAGCGTTTCGCCCAGTCTCCCGCCGACAGTTCCTTTTCCGGCACCCGGAGGACCGAGCAGAATAAGTCTTTTCTTCATCCGTGGCCTTTTGCTTTCTTAATGAACCCCTGATAATGCCTGACGAGAAGATGTGACTCTATCTGTCTCAATGTTTCAAGCAAGACCGAAACGACTATCAGAAGGCCTATACCGCCAAATATACTTGCAACTATATAGGGTATCCTTCTGTACGCCATCATAATCAGGTACGGAAAGATAGCTATGCCGGTAAGCATCAGGGCGCCCGGCAGAGTCAGGCGGTTCAGAACTCTTTCCAGATACACCGCTGTTGATTTCCCGGGTCTTATTCCCTGTATGAACCCTCCGTACTTTTTCAGGTCATCGGATACATTGTCAGGATTGAAAATTATGCTTGCATAGAAGTAGCAGAAGAAAACAGTCAATATCGCGTAAAGAAGCATCCCAAATCCCCGCGAAGGATTAAGAAATCCCGCAACGGTCTGCAGTATCCTGTTGGCAGAAAAGGTCATAACCGTGGCGGGAAACGTCAGTATGGAGATGGCAAATATCAGAGGTATGACTCCACCCTGGTTAAGCTTTATCGGTAGATAAGTGGTCTGTCCCCCGTACACCTTCCTTCCGACGACTCTTTTTGCATATTGTACCGGTATCCTTCTCTCGCTTTCGCTTATTACTATCGCGAAAGCGACTACGGCAAATATCAATCCTGCCATAAGTATTACAACAAGAAAACTTATTTCTCCGGCGGAAATCAGCTGTGCCATGCGCCCGAATGCAACCGGCATCCTTGAAAGGATGCTCGCCGTTATTATCAGGGAAATGCCGTTTCCTATTCCTTTTTCCGTTATTTGTTCACCAAGCCACATAAGGAAGATTGTTCCGGTGGTCAGGGTTATTACGGTGGTAATCCTGAACAGCCACCCGGGATTGGGAACAATGACAAATTCTCCGAAATGCGTGGGGTTCTCCAGCCAGATACTTATGGCAAGACCCTGGAATATGCAGAGCAAAACCGTCCCCAGCCGCGTAAGTTGCGTAAGTTTCCTTCTGCCCTCAACACCGCTGCGTTTTATGGCTTCAAAGTACGGGATTATTGAAGTGAGAAGCTCCAGAATGATTGATACACTGATGTAAGGCATTATTCCGAGCGCAAAAATCGTGGCGTTGCTCAACGCTCCGCCCGCAAAAAGATCAGCAAGTCCCAGAAGAGTATTCGGGAATTGCTGAAAGAACCGCGACAATGCCCTTCCGTCTATTCCCGGAGAAGGCACGTAGCATCCCAGCCGGTATACGGTAAGAAGCGCTATGGATATCCCGATCCTCTTCCTTAAATCCGGAACCTTGAAGCTGTCTCTGAATCCTCCTAACATTATTTCTCACTCCTAAAACAGATTGATTTCATCCAGAGAGCGGTGCTCTTTTTAGTCCGCCAACGTTTTAGTGGCGGATTGTCTGCGTCGTCGGCTTCGTCAACGTATGTTTAATACGCTTCCTCGCCTCCTCCTTGCCGTCTTGCTTTCTGGCGAACTGAATCTGTTTTTGTTTGCTGGTGATGGTGACTGCTTTCCCGCCCGCCTTTTCAATCTTCGCCTTTGCACTGGCAGAAAAGGAATGAGCCCTGATTTCCATCTTCTTTGTCAGATTCCCATCACCCAGAATTTTCACGTTCTTTCCCTTCCTGACCAGTCCGTTTTTCAACAGGATTTCCGGAGTCACGGTATCGTTTTCCTTGAAATTCCTGTCTATCCTGTTGAGATTTATCAATTCCTTGTATTCCTTCTTTGCATGGGTAAAGCCTCTCTTGGGCAGTCTTCTCGCAAGGGGCATCTGTCCCCCCTCAAAGTTATACGACAGTGAAAATCCCTTTCTTGCCTTATGCCCTTTATTTCCGCGGGTGGAGGTACCTCCGTGTCCCGAAGCGTCTCCCCTTCCTATTCTTTTCCTGTTACGGGTAGCACCCGCCGGAGATTTGATCTTGTGTAACTCCATTTTGCTCTCCTTTACTCCGCATTCTCCACTGTATCAACAGCAGGGGAGGAGTCAATGTCGGGAATTCCTACCTCCTCGCCCTTTCCCGTATCCCGCAGTTTGGATAATGCCTTCACAGTTGCGTCTATGACGTTCAAAGGATTGGTAGAACCGAGGCATTTGCATGTAATATCGGCAATTCCGCAGACCTCAAAAAAAGCACGCATTGTTCTGCCCGCAACCATTCCGTGTCCCCTTACGGCAGGTTTCAAAACGACATAAGACGCCCCTGCTTTTGCCTTTACGTCGTAAGGGATTGTTGTTTCCTTCAGCGGAACCGATATCATACTCTTTTTTGCCTTGTCAATAGCTTTTCTTATCGCCTCCGGAACTTCGCCGGCCTTGCCCAGGCCGAAACCGGCTTTTCCCTTACCGTCGCCGACAACGACCAGCGCGCGGAAATTAAGGTTCTTGCCGCCCTTCGTAACCTTGGTTACTCTTCTTATTTCCACGACGACCTGTTTTTCTTCCTGTTCCTCAAGCAGTTGTCTTTTCATCAAAATTTCAGTCCTCCTTTTCGTGCCGCATCAGCAAGAGACTTGAGACGTCCCGTATATATGTAACCGCTTCTGTCAAAAACAACTTTGCTGATCCCCAGTTCCAGGGCTTTCCTTGCGAGGAGTTCTCCCACCTGTCTTGCACCCTCTACGTTATATCCCTTCACGCCTTCCTTTCCCCTGATGTCGGGAGACAGGGAGGATACGGTCATAAGAACCTTGTTGGGACTCTCTTCATCAATCACGAGAGACGCATAGATACCTTTGCTGCTTTTGAATACCACAATTCTCGGCATATCCTTGGTACCGAATATTTTCTTCCTTACTCTCAAATGCCTCTTTCTTCTGCGTTCGTCTTTTGTAGATATCATTGTGTTGCTCCCACGGCTGCCTTGCCGGCCTTGTGTCTTACGTACTCCCCTCTGTATCTTATCCCTTTTCCCTTATACGGTTCAGGGGGGCAGATAGCCCTTATGTCAGCGGCATAGCTTCCCACTTTCTGTTTTTCAATACCCCTTATGAAAACTATGGTATTTCTGTAAATCTCAACCTCTATCCCGTTGGGTATGTCCACCTCAACCGGATTTGAGAATCCGACGGAAAGTACCAACTTCTTGCCTTTGACTTCCCCCTTGTATCCGACGCCATGTATTTCAAGTATCTTCTCAAAACCTTCTTTCGTACCTCCGATCCTGTTAAGAATCAGCTTCCTTAGAAGACCCTGCAACGCCTCGGTCTTCCTGTACGTTTTCCTGTCGGACGGGTCAACCAGGTTAGTGACGGCAATCCTGCCTCCGTCAACGGAAACCTCCAGATTCGGGAATATATCCTGTTCAAGCTTCCCCTTGGGTCCTTCAAAAAATATCTTGCCGTCTTTTTTGGAGACTTTCACACCTTCAGTTACCACAATCGGTTTTTTCCCTAATCTTGCCATTTTTATTCCTCACGCTTATTCCGCAGCCGATACTACCAGACGTGAAACAGCAGTTCGCCTCCCAATCCCTGTTCTTTTGCTTTCTTGTTGCTCATAACCCCCTTGGAAGTGGACATTATGGCTATTCCGGTACCGCCCTTGATAACTGGAATCTTGTTCCTGTCCACGTAAATCCTGCCTCCGGGTTTGCTTATTTTCTTTATTTCGTTTATTGCCTTCCTTGAATCAGAATAATAGAGCAGAAAAACTTTCAGGCAGTGTTTGCCTTCCTCTTCAACAGCCTCGTAATCCTTTATGAAACCCTCTTCCTTCAGAATTTTTATCGCGTCTTCCCTCAACCTGCTCTGTGGAATGAGAACATAACTTTTGTTGATCATATTCCCGTTCCGTATTCTGGTAATCATATCAGCCACAGTATCGGTCATCGTCATCTTTTTAACCTCCTACCAGCTTGCCTTCTTGACTCCGGGTATTTCTCCTTTTGAAGCAAGTTCCCTGAAACAGATCCTGCATATCCCGAATTTCCTGTAGTATGCCCTGGGACGCCCGCACTTCCAGCATCTGTTTCTGCGCCTTACGGAAAACTTGGGCTCTTTTTTCATCTTCTCAAAAAAGCATTTTCTCGCCAATTTACTCCTCCTTCCTAATCACTTTCTCTTATAGGAAGCCCCATTTGCCTGAGAAACGTCACCGTTTCTTTTTTGCTGTTTGCAGTCGTAATTATGCTGACGTTCATTCCCTTCACCTTATATATAGAATTGTAGTCAATCTCCGGAAATATAACCTGTTCCCTGACGCCAATGGTATATCCGCCTTTTCCATCGGTTGAGCCGGCAGGCAGGCCGTTAAAATCCCTTACCCGGGGCAGGGCGACCGTTACCATCCGGTCTATAAACTCGTACATCCTGTTGCCTCTCAACGTCACCATAACCCCGCAAATATCGCCTTTCCTCAAATTGAAACCGGAAATGGATTTCCTGCTCCTCGTAATAACCGGTTTCTGACCGGTAATCAGAGCGAGTTCCTTCTGGGCAAACTCCAGAACCTTCGCATCCTTGTTATCCTTGCCTATGCCGGTATTCACAACGATTTTCACCAGGCGGGGCACCTGATTCGTGTTTTTGTACCCCAGCGTTTTCATGAGTTCCGGCACCACCTTTTCCTTGTAGTGCTTCTTCAATCTTGGTTCCATTTTACTTTACCTCTGCGAGTTCGTTGCATTTCTTGCAGTACCTTACTTTTGAACCATCCTGCAAAGTTTTTTCTTTTAACCTCGTGGGTTTGCTGCATTTCATGCAGAAATACATGACGTTAGCGATGGAGACGGGCTTTTCCATCTGAACAATTCCGCCCTGCTTATCAATTGCCTTTGGTCTGGAATGTTTCCTGGCGAAATTTATTCCTTCCACAAGAATCCTGCCTTCTCCCGGCATGACCCTTATGACACGCCCCTTCTTGCCGCGGTCTTTACCCTTGGTAACCTGTACGAAATCACTCTTCTTTAGCCTGCATCCCATTTATAATACCTCCGGTGCAAGAGAAATTATCTTTGTAAAATTGCCGTCCCGCAACTCCCTCGGGACGGGACCGAAAACCCTCGTACCTCTGGGATTTTTTTCTTCATCTATTATTACTGCACAGTTATGATCGAATTTTATGACTGTTCCGTCCAGTCTTTTTATGGGCTGTACCGTTCTGACAACCACAGCCTTGACCTTCTCCTTTTTCTTGACAATACCGTCAGGGATTGCGTCCTTCACGCTGGCCATTACGATGTCCCCGACCTTCGCATATCTTCTTCCTGAATGTCCGGGAATACCGACCACCATTATCTTTTTTGCCCCGGTATTATCAGCTACCGTCAGCATTGACTGCAGTTGCACCATTTTGCCCCTGTTCTCCTTTCGCTATAACCTCTCTGACCATCCATCTTTTGCGCTTGCTGATAGGCCTGCACTGTATTATTCTTACCGTATCGCCTTCACCGGAAATGTTTGATTCATCATGTACCATTACCTTTTTGCGTTTTATGATGAATTTCTTGTAGAACGGGTGCTTTGTCCTGCTTTCTATAAGGACAATCCTGGATTTATCCATTTTGCTCTTCAGGATTTTTCCCACCTTTTCAATCTTTTTAGTTTTTCTCAACTCCATTTTTCTTTGCCCCCGTTGATTTTTTCTCAACCACAAGCGTCTTGAGTACGCTTATCTCTTTCCTCGTCTTTTTTATCGTTGAAAAATTCTTCAACTGCCCTATATGCAACTGGTGTTTCAGTTTGTACAGTTGGTTTTCCAGCTCGGAAATTTTAGAATTAATCTCGCCGGTCGTTGATTCACGCCACTTCTTGATTTCGTCTCTTTTCATTTTCAGCTCTTTTCCGTTTCAGAAATCTGAACTGCGGACCTTCTGACAATCTTTGTCTTATAAGGTATTTTATGGGAAGCTCTCCTTAATGCTTCTACTGCCAGATCCCCTGGAACTCCCGCTATTTCGTACATTATTTTGCCCGGCAGAACCACGGCCACCCAGTGGGAAACGTCAGCCTTGCCTTTTCCCATGCGTGTTTCGGCCGGCTTCTTTGTGACGGGCTTGTCAGGAAAAACTCTCACCCACAGCTTGCCGCGGGTTTTTAAATGATGGGTAACGGCAACTCTTCCGGCCTCAATCTGGGAATTCGTAACCCAGCCCGGAACGATCATCTGCAAACCGTAATCCCCGTAAAAGAGCGTACTGCCCCTGGTGGCTTTACCTTTCATACGCCCTCTCTGTGCTTTGCGGTACTTAACTCTTTTCGGCATCAGCGGCATTGCTCTTCTCCCCCTTTTGCTTGTCTTCCAGCACTTCCCCGAGATAAACCCAGACCTTCAAACCCACGGTACCAGACCTTGAAAATGCCGTTGAAGTGGCGTAGTCTATTTTCGCTCTCAACGTGTGCAGAGGAACCTTGCCTTCCATATACTGTTCGGACCTTGATATCTCCCTGCCTCCTATGCGGCCGCTTATCCTGACCTTCACGCCCTGCGCCCCTGACTGCAACGCCAGCGCCATTACCTTCTTGATTGCCTGGCGGTGAGGCATCCTTTTCTCAAGCTGCATCGCAACCGAATCCGCGAGAAACTGCGCACTCTGTCCGGGAGGATTCACCTCAAGCACATCTATGCTTATCTGCTTATTGAACATCTTGTAAATCTCGTCTCTCACCATGTCAATTTCCGACCCTTTTCTCCCGAGTATCACGCCGGGCCGGGTCGTATGTACCTTTATCCTCAGCTTATCGGCTATCTTTTCTATCTCAATCTTGCTTACGGTGCCCCTCGGAAACCTTCCATCCAGGTAGTTGCGCAGGGCCACATCTTCTTTCAGGAGATCCTTGAATTCCTTCTTGCCGGCAAACCAGTTGCCCCGCCATTTCTCCACGATCCCCAAC
>Ga0209609_10001141_pt1 | contig 15491 bp, 13 predicted proteins | sample LakKivw325mmetaG_FD_184136 | JGI IMG/M metagenome (GOLD analysis project Ga0209609, IMG submission 184136) | Anoxic lake water microbial communities from Lake Kivu, Rwanda to study Microbial Dark Matter (Phase II) - Lake Kivu water 325m metaG... | ecosystem: Environmental > Aquatic > Freshwater... | reverse complement strand
GGATGGCGGTAACGGGCTCCAGAATTGGAGCCAAAGCCGACAATATTAATGAAACTACCTTAACCCGAAAGCCCCGCCCTGTGGGCGGGGAGCTTTACTCAAGGCTTGAGCGTTGAGTGGGTTATTGACACAAAGGGGGTATGAGCGGTGTCTCATCCAAGAATACTGGTCATTGATGACGAGATGATCGTCTGTGAAAGTTGCCAGAGGATACTCGAAGAAGAAGGCTATGAGGTAGAGACTGCACTCGGAGGGAAGGAAGCCTTTGAAAAGATGAGAGGAGATCCCTTTGACATCGTGATCACCGACCTTAAGATGCCGGGGATTGATGGTATGGAGGTCTTAAAGACCTTTCGTAAAGAGTATCCAAATACCGTGGTCATCATGATCACTGGATTTTCAACGGTGGAGACTGCGGTGGAGGCGATGAAATTGGGGGCCTTTGACTATATCCCCAAACCTTTTACTCCCGATGAAGTCTCTATCGTTGTGAAGAAGGCCATTGAACAGAAGAGCCTTCTTTTAGAGAATATCTATCTCCGTAAGGAGCTTCAGGAGAAATATGGATTTGAAAATATTGTGGGGAAAAGCAAGAAGATGCAGGAGATCTACCGGATCATTGCAAAGGTTGCTCCCACGGACAGCACGGTCCTGATCTATGGACAGAGTGGAACAGGGAAGGAGCTGATCGCCCGGGCGATTCATTTCAACAGCCCGAGGAAGGAGAAGCAATTCGTGCCCGTAGACTGTGCAGTGCTTTCGGAGAACCTCCTGGAGAGCGAACTGTTCGGCCATATCAAAGGATCCTTTACGGGTGCCATCACCACAAAACCGGGTCTTTTTGAGGTGGCCGACGGAGGAACGGTTTTCCTCGACGAGATAGGAAACATCAGCTTAGCCATTCAGGCTAAGCTCCTGAGGGTGCTGCAGGAGAGGGAGTTTACCCCTGTAGGGGGAACAAAAGCCAAAAAGGTGGACATCCGGCTGATTGCGGCCACCAATAAGGATCTCGAAAAGATGATCAAGGAAGGGACATTCCGGGAAGATCTCTATTATCGGCTTAATATTGTTCCCCTCTTTCTCCCTCCGCTGAAAGAACGGACAGAGGACATCCCTCTTCTTGCCATTCACTTTCTCAAGAAATATTCTGAGGAGATGGGAAAAGCGATCAAAGGATTTAGCCCGGAGGCAATGGAAAGGTTGATGAAATATCAATGGCCGGGTAATGTCAGGGAGTTGGAGAATGTCATTGAGCGGACCGTCGTGATGATGGATGAGGAGATGGTCCGGATGGACCATCTCATTCTGCCCGGCCAACAGGAGGGGGGAAGGCCAAATGAGCCTGTTCCTGAAACCAGTGAGGAGCTGAAAGAAGTCAAAAAAAAACTCCGGGAGAAAGCGGTCGAAGAGGTGGAGAGGGCTTTTGTCTTAAATGCCCTGGAGCGGAATCAATGGAATGTAACTAGGGCCGCAGAAGAAGTCGGAATGCAACGGCCAAATTTTCAGGCCCTGATGAAAAAATATAATCTCCGGGTAAGAGAAGAAGGTTAGAAGTTAAGAGTTTTGAATGATGAGTTATGAATTTTTTAATTACGATTAATTACGGACACGTGACACGGGCAAGGATCACGTCAAAAAGGGGTCTTCTTGTCAGAATTTTTTAAATGGCTCATCGTGGGTTGGTCAATTGTAGTGGTTGGCATTGCCACCCTCGGATTCATTTTAATAACAAAATACGGAGAGATAAAAAAGATTGAGACAGATGATGTAAGCCTCTGTTTTATCATAGCATTTTTCTGCTGGATTATCCCTATCATTGCCTTCTCCATTTTAGCCAGAACACTCGGTTTTTAAGCTATTCAATTTGTATAATTCTTTTATTTTATAGAAAAATCAATTAATTCTTATAATTAGTGAATTTTTACTCAAACTTAACAGAAAATTGTATATATTTTTAATACAATACGCTGATTTTAGTAATTTTCGTTTTATAAAAAAAATAATCAATTCAATTAGTTAAATAGAAATTAAATTTAAGTATATTTTGGCACATGAAATGCAGAGTTAACGTTAAAACAGTATTAAACATTACTTGCAGGGTGGGGGCCAAGTTTAATGCAAGATAATTTGAGTCAGTCTTCTTTCTTTAATTCCAAGGGGGGCTTTATCATGAAGAGGGTAAAAAGAGGAAAAGGGTTTCGGCTCGTCCTTCTGGGCATCTTTCCCCTTCTTATTTCCTTCTGTTTGTGGACGGGAGAGGTTTGGGCCGACAACTCTCTCTGTTTCGGATGCCATCAGGAAGAATCACTAAAAAAGCAAGATGCCCGGGGAAAAGGTATTTCTCTTTTTGTGTCCGAAGCAGAATTTACAAAGTCAGCCCATGGAAAATTGTCCTGTTCGGATTGCCATACCCATATCAGGGACGATAGACATTCAGAAGGTGGAAAGCCGGTAGATAAAAGCGTCAATTGTGCTCTCTGTCATAAGGAAGCAGAGAAGGAGTATCTGCAGGGACTCCATTCCAAAATGATCATGAAAGGAATGGAGAGGGCGGCTTATTGTTTTGAGTGTCACGGAAAGCATAATATCTTCCCGAGTAAGAATCCCAGATCCAAGACCCATGTTTCCAACATCGAAAAAACTTGCAATCGCTGTCATTCGGATATCGAATTTGTCAAACATCATGCATTGGGTGCGGCCATCCCCGGAGAGGAGTTTAGAAAAAGTGTGCATGGGAAGTCAGGGGAAGTGACCTGTATCAACTGCCATGGGAGCCATAACCTGAGGTCCCTGATCGACCCTAAATCGTCGATCTTCCGGTCCAATATTCCCCAGACCTGTGGTTCATGCCATTCGGATATCACCAAACAATTTGTTGAAAGTGTCCACGGGGTGATGGCAGGAAGAGGGAGGAGTGATGCCCCCACCTGCACAACCTGTCACGGGATCCATGGGATCAAGGCAAAGGTAGACCCCGAATCTCCTGTCAATGAGCGAAGGATTGCAATGACCACCTGCCCCCAATGCCACGCCGCAGAGCGGATCTCAAAGGAATATAGGCTCACCACTACACCGGTGAAATCGTATTACGATAGCTTCCACGGCCTTTCATACCTGGGAGGGGATACCTTTTCGGCCAACTGTGCAAGCTGTCACGGAGTTCACGATATCCGGCCCTCCTCAGACCCCAATTCCCTGATCCACAAAGACAACTTACAAAAAACCTGCGGAAACTGTCATCCCGGGGCTTCAGAGAACTTCGCCAAAGGGAAGATGCATGCCGTTGCCTCGATTAAAGGAGAAGAATTCGGGGAAAAGGTCGTCGGATGGGTCAGGGTCATCTATATCATCTTAATTGTCAGTGTGATCGGAGGGATGGTTTTTTTCAACTTCATGGATTGGCTTCGGAAGACAATCGAACGAAAGCCTTAATGAACAAGGAGTGAGAAGAGATGGTAAAGAAATATCTCAGAATGACGCTCAATGAGAGGTTTCAACACCTCAACCTCTTCATCAATTTTACGATCCTGGTCATCACGGGTTTTGCCTTAAAATATCCGGAGGCTTTTTGGGTCTCTCCCATTAAAGACGTCCCCATGGGTATGACCTTCAGAGGCTTTCTCCATCGGCTTTGCGGAGTGGCCGTCGTCACTCTCGGAGGATATCATCTCCTCTACCTTGCCTTCGCAGAGAGGGGGAGGGGGATCGTGAGAGACATGATCCCGAAGTGGAAGGATGCGAAAGACTTATGGGAGACATTAAAAAATAATCTCTTCATCAACCGGCCGGCCAAAGAGATCAGAATGGGTCGTTTCAATTTCAGGGAGAAGTTCGAATACTTGGGCCTGATCTGGGGAACGATTGTGATGACGGTGACGGGTTTTATCCTCTGGTTTAAAACAGAATGGTTGATCTATTTTCCGATGTGGGCCTATGATGTGGCCAGGGCAGTACATTTTTATGAGGCCATTCTGGCAACCCTTACCATCATCGTCTGGCATTTTTACTCTGTTCTCCTTAATCCCGATGTCTACCCGATGAACTGGGCGTGGATCACAGGAGAGATGACCGAACACGAGATGAAAGAGGAGCATGGTCTTGAGCTCGAGAAGACCAAGGCGGAGACAAAGGGGCGGCTGGTAGAGTTTGGTGAGGCGGCAGCGGCCGGGGGCGGAAAGGTTTACCCCATCCCTCTGGAAGGACAGGGGAAATCTCCCAAGTCCGTCCGGCGCCTCTACAGCCTCATTCAGAATTTAAACGAGTCCATTAAAAACTGGAAGGGCTTATAAGAAAGGAGGTCGATGGCCATGTCAGGCAAGGATATCCGGGAACGATACGGACCCTATCCGAAGAGGAAAGCGAAGAGCCGCCTCCCACTGAAAGAGGGACGGTTTCTAAAAAGAAGCTATGAGTGGTTGAAATGGAAGATCATTGATCTGAAGGGAATTTCATTCCATCTGCCCTGTTTGGAGCATTAATTTAAACTGTCATTCTGAACCTGTTTCAGAATCTATAAAGATGAGACCCTGACACGGGATGATGAACGGATGGAAATCAACGAGGTCAGGGTAACATTTATAGTTTGGGTTGTTTAATAAAATTTTTTAGCCCTATATATCCTCTTACTCCCACCATCCAAACCCCACCCAATAAGGAGAGGATATATAGGGCTTTTTTATTTTAATTGTGGAGAAGGGGAGAACGTGTTAATATTGAGGTCTCCTGAACAAATTTCCAATCGGAGCGGTCCTTTTGAGAAATCGAAAAAAGATTATCTTCCTGATTTTTCTTTTCCTTTCCTTCTTTCTTCACGGGACTTTTTTAAAAGAATCCTCGGCGATGACAACGGAGGAAGAGAAGAAGTTAGGGAAAAAGATCCTTCTCGAAATGGAGAGGGAGGTCGATTGGGTAAGGGACCTCACCCTTCAGAATTACATTCATCAATTGGGGCATTCCCTGGTGACCCATGTGGGGCCCACTCCCTTCGAATTTAAATTCTATCTCATCAATTCTCCCGAGCCAAACGCCTATGCCATTCCAGGGGGGCATATCTTTATCACCACAGCTCTGCTTGTCCTGGCAGACAGTGAACAGGAGGTTGCTGGTGTCCTCAGCCACGAGATCTCTCATGTGATGGCAAGACATGTAGCCCAGATGATTGAAAGATCGAAAAAAATCAACATTGCGAGCATGGCGGCCATCATTGCAGGGGTTCTCTTAGGGGGCGGGGGAAAAACCTCCGAGGCAGTGGCGGCAACCGCAATGGCCACCGCGGAGGCCCTTGTCCTTAAATACACCCGAGAGATGGAGGTAGAAGCCGATCAAAACAGTCTTCAGTATATGATCAGGGCGGGTTATGACCCTGAGGGGCTGATCACCTTTATGAATAAGGTCTATAAAATGGGCCTGACTTCATCTCCCAAAATACCCCTCTACCTTTCAACTCACCCCGCCATCGAAGATCGGGTCTCGCTGATGGGGAATCTTCTTCAGAACGTGTCAAGGCCAGCAGGGCCTTTCAGGAGCATTGGAGGTTACGAGAAGATTCAGGCCAGGGCTTTTGTGGAGGAGAGGGAGCCTCATGTGGCTGTGAACCATTTCCAGTCGTTAGCCGATGCGAATCCCAAGAACGTCAATGCCTATGACGGGTTGGGGCTGGCCTACCAGAAAATGGGGAGATTGGATAAATCGATAGAGGCTTTTCAAACCGGATTGTCCCTGTCTCCCAAAGACCCTGACCTTTTAAGGGATCTCGGGATCGTTTATTTTCTTTCGGGAAAATTGGATCAGGCCATTTTGCACCTTGAGGCGGTTCGCTCCATTTCCCAGACCACGGGAGATCAAAAGGAGGATCCCCTGGGCCTTTATTACCTGGCAAGGGGGTACCAGGAGAGAGGCGAATTTACCCGTGCCCTGCCTCTTTTCCAGAGGATTCAGAAGGAAAATCCTGATTTCATTGAGGTCCACCACAGCCTTGGATCGGTTTATGGAAGATTGGAGCAGAAAGGGCTCTCCCATTTCTATTTCGGGAAGTATTTTAAACTGAGAGGGGACGGGAAGAATGCCCTATTACATTTCAGGACCGCTTTGGAGTGGCTGGAAAGGGGGAGTCCTGAGAGAGAAGAGGTCCAAAGGGAGATCAAGGAGCTCACCGGGAAATAAACAAAAGAAAATTTTATTTGTAGGGCAAGCCTTTAGGCTTGCATAATAAATGGATATTAAGAGACCCATTCGTTACAAAAAACGAACGAGACTTAAAGATTTTAATTATAAAGGTTGTTATCGTTACTTTATTACTTTATGCACTTTTGATAAAAAAATAATTTTTATTGATGAGACATTAGTGGGCTGGCTTATTGATGTGCTAAAAGATAAGTCAACATCTTTCGGATTTAGAATTTGGGCTTATTGCTTTATGCCTGACCATCTGCATCTTTTAATCGAGGGTAAAAGCGATGATTCTGACCTGAAGCAATTCGTTTCATCCTATAAGCAATATACAGCATTTCATTATAAAAAGAGGTACAAGAGAGAATTATGGCAGATTAATTTTTATGATCATATTTTGAGGAAGGGTGAAGATACAATAAATGTTGCCAATTATATTTTTAATAATCCGGTTCGAAAAGGGTTGAACGATGAGTACAGAGATTATAAATTTCTCGGATCTTTTGAATTTGACGTGATGCAAACCTAAAGGTTTGCCCTACATATTTGGCTAAGTAGAAATTACATAAAAATTCTGTAGGGCAAGGGGTTAGGGTCATGCATAAAGAGAGGAGAGGATGAAATCCGTTGAGGCTTATTGTCAGAAGGCGTTGGAGGTTGGGGTCGATGGAGCGAAGGTGATCGATCCCCGTTTGGTGGTCACGGCCGATTGGGTGAGAATGAAGTGCCAATTCGGGTGCCCCGGTTTCGGGATGACGCTCTGTTGTCCCCCTTTCTCTCCCGCTCCGGAGGTCACCCGAAAGGTGCTTGATTCCTATCAAAAGGCCATCCTGCTTCATCAGCAGATCCGGAATCCCGAAAAGAGAAGGGAGAGGACAAAAGATTTTAATGCGGTGCTCGTTCATCTCGAAATTGAAATTTTTCTCGATGGTCATCACAAGGCCTGGAGCATGGGATCGGGCCCCTGCCGTCTCTGCAGGGAATGTGATACCCAAAGTTCCTGCAAACATGGATATGAGGCAAGACCTTCGATGGAGGCCTGCGGGATCGATGTCTTTACCACGGCAAGGCAGAATGGATTTCCCATTGAGGTGGTACGAAGTCGGGAGGAGGTACAGAATATCTATGGATTGGTTCTGGTGGAATGAGAGATGAAGGAAAAGAAGAGAAAAAGAGAAGAAGAGATTGTCAGGCTGAATCAGGAACTTTCCATTCTCAATGCGATCAGCCAGAGCATCAATGAATCCATCGACCTCGATGAGATTCTGAACAGGAGTCTGGATAAGATCGTGGAGATGACCGATGTCCGTTCCGCAGGCATCTACCTTTTAGATGAGGTGAGCCAGGAGTTGGTCTATGTAGCCCATCGCGGTTTTTCAAAGGATTTTTCGAAAGGGATGAAACGGTGGAAGCTGGGGGAGGGAGCCACTGGGAAAGCGGCTCTTACTGGTGAGACCGTTTTTATTGAGGATTATCCCAACTACCCGGAGGCCATTCCCCTGGCGATTGAAGAGGGGTTGAAATCCCTTGCTGTCATTTCTCTCAAAACGGGAAATAAAGTCTATGGGACCTTAAACATTGCCCGGAAGGATTTATATCAATTTACACCCTTTACGAAAAACCTCCTCAACTCCATCGGGCAGATCATCAGCAGTGCAATGGAGAGGGCCTCTCTCTACACGGAGAACGTGAAACGTCTGGAGGAACAGAAAACCCTCTATTCGATCAGCCAAGAGATCGCCTCCAAACTCGAGTTGAAGGTCATTTTAAAGAAGATCATTGATGGTGTGGTTGACCTGTTGGATGTGGAGTCTGGATCAGTGGCCCTCTGGGACAATCGGAAACAGAGTTATTCCAATGTCATCGTTCACGGGCTTCCGGAGGATTTAATCGGCAGGAAGATTTCGATTCCCCTGGAAGGGATTGCGGGAGAAATCATCACCAAGAAGTCTCCTGTTCTATGGAAAGATTATGAGCATCATCCTCACCGGTTGAAAGAACTTGACTCCTACCATTTTAAGGAAGTGTTGGGCGTTCCTCTCGTGGTTCGAGAGATGGTCATTGGCACCATGATGGTTGGCACCTCCGATCCTGAGAGACATTTTCGGCAGGAGGAGATCAACCTTCTCTTCAATTTTGCCCAGCAGGCTGCCATTGCCATCGGAAATGCCCAGCTCTATGAGGATTCCCTGGCAAAGATCCGGCAATTAACAACCCTCTACGAGATCGGAAAATCCCTTTCCTCCACACTGGACCTCGATGAATTACTTAAAAAAGCCATGAGCCTCCTGAGAGAGCAGTGGGGTTATGCCCTGTGCGGTATCTTATTCTTGGACAGGGAAAAGAACGAGCTTTATATCAGGCAGGTGATGGGCGGGGATCTGGAAGAGGTTAAACAGAAGCGTTTTAAAGTCGGAGTGGATGGCCTTGTGGGGTGGGTGGCCCGGACAGGTGAACCCCTCTATGTATCTGATGTATCCAAAGACCCCAGATATATTCCGGGGCTGTCCGAGGTGAAATCCGAAGCGGTTTTTCCGCTCAAGGTCAGGGATCGGGTCATTGGAGTTCTTGACGTTGAGAGCCCGGAGATAAGGGGTTTTAATGAAGAGGACCTCAAGGTCCTTTCCTCCTTTGCCAGCCAAGTAAGTGCCTTTATCGAGAATGCTGAGCTCTTCTTCGATTTGAAAAGCACGCTTAAGGAATTGAGGCAGGCTCAGGATCAGATGATTCAGGCAGAAAAGTTGAGGGCCATGGGAGAGATGGCAAGCGGAGTGGCCCATGATTTCAATAATGTCCTGGCCGTCATCCTCGGAAACATCCAGCTCCTCCTCCATCAATTCGAACACCTCGGCCCGGATGAGATCCGGGAGCGCCTGAAGGTGATCGAGAAGGCCTCGAAGGATGGAGCGGAGACGGTCCGCCGGATTCAGGAATTTACAGGGGTAAAGAAGGACAAAGAGTTTGTTTCTCTCCACCTCAATGAGATCGTTGAGGGAGTGGCGGTGATCACAGAACCTCGATGGAAGGACCAGGCACAGAAGAAAGGGATTCAGATTGAACTGGTTAAGGAGTTGGGAGAGATCTCGACCATCCTGGGCAATCCGTCAGAGCTCAGGGAGGTATTGACCAATATGATCTTCAATGCAGTCGATGCCATGCCTCGGGGAGGTAAAATCACCATCTCGACCCGACCCCAATCAGACGACTGGGTGGAGTTGAGGGTTTCGGATACAGGGACGGGAATGACCGAAGAGGTGAAAAAAAGGATTTTCGATCCCTTCTTTACGACCAAGGGGGTAACCAGTTCCGGTCTGGGGATGAGCGTTTCATACGGGATTATCAAACGCCATGGAGGAGAAGTTTTAGTAGAGAGTGAACCCGGAAAGGGGACAACCTTCATCATCCACCTTCCCAAAGGTTATGGGGGAGAGGTTACGGAGCTTGAGAAGCAGGTCCTGAAATCCGGAGACAAGAAACGCTCGGCACGAATTCTGGTGATTGATGATGAGGATCCTGTGCGGGATATCCTTTCCAGGATGCTGAGAGCTAAGGGTCATGAGGTGGCAGTGGCATCGGATGGGGAGGAGGGGATCGAACAGTTCAAAAAGGAGGAGTTTGATCTTGTCTTTACCGACCTCGGGATGCCAGGGATTTCGGGATGGGAAGTGGGAAAAACCCTGAAACAATTAAATCCGAAAATTCCTGTTGCCATGATCACCGGATGGGGAATGGAGCTCAACCGGGAAAAGATGAGAGAGAACGGGATCGATCTCATCGTCTCCAAACCCTTCAACTTCGATCAGGTCATTCAACTGGTCTCCGAGGCCATGGAGTTGAGAGAGAGGATGTAAGATCATAATAACCAAATCCCAAGCACCAATAACCAAATAAATTCCCCTGCCTGCGGCAGGCAGGGGAATTACCAAAATTCAAAAGTTTGGTGATTGGAATTTAAGGCGAACCATACAGGGACATCGATCGATCCTTTAGAATTAGCCGAAAAGATTGAGAGGGTAATCAGCTCCGGAGAGAAAAGAAAGTACTATCGATTCCGTCCCGCTCCTTTTTACGGAGGGATTGCAACTGCAGATTGTGTGGGATGCTGTTTAAGATGTCTCTTCTGCTGGTCCTGGCACATCATCACTCAGACAGAGAGGGTCGGAAGATTTTACTCACCCGAAGAAGTAGCCAAGAGGCTCGTCTTTATTGCCCGAAAAAAGGGATTTCGTCAGGTCCGAATCAGCGGCAATGAGCCCACGCTTCACCGCTCCCATCTATTAAAGATCCTTCAGATCATTCCCAAAGAGTTCCAATTTATTCTCGAGACAAATGGGATCTTAATCGGCCATGACCCCACCTATGCGAGAGATCTTGCCCGGTTTTCAAATCTCTATGCCCGGGTCAGTTTGAAGGGAGCCTGTCCGGAAGATTTCACCCGGCTGACAGGAGCAGGGTCTGAGGGTTTCTATTTACAGTTGAAGGCATTGGAGAATCTTATCGAAATGGGGATAGATTGTTTTCCTGCAGTGATGACCACATTCTCCTCCCAAGGGGAGATTCAGAGGTTAAGGGAAAGATTGAAAGAGATACGGCCGGATTTCTATGATTTTGAAGAGGAAGAATTGATCCCCTATCCCTTTGTGGAAGAAAACCTTAAAAGGGCAGGAATTCCCATTCCAAAAGAGTCAATGGCCAATGACCAATGATCAATTATCAATGGTCATTGCTCAATGGCCATTGAAAATTGGCCATTGATTTTTTATTTACCACCATCTCCATAAGGCAATCACAAAGGTGATGAGAAAGACAAAGATCAGGTTCATATAGGCCATGAAGTAGAAGACCCTCTCATGAGGAGATCTTCGAGCCTCTGCTCCTGCCGTTATGTACCGGCCAATGAGGGGCATCTCCAATATCTTATCTTCGCCATGGGGTGCGGTTTTCAGCATCTCCGTCAGATCGCGGCCCGCAGGATGCTTTTTCATGTGGCTTCCATCTTTCCAGATTTTACTTTGGCTCACGTCATAAATATTGCCCTGATAGGCGAAATAGGCTGGCCTTCCTTCCTTTCCATCAAAATGGGAAAGTTCTATGGGGGTCAGTTTATCCTTATTTCGGGCCAGGGGAGTTCCTTTCTTCCCCCTGAGTTTAGGCCCGATGATAAAAGTGACGATGATTGCCGTGGTGACCATAATGGCAAATAGAATTATTTTGATGCTCAGCAGGATACCGAACCTGCTGTTATAGAAGGCTGACCAGGTCGGTATCCGGGAGATGGTCAGGAGAATCCCTGTGATGGAGAGGATGATGATTCCGAGCCATCCCAAGATCAACTCCCCTTTAGGGAGCCCTTTCGCCGCATAGGCAGGTTTTAAGAGGATGTGGACATATAAAATCGTTCCAAACCAGGCAATGGCGGTGAGGAGATGGAGGTAACCGATGAACAGGCGGACGACTTTTTGAAAAGGTTTCAGGGGGCGGTAAAGGCCTTTCATTTTAAGATCATCCCTGAAGTCCTCTCCAGCCCCGGTCAATCTCCCTCCGGTAGAGTCCACATGACAGCGAAGACAGTCGTCCCCTGTCTGCTCCGCATATTCCGGAGTGGCATGGGAGAGCGAGGGGAATGTGGCCAGTAGTAAAAAAATCAAGATGAAAATGTATTTAGGGTTGTTTGATTTCAAATTCATCTTCTATTTACCATTGGAAGGCTGAAGCCCTGTTCTTCATAGTTAGACTCGGGGATGATTCAATCTCCGAAGCATGTTCCCAGTGAGCGGGCAGCCTTCACCAGCGGATGATTGAGAGGGACTGTTTTTATCCCTTTAGCGACTTCTTTCAAAGAGACGGTTACGATATGACCGGCCTTCACCCCTACCATATAACCAAACTGTTTCCCCTCGATCATATCCACCGCTCTGGCGCCTAACCCTGTGGCTAATATTCGGTCAAATGGAGTGGGTGGCCCTCCTCTCAAAAGGTGCCCCATTACGACCGTTCGGGTTTCGAGACCCGTGATCTTCTCAATCTGTTCCCCAAGCACAAAACCAATTCCCCCGAGGCGGATGGGATCGGAACTCTCCTTGACGATCCTCTGGATGACGACATCACCCCCTCTGGGCTTCGCTCCTTCAGCCACAATCACGATGCTAAACCTTTTCCCTTTTTTATTTCTCTCTCTCACTTTTTCAGCGACGATATGGATATCATAAGGAACTTCAGGGATCAGGATGATATCTCCACCTCCTGCGACCCCGGAATAGAGTGAAACCCATCCTGCCCTGTGCCCCATGACTTCGACAATCATCACGCGATGGTGAGACTGGGCAGTGGTGTGAATCCTATCAATACCCTCTGTAGCGATTGCAACAGCAGAATCAAAGCCGAAGGTGACATCTGTTCCTCTCAAATCATTATCGATCGTCTTCGGGATACCGATCACAGGAACCCCATCTTTAAAGAGCCGATAGGCGATACCCAGTGTTCCATCTCCACCGATACAGACCAGGGAGGCAATATCAAGATTTTTCAAATTATGAATGGCTATTTTTGAGAGGTTCTTAAATTCTAATTGATTGCCCTTCCTGACTCCATAATAGTAAGGGTTTGCCGTTTTTGAGGTTCCCAGAATTGTTCCGCCCAATGTCAGTATCCCCGAGACGTCATCATAACGAAGGGTTCTCCAGAGATTATTGATCAGACCATGATAGCCATCTTCTATTCCGATTACTTCCATATCCTTTTCTTGGATGGCCTTTTTGGCCACTGCCCGGATCACCGCATTGATTCCGGGGCAATCTCCTCCACCCGTAAGGATTGCAATTCTTTTTTTCCTTTTCATAAACCACCCATTTTTTGAGAGCAATTATTTTTTCAGTTGCCTGGGGTAGTGAGTCAATATTTCAGGAAGTTCCGGACCGACGACCACCGTATCCTCAACCCGCACACCCCAGGAACCAGTATACAACCCGCAATTTCCCACTGCAAGGACGACATTGGTTTCGAGCGGTGGGGGTTCCTTTTCCCCATGAAAAAAGTAAATTCCAGGCCAAAGGTTCCTTCACGTATCCCAAAGTGCTCAAAATGATGGGCGATGGAGTGGATCATCCCCGCCATTCGCCCTTCGACCCGCTCAGGACGAACGGCTAATTAATTGATTTTTAAAATGCCGCTGTCCGTTCATGGCGAGCCCTTCCTTCGACTTCGCTCAGGACGTTCGGAAAAAAACCGTTCATCCTGAGGCTCTCGAAGGATGAACGGTTCACTCAGGACAGGGTTCTCGAAGCATGAACGGCCTTATGACACAGTCTCCCTGAGGAAGAGGAGTTTTAGGGTGGGGGAGATTATTTCACTACTTTTTATGTTTTTCACGCATTTCGGCTGCCTTCTCTTTGATCTCGGTCAGATCCCTCTGCATCTCGCTCCAGCCATACCAGAGGGCATAATCCGGATTGGCATGAAATGTTCCCTGAAACGTCCTCATCCTGTGCTCAAGGAACATCACGAAGAGCTTTTGCTCGATGACCGTAGGAGCATCATGGAAGGTCAGAAGATCGGGGAATGGATAAGCATAGTTTTTCGGTTTTGGAAGGATTCCCTCCTTATAAAGACCGGACACTATCTGAATGGCTTCAGCCATCAAGCGGTCCGCCTCTTTAATCATCTGATCACCTTTTGTAAGTTCGGCTTTTGCAAAATTGATGGAGTGGCATTTATTGCAGGTCTTGATCATCTTATCTCGCTCTTTTTGCCAGGCCTCCTGGGTAAGTCTTGCCACATCCGCAGCCTTCACTACATCCAGCCTTCCGGTCGGTTTTCCATCAGGGTCAAGGACACCGAGCCCCTGAAGGATGGTTGCCCGGTCAGATGTCCACTGCTTATCCTCCGGCATGGGCAATCGCACCGCAAGAAATCCCCAGGCAGCTCGCACTTCATGATTCCCTCCCTGCATGTGACAGGTCTGGCAGGTTGGGGCAGAGGCACTCTGGGGAAGGGTTTTATTCTGCTTAAGCAGATATCTCACCCCATGTTTCGAGCCGGAATACATCTCCCACTGGGGGTGATCAAAACCCATGTGGCAGGTCTGGCAGGCCTGAGGTTGTTTTGCCTCCTGGACGGAAAAGGTGTGTCGTGTATGGCAGGCATCGCAGGAGGCCATTCCAAACCCCGGCCCGGCCTTTTTTAATTCTTTTATCTCCGCTTCGGACTTAAGGCCGATCTTGTGGCATCCTCCGCAGCCTTTCATCCCTTCCATCAGAGACATGGGTTGCCAGTGAGCGGTCGGCATCGCCTTCATCGCAGCCCAGGCAAAGGCGTGTTTTCCGCTTTTGAATTGTTTTACTCTTGCCTCATGGCACGTAGCACAGGTATCCGGGGTTGGGATTTTGGCTTTTGTTACATCCTGGGCTGATTTGTGTTGATCCCCGTGGCATTCCGAACAGGTGATTTTGTTCTTATTGTGTTTGCTCAGAAGCCAGTCATTCACGATCCCTGGAGTCACCTTCCTGTGGCACTCCACACAGACCTGGCCTAAAGCCGCAGAGGCAAAGATGGAGTTAAATATAAGAACCAGAATTATTTGTAACGTCGTTCTTCTCATATGCACCTCCTGAATCTAAATTCCAACAGCCAAGCACCAAATAAATCAAAATTACCAATCACCAAATCTCAAGCTCCAAATAAATTCCAATAACCAATAATTCAAAGAGCAGGCTTAAGTTTCGGTTATTAGAAATTGGAGCTTATTTGATGATTAGTGCCTGGATTTTGGTTATTGTAATTTTATTATCTCACACCCTTCTTCTGGTTTCGATATATTCTTTCAACGCTACCGCATTATTCAATTTCTCTTCTTTTGAACCGTAGAGCAGGGTAACAGTCCCTTGCTCAGTCTTCTCGATAATCAAATCGACCAATTCTTTTTTTGGGTCCAATTCTTTAAAATATCTATTTTTGAATTCGGTCCACTTTTTCGGATCATGAACATACCATTTTCTCAGCTCATGGCTTGGAGCGATCTCCTTAAGCCACAAAACAACCTTTGCCTTTTCTTTGCTCAAACCCCTGGGCCATAATCGATCGACTAAAATTCTAAAACCATCTTCAGAAGCCGGTAAGTCGTAGACTCTTTTAATTTTAATCAAAACTGCTTCTCCTCTTCATTCATTTTTTCAATTTCTTCAGTTCTCTCAGTTTTCTGGCTTCCTATTTAATTTTCCGTTTCATAATGACCCTCCTGACAGTAAATTATTATGATATGAAATATGCGCACGATTATTCCACTCTTCCAGTATTCCGTTATTTCAATGTCAGCTTTTCTTTAATGC
>Ga0209609_10001140_pt1 | contig 15492 bp, 15 predicted proteins | sample LakKivw325mmetaG_FD_184136 | JGI IMG/M metagenome (GOLD analysis project Ga0209609, IMG submission 184136) | Anoxic lake water microbial communities from Lake Kivu, Rwanda to study Microbial Dark Matter (Phase II) - Lake Kivu water 325m metaG... | ecosystem: Environmental > Aquatic > Freshwater... | reverse complement strand
GGGTAATAGTAGCTGCTTGTTCACCGCGGATGCACGAGCCAACGTTCCGAAAGGCATGTGTCAGTCAAGGGCTGAATCCCTTCTTCTTCGAGATGGCGAATATTCGCGAGCATTGCAGTTGGCCACACGCCGATTACATGCGAGAGGCCACCGAGAAGGCGAAGGCTCTGATACGAAGTGCGGTTGCACGCTCAGCCTTGTTAGAATTAATTGAGGAGAAAAAGGTTGATGTCGTTCCTGAGACGTTAATAATAGGCGCTGGCGTCACCGGGATATACGCCGCATTAGATATCGCCAATTCGGGCTATAAGGTGCATCTCGTGGAGAAGACACCCTCGATTGGCGGGCATGCCGCGCAACTTGATCGGACGTACCCCCTCCTTGATAAGGTCGCTTCAATACTAACGCCGCGCATGATAGATGTCGGCGCACATCCCAAGATCGACTTGATGACGTATGCCGAGGTGGAGAACATCGAGGGGTACGTCGGGAACTATAAAGCGACGGTGAAGCGAAAGCCACGGTATGTGAACGAGAAATGCGTCGCGTGTGGCGCCTGCGAAGAGGTCTGCCCGGTCAAGAACATTCCGAACGAGTTTGACGAAGGCTTGAGTATGAGAACCGCGATCTATCTACCGACTCCGAATGCCGTTCCTCCGCTCTACACCGTGGACCCCGCGAATTGCTTGCTCTTCAAAGAGGGCAAATGTGGCACTGCAACGCTCGAGACGATCAAGACCGGGAAAGCAGTGCCGCCCTGCATGGCTGCGTGCAAGTATGCTGCGATCGACTTCGGGATGACGGAACAGAAAGAAGAGCTCGATATCGGCACCATTATCGTCGCCACCGGGTTCGATCTCATTGACCCCAAAGCCTCAGCGGAATACAAGTATGGCGTGTATCCCAACGTCATAACGGGCCTGGAGTTTGAGCGGCTCTCGGCTGCGAGCGGTCCTACAGGTGGCCGGCTGGAGCTAAACGGTAAAGTGCCGAAGGATATCGTCTTCATCTCCTGTGTGGGCTCGCGGAATAAGCAAACCGGGCATGAGTACTGCTCTCGTGTCTGCTGTATGTATTTAGCGAAACAGGCGCATATCGCAAAGGAAAAGCTACCTGATGCAAACGTCACCGTCTGCTTCCAAGATGTACGGGCATTTGGCAAGGGAGATGAGGAATTCTATGGGAATGTCAAAATAGAGGGTGTCAACTATCGCCGGGGACTTCCCGCTGAGATCTACCAGAACCCGGGCAGTGATCGGGTGGTCCTCCGAGCCGAGGATACCTTGCTGGGCGAGCCGTATGAGCTTGAAGCAGACCTTGTGGTTCTCGGCGTGGGCATGCAACCAAACGAGGGTGTGTGGGACATCGTCCAGATGCTCAAGCTCTCACAATCGCCCGACAGCTTCCTGATGGAGGCCCATCCCAAGCTGCGGCCCGTGGATACCGCCACGGACGGGATCTTCATCGCCGGGTGTGCCGCGAGTCCCAAGGATATCCCGGACAGCATAGCCCAGGGCAAAGCAGCGGCTGCAGGGTCGCTGGTGTATTTGATCAAGGGTACCGCGGCGATCGAGCCTGCGATCTCACAGATCGATGAGGCGATTTGTATCGGCTGCGGCACCTGTGCCGAGGTCTGTCCGTATGGCGCACTCACCCTTGACGAGGAACTGCATGTGATGACGGTCAACGAAGCGATGTGCAAGGGTTGCGGCGGGTGCAATTCCGTCTGCCCGTCAGGCGCAGCCTCCATGAAACATTTCAGAGACCGGCAGATCTACGCGCAGATCGAAGCCCTCCTGGAATCGGCATGAGCTAGCTGATCGAGCACCTGAAACCGCTAACGATGGAGTAAGTAGAAGCGAGGAGGAGTTCCTTTTTTGACTCCTTCTCCTCTTTCTTTTCTGTTCCCGCAACCGATCTTCTACAGGTGGTTCAAATGTCGGACTATGTTGAAGTCTTGAAACGTGATGACCTGCAGAATGGCGAGATGAGAGGGGTTACCGTCGGGGGGAATGAGCTACTTCTGGCCAGGGTAGATGACCGCTATTATGCTGCCAGCAATCTCTGCCCGCACCTGAGAGCAAAGCTTGCTCGTGGCACGCTTACCGGCACGATAGTCACCTGCCCCCGGCACGGCTCTCAGTTCGACCTCAAAGACGGACACGTTGTCCGCTGGACCGAGTGGTCTGGTGCCAAGCTGGCGCTCAGCAAGATCTTCACGGCACCCCGACCGCTTCAAACCTATCCGGTAAAACTAGAGGGGGATAGCGTTCAGGTCAAGCTTTAGGAATACTTACCGTTGGAGGCACGTGTAGGCGGGTGCTCATAGAGCACCAGAACCCCATCCTGCCATTGATGATGCGTGCTGACATCGCCGTCCAGCTGGCCGGAAAGATCGTACCGGTCAGCATCTCAAGAGGCCGCTCTCACTCTCAGAACACTGCCCGTCCATGATGAGCTCCTCAATCACCGCCTCCCCCCACGCCGCGGGATACCCGCGAGATTGCAACGCACTCATAACCTTTGCGCGCTCCATGCCGCGTTCGCTCTGCAGCATCTCCAGTATCATGGTTCTGGTTGCAGCGCGATAGCCCTCCCACGCTCGGTTCACCGCATTGACTGCCACACGCGCGAGGGCATCCAGCCGCTCGTGGTCAAGTGCGTAATGCACGATCGCTTCCTTTGCCACGCGCTGAGCGGCACCAGCAGGTTCTCCGTTCGTCGCAGCGTGAAGGGCAGCACGCAGTTCTTCGATCCGCTCCATCGTTCGCTTCGCGGTCATGAGTATCCCAAGAGTTCTTACCCGTTCAGTAACCACGCCGAGTTGATCTGCCAGGATGACCGCGCGTTTCCCCTTCCCGGGGACTTCACGGGGGTGGACCGTGCCGAGGAAGGCGATGTGCGTGCTCTTTTCATTCACTTCCACTCGTTCGTCGGGGATTCTCTGCTTGGTATACAGGGTGAGTGGGCCAGTCGTATCGGTGAGGTGCAGTCGCGTGATCTTCCCGCGCCGTTCGATGGCTTCAAGAGTGCCCACGGCGAATAGCCGATGGCAGCACGCGGCGGTCGGTGTGATCAAAACCGGAACACCCGCTACCGTGAGAAGGAGATCACTCTTCGTCAGCTCGTCAAAGAAGACTCGTGCCGCGGTAGGATAAGAAAGAGCCGCTTCTTGCTGCATCGTACGCCCACGGGTAAGGATAGAATAGAGATCGGGAGTAGTGAAGTGTTACAGAACGATGATGCCGCCATACCCCACCACGGCACGTCGATCGCCCGTGATATCGCCACTCGTCTCGTATTTGGTCACCGAGCCTCTTGTCGCACCGAGCTGCTTCGTGGTATAAAGCATCACGCCGATCGGATCCACACCGCAGGCGGTCACGTTGCGTTCGTACACGCGCTTATAGAACTTGGCCACGTCCAGCTCCGCGATTGCTTCGATCACGTACCCGTCGTTAGCCCGCGCGATTCGATCTGGCTCGTAGTGCGTGAAATCCGAGGAGGCCAGCACGATCACCCGCTTATTGCGCTCTGCAATGGTGGCGGCGAGATCCTCCCCGAGTTCGCGCGCTGTATCGATCCCGATGAGGCCGAGACTGATCGGCACGATGCGGAATGGTTGCGTGCGGGTATATTGAAGGAAGGGGAGCTGGACCTCGATAGAGTGCTCATAGCGGTGCGCGGTCTCTTCGATATCGATGATCCGCCTGGGGAGCGCCTGGACGAACTCGTCGTCCACCCCCACCTCGCCCAGGGGCGTCGTCCAGCGTTCTGTGGAGACGGCAATGGGCGAGCCCATCCCCTGGTGATTCACGCCGAGGATCACGAAGGTCTCAGCCTTCGGGAGCTTCGCGTAGACACTCGCGGCAACGTGCCCGGAATACATGTAACCCGCGTGTGGCACGACGGCACCGCGGATCGCATCGTCCGGCTCACGGGCAAGCCCGGAGAAGCAGTCCCGCAACTGCTGCTCTAAGCGATCACGCTCACGTTCATAAAAGGCGCCAGCGACTACCGCTCTTCTCATCTCCCGCCTTATCTATCGCTAAGCTTAGCTTAGATTGACTCAGTTTATATCGCCGCTTCGAAATCCTCCGCGGTATACGTAAAGGTGAATTGCTCCTGGGACCCGGCACGCCGATGGCGTTCGCGTAACATCTCGCGGGCGAGCAGCCAGAAGACGGTGGCAAGCGCCTTGCGACCTTTGTTATTGGTGGGGATAACGAGTTCGATGTTCGAGGTCGAGTTGTTTGCATCGCAGAGCGCGGTGATGGGTATACCGACACTCACCCCCTCCCGCAAAGCCTGCTCATCGGTCATGGGGTCAGTAATAACCAAGATTGAGGGTTCGAGGAAATGCGCACTCACCGGGTTCGTGAGGGTGCCGGGAATAAACCGGTTGACGATTGCGCTCGCGCCAGTGACTTTCGCGAACATACTCGCAGGATGGTGCCCGTACTCGCGTGCAGCGACGACCAGAATGGTTGCGGGTTCATAGTTGGCCAGGAACTTGGCAGCTGTTCGGAGCCGCTCGTCCATCTGCTTGATATCCAGCAGGTACAAGCCGTCCGGTCGTGCCTGGTAGATGAACCGCTTCATCTCGCCAGTCTTCTGCTGCGTGCCGATATGCACGCCGCTCGCTAAGTAGTCCGTACTGGGTATTAAGGTCTCCTCTCTCTCCTTCTCGTGCGCCATTACGCTAAACCTCGCTGTATTATAATTAATGCAGTGCACCGCTATATAAAGTATGGGTGGTGAGGAGCAAGCGGCCATTGCGAGCCGAATCGAGGACTTGAGGAGGCTGATTCACTACCACAATTACCGCTACTACGTGCTGGACGAGCCGGAGATCTCGGACGCCGAATATGACCGCCTCTTTCAGGAACTGGAGGAGCTTGAGCGCACGTATCCCGAGTATGTCACGCCCGATTCGCCCACGCGACGAGTGGGTGCGAAGCCGCTGGCGGAATTCGGTACCTACGAGCACCGCATCCCGATGTTAAGTTTGCAAAGCGTCACGGCAGAGTCGGAGGTTCGCGACTTCGATGACCGCGTGCAACGACTGCTGGATGGTGAGGAGTTTGAGTACGTGGTGGAGCCGAAGATCGACGGGCTCGCGATGGAGCTCGTCTACGAGCAGGGCATTTTTACCGCCGGCAGCACCCGGGGCGATGGGTACACCGGGGAGAATATCACCCAGAATCTGCGGACGATCAAGGCGATCCCGCTGAGGCTCTTCACGGCTCACGGAGATGCCGGCGAGTCGTTACCACTGCTCGAGGTGCGCGGTGAGGTGTACCTGCCGCTGAGTAAATTCAAAGCGTTGAATGCGGAGTTGGGCAAGAAGGGCGAGAAGCTCTTTGCGAACCCGCGTAATGCGGCTGCAGGTTCTGTCAGGCAGCTTGATCCCCGGGTCACTGCGTCTCGACCGCTCGATTTCTTCGCCTACGGCATAGGCCAGCTAGAAGGGAAGAAACTGGAGACGCAGTGGGAGGTGCTGGCGTATCTCCGCCAGGCGGGCTTCAAGGTAAATCCCCTGATCCGCCGATTCGCGGATATCGAAGGCGTGATTCGGTACCATGAGGAGATTCGGCAGCGACGGGATGCGCTCGACTACGAGATCGATGGCGTGGTGGTGAAGGTGAACAGCCTTGCGCAGCAGGAGCGGCTGGGCACGATCTCACGGAGCCCGCGGTGGGCGCTCGCGTACAAATTCCCGGCCCGTGAGGAGTTCACCCGGGTGAATGATATCATCGTGCAGGTGGGTCGCACGGGCGCGCTCACCCCGGTCGCGGTCCTGGAGCCGGTGCAGATCGCGGGCGTGACGGTGAGCCGGGCGACCCTGCACAACGAGGACGAATTGCGCCGGAAGGATGTGCGGATCGGAGATACCGTGGTGGTGGAGCGAGCAGGTGACGTTATTCCTGAGGTGGTGAGCGTGATCACCTCGAAACGGACGGGCGCGGAGCGAGAGTTCCTGATGCCCACGCACTGTCCCGTCTGCGGCGCGGACGTGCTCAAGGAGGGGCCTATCGTGCGCTGCATTGGCGTCTCGTGCAGCGCGCAGCTCAAGGAACGGATCAAACATTTCGCATCGCTTCGCGCACTCAATATCGAGGGGCTGGGCGAGAAACTGATCGAGCAGCTCGTGGACCGCGGCATGGTTGCAGATGCGGCAGATCTCTTCTTCTTAACGAAGCGAGACCTCATGAAGCTGGACCGGATGGGTGAGAAGTCGGCGCAGAAGATCCTCGAGGCTCTTGAAAGGAGCAAGCAGACGACGTTCGCGCGACTCATCCATGCACTGGGGATACGGCACGTGGGTGAGCGTACTGCCGCGCTGCTCGCGGAGCAGTTCAGGGACATGGAGAGCTTGCGGCACGCGCGCTATGAGGAGCTGATCCGCGTCCCGGAGATCGGGCCGGAGGTGGCGAAGAGCATTCTCCTCTTCTTCGAGCAGAAGAGTACGCAGGAGTTACTGGCGAAGCTGGATCGCACAGGTGTGCGGTATGAAGTTAGGGAAGGCGAAGCCGCAGCCGCAGGGGCAGGTGGCCTGCGGATTTTAGCGGGCAAGACCTTCGTCTTCACCGGCAGCATCTCCCTGCCGCGCGAGGAGGCAAAGGAGCTGGTCGAGCAGCTGGGCGGGACGGTCTCATCGAGCGTCTCGAAGAAGACGGATTATCTCGTGGCCGGTGAAGAGCCGGGCTCGAAGCTGGCGAAGGCGAAGGCGCTGGGCGTGCAGGTGATCGACGAGCAGACGTTCAGGGAGCTGGTGAACGGCTGAGATGCTCAACCTCGATATTGCCCGGATCTTTGATGAGATCGCGGACATTCTGGAATTGAAGGGCGAGAACGCCTTCAAAATTCGTGCCTACCGGAAGGCTGCACGGACGATCGAGACGCTCACGCAGGATTTGAAGGTGATGGCGGAACGCGGTGGCGTGAAGGAGCTCAAGAAGATTCCGGGTATCGGCGAGGGGATTGCGAAGAAGATCGTGGAGATCGCGGAGACTGGCGACTGCCAGAAGCATCGTGAGCTCATGCAGGAGATGCCGCCAGGTTTGCTCGCGCTCTTAGCGATCCCGCACGTCGGGCCCAAGACGCTCACCAAGCTCCACCAGGAGCTGGGCATCACGACGCTCGAGGGTCTGGAGGCCGCGGCGAAGGCGCATAAGCTGGCTGGCCTGCCTGGATTCGGTCCCAAGGCCGAGGAGAACATTCTCAAGGGGATCGAGCAGTACCGCGGGTATCAGGGCCGGAAATTGCTCTCAAAGGCACTACCCTACGCCGAATCGATCGTGCACGAGCTGCAGAAGCTGGACGCGGTCGAGCGGATCCTGATTGCGGGCAGTTTGCGCCGCATGCGCGAGACGATCGGCGATATCGACATCCTCGTCGTCTCAAAGCGGCCGGGCGAGGTAATGGACGCGTTCACGAGCCTTGAGGGCGTGGAGGACGTGATCGCGAAGGGCGATACGAAATCGTCGATAGTGCTCAAGGGGATCAATGCTGATCTCCGGGTGGTTGATTCGACCTCGTTTGGCGCGGCCGCTCACTACTTCACCGGCTCCAAGGACCATAACGTGCGGATCCGTGAGCTGGGTGTGAAACGCGGGCTGAAGATCAACGAATACGGCGTGTTCCGGGGCGAGGAGCGGATCGGCGGCGCGACTGAGGAGGAGGTCTTCGCGAGCGTCGGGCTCGCGTATATTCCGCCGGAGCTCCGGGAGGATCGAGGCGAGGTGGAAGCGGCGAAGGAGAACCGGCTACCACAGTTGATTGAGCTGAAGGATCTCAAAGGCGATTTGCACGTGCATACAAACTGGAGTGACGGTAAGAGCAGCGTGGCGGAGATGGCCGAGGCGGCACTCGCACTAGGCTACGAGTATATCGCGGTCGCGGACCACTCGCCAGCGGTTGGTGTTGCGGGTGGGCTCACGGAGGATGAGCTCGCGCCGCGGCGGGCGGAGATCGAGGAGGTGAACGCAAGGTATGAAGCCCGGGGCATCCGGTTCAGAGTGTTAAATGCGGTCGAGGTAGATATCAAGTCTGATATGACGCTCGATTTCCCTGATTCGATCCTGGAGCAGTTCGATCTCGTCGCGGGCGCGGTGCACTCGAAGTTCGCGCAGGATCGTGCTGCGATGACGGCGCGAATCATCACGGCAATGGAGAATCCGCACGTGGATATCATTGCGCATCCCACCGGGCGGTTAGTGGGCAAACGGGATCCGTACGAGGTGGATATGGCGCAGTTGATGGAGGCGGCAAAGCGTACCGGGACGGTGCTTGAGCTGAATGCCTTCCCTGAACGGCTCGACCTGAACGATCTCCACTGCCGGATGGCCAAGGACTACGGCGTGCAGGTGGCGATCTCGACCGATGCGCACGATGCGCTACAGATGCGCGACGTGATCCGGTACGGCATAGCGACCGCACGGCGCGGCTGGCTCGAGCCGCGAGACGTGGTGAATACGAGAGGGCTGGAAGAAGTGTTAAGTGTAGTGAAAAAATAAGAAACTGAACCAAAATTGTATCCTTTAACAGTTACTACTAAGCAGGAATCAGAAAAAATCATGAGTATGTTTTCGATGGTCTTCACCCCCAATCACGTTATCTAGCCATTCATGAATCTTTAGACACGGATCTCCCAAGAGAATTTTACAAGCAATCCTGTGCTTTTCCCAGCATGTCACGATTTATATTTCTCAGCTTCCCTTTATTCTATTCCACTCAGCTTCTCACGCCTTTATAGAAATATCCCGTCAACTTTAAAACGTCCTCAAATCACCCCGCAGCACCATCTGCGTGATCTCTGCGATATTCTCGAGCCACTCATCCGTGATCCGCGTCGCTTTCGATTCGATCGCGCCGAGGTTCACGTTGCTCCGCGGCAGTATCTGGATCGTCGCCACCTTCGGATCGTCGATCCCGCGGCCGATCTCCGAGAGGATCTTGACACATGCCTCCTGCACGCCGTCGACCCGCTCGACGACCTCATCGGCGATCTTAGTAGCGAGCAGGTTATAGATCTTCCCGGTATGGTTCACCGGGTTCTTGCCCGGGGTACCTTCCATGCTGATTGGCCGGTTCGGTGTTATTAACCCGTTCGAGCGGTTGCCGCGGCCCGCGGCGCCATCATCGCCCATCTCCGCGGAAGTGCCGGTCACGGTGAGATAGACTGACTCGGGCGTATCAGCCATATTGACCTGGGTGGTTATCTCACGGTTCGTGTACTCCTCCGCGACCCCGCAGATGAACTCATTCAACCGCTGCTTCGCCGCCATGTAGTGATCGTAATCATCCACGTACTTCGAGACGAAGGCATCGCCCACGGTTAAGGTAATCCGATCCTTCTCACGCAGTGCCATCACCTTCATATCCTCGCCGATCGCCTTCTCTCTGTTCCGATACTCCGCCATCACCCGCTGCTCCAGGTTGAGCGCGATCGATTCAATCTCCGAGAGAGGCGCGTGGGCGACGCCGAAGGAGGTGTCATTCGCTTTGGGCATCTCCCTGTTCTGCTTCGACTTACCCCTGAAGACCTCGACCAGATCGGCCGACCCGCCGCCTAACTTGCAGTCCACGACCACGTGGCTCTCGATATCCAGATTCCGCACGTTTTTCAGGTACCCCTTTGCCGCACGCGTGGCGATGACATCCACGGCGAGCTCTTCACCATCAAATATCCGCGTTGCGCGGCCGCCGAGCAGGATGTAGATCGGTTGGATCACCTCGCCACCGCCGTACCTGGGGTTTGACTTCCCCGCGGCGAGATGCACCTTATCGGTGTTGTGGTGCAGGATCATCCCGCACTTGCTCAGATACTCCTTGCAGAGCGCGACGCTCACCGCCTCGGCGATCCCATCGCATAAGCTATCAGGATGACCCAGACCCTTCCGCTCCACCATCTCGATCTCCTGCTCTTCAATCGGCTCCCGGTTCACGAACTCAATCTTAATGTTCCGCTCTATCGAGCTCTCTCTGCCCATGTTCACGTCCCCTTCTCTCTTATGCCAGCACAGATGCACCAATGCTACGGACCATCTTTTAATTTACCCTTCCTCAGAAAAGCTTTCGCGATCAAAGAAGAGTTGATCAGCAATGATCGCACTGTTGCCCGTGGGATCGGCGATGATCAAGGTCATACGCTCTTTCCCGAGCTTGATCTGCTCGATCTGCTTCAGCACCGCTTCTGCTCGCTCCTTGCCCTCACTATCCTGAGTGAGCAACTTCGCCACGCGCTCCACCCGGCTCAGGACGCCCTCGACCGTCGTAATGAACGCTTCGCCGCGCCTCGGCTCTACGGTCACGCCCAGCTCGGGTATCTCGATCGTGCCGAAGGATGATCGTATCACGACCGCTTTGATGTCCTCCGCGGAGGAGACCGACCACTCGCATCGAGTAGCTGGCTTCTCCCCGAGGACCATCACATCAGTGGCCCGATACCCGCAGGAGGGGCAGGTCGCGGTAAAGATCATAATCTCGCCGAAGATGGGAATAGCGTGAGATACATAGTGCAACTCACTCTCCGCTCCGCAAATCGGACAGGCCTCTTTCACGGTACGGAAAGATCACCACCCGCCGACGAACTTACTTCCCACTCAGCTTCTTTCGTTCGATCTTCACGCCCGTCGGGGCCACGATTACCTGGTCATCGGCGAGCCCGGCGATATCACCGCCGATATCCTGTGCGGCCATCTTCAGGTCCTTGATTACCTTCTCGACCAGATTTTTGTCCTGCTTGGCGAGGCCGATGTCCAGGATCAGGATATTGCCCGCGTAGAGCTCTTTCTTTAAATCGGGAACGTCATAGAGGCCGGTCAATTCCGCCGTCTTGATGTACATCCGCACGCCTTCTTCCCGCCTGAGCTCCTCCTCGTACTCCTCGATGTCCAGGTCCCAATATTCATCCTCCTCACTTACCCCCTCTTTCTTCACAAAGAGCTTCTCAAACCCTTCTTTCAATCCCATTGTCCTCACACCCATGAATCTTTAGCTTTCGCGCTCTATCATATATCTATCGTATATAAAGAGTGTACGGGCGCGCATTTATAAATATTGCTTGCCCGTCGGTGCATGAGTTCGAATTGCAGCGCTCGCGGAGGCGGCTCCAAAGCGGCTCAGCTCAGGCTTTCCGGGGCATGCGGTCGGCGGCGTCGGGACGCCCTACCGGCTCAAGCCTCGCGGCACCGTGAAATCAGCTGCCATATCGACCGAGATACTTCACGCCTTTATATAGGCGAGACCCCTATAGGTAATCCAGAGAGGTAAAAAAGAGAGAAGTTTCGACTTTTTTTCTTGAACATAGAGAGGATGGAATATTTTAGAAAGCTGGGTATTATTGAGCCCATTTTGAAATCAATAGAAGACGAAGAGTTTGAGAGACCAACAGAGATCCAGGAGAAAGCGGTTCCCCCGATCCTGGAGGGGCAGGATGTGATAGCAGGAGCGGCGACGGGCTCGGGCAAGACGCTCGCCTTCGCTTCCCGCATCATTGCGCAATCCGAACGGGGGAAGGGAATTCAAGCACTGGTATTGACACCGACTCGGGAGCTGGCACAGCAGGTGGCAGCCGCGATACAGATTTTCGCGCGGTACAAGCCGTTAAAGGTGGTCGCCGTGTTCGGCGGGTTATCCATCACACCCCAAATAGAGCACTTAAGAAGCGCTGATGTGGTTATCGGGACGCCAGGCAGGATATTAGATCATCTTGGACGGCAGACGATTGATTTCCGCGGTGTAAAGACCCTGGTCCTGGATGAAGCGGACCGGATGCTGGATATGGGGTTCATCGATGATGTAGAACGGATAATCAGGGCCTGCCCGCGCAACCGGCAGACGCTCCTGTTTTCCGCAACCATCTCGCGCGAGGTCGCGCGGCTTGCGCAGCGGTACATGCAGAGGCCGGTGGAAGTGTTTGCCGAGCAGTACGTTGATCCGACGAAGTTGACGCAGTTCTACTACGACGTGCCGGACGACTCGAAATTCTCGCTGCTGGTTCATTTATTGCAGCATGAGAAGGCCGGGCTCGTCATGGTATTCTGTAACACCCGGAGGTACACGGACGTGGTGGCCGAGAGCCTCAATGCCGCGGGCATCGATGCACTGGCCATTCACGGCGGGCTGACGCAGGAGAAGCGAGATCGGGTGATGCAGCAATTCCACGCGCAGAAGGTCTGCGTGCTGGTCTGCACGGATGTAGCGGCACGCGGACTTGATATCCCCGGCGTCTCGCACATCTATAATTACGATATCCCGAAAGAGAGCAAGGATTACATCCATCGGATAGGCCGAACGGCACGAGCGGGAGAAGAAGGGTGCGCCATCAGTATTATCACCCCCGGTGATTACGATAGCTTCAGACGCGTGATGCATCTCGAAGACATCACGATCACCGAAGAGCACATGCCTGAGGTGAAGCACGTGCGTCTTACACGGAAGGAACGCGCAAAAGCCGTGAGACCACTCGCTGGGAAGCGACGCCCAACTGCAGTGAGATCAGGCAGAGGAATGGGTGGAAGCAAAGCACTGTACTTTTAATGCACTGACTGCTGGTCAGTCAGTTGCGGACTATCCATCTAGCCACTTGCCGTTTTTTTTTACGTTACACTGCGCGATAGTCCGCAACGATGATCCGCATCTCGTTCGCGTTCGTTGCTTCCCGGAGTACCTGCTTGATCTCACGAGTATCCACGGGATTCGTGATCCAGCGAACGTATTTCGTGTAGCCCGCCAGGATACGTTCGAGCGTACCCCCGGGAATAAGCTGTCCGCCAGTGGTCGCGGATTGGCCGTTATAGATCAGAAGGACCTTGAGCGGAATCCGTCGCTGCACCGCTTCGAGCAACGCGAGGTGTCCTGCGGCGATGAAGGCGAAATCGCCGGTCACTGCCCAGACCGCTCGATAACCCGCCAGACATGCGCCGAGCGCGAGCGGGATGCTGCCGCCCATGCAGGTGGTGATGTCAATGCAGTGGTAGGGTGGAAAGGCGAAGAGGCTTGAGACGCCCGTATCGCCGGTGACGAGTTCGCCCCGGAATGGTTGAAATACCGTGAACAGCGGGGCGTACGAATCGACGAGCGTTTTCCAGTCACGGGGTACATCATCAGGGAGCAGTGGAAGCGGTGGTTTCGGGATGCGCTTCCAATCGGCACCACCTCGTTTCGCATCGAGTACCGCGCGTTGATACGCACTGAAGAAGGGACAGAGCACGTGCTGCCTGATGTCTCTCTGGTAAGAGAGGCGAACGGGCGGCACGGGCGTTGATTCGCAGGGCGCGAGCTGATCCAGAGCATCAGCGTCAACGACGAGCGCGCAGGGGAGCTGGTACCGCTCCGATTGTTCATAACAGTCGATCACCTCCTGATAGATCGTCTCGCCCGTACCACTTTGATGGGGAATACCGCAGCCGTCCAGATACGCTCCGAGATTGAGGATGCTGTCCGAATGGGTCCCTGCTTTATCATCGAAGATGATCGTGACAAAGCCCGCGGTGGTGCCCGCGTATAACGAATCGAGCACGCTATTGCCCGCTTTGCTGAAGCCGTGCGCTTTCATCAAACTCACCGCGCGGGCGCCGATCAGGCTCGCGCCATGCGCGATGGTATACGCAACCTCCTCGTGGAAGGAGACCGGGTGCTCCTGGCCACTGATGCGGCAGTAGGCGTAGAAGACCTGCGTGGCACCATGTCCAGGCACGTAGGTGGCGACCTTTACGCCCGCGTCGTGGAGTGCGCGGGCGATGATCTCGGCGAGCGGAGTTTTCATCTTCTTCCCTTCAAATTCGCCCTGTCATACGTCGTGCCCGTGTTCTATACTCCTTTTACTGGCATTGAGAATGGTGATTCCGACAACTTCACCTTTCTCATATCTGAGGATGATATCATCGTCCGTGAGTTCGGAATCGTCTGCATGGCTCGGCTTTTTGAAATTGATGTAGAGCACATCGGCTTCTTCATCGTACGAGGTCCACATTCTGGCGTGCGGGATTTTCAATAGCTCGGGCACGAGCGTCAACAACTTTTTAACCTCTACCGCGGCCATATCTTTCGCCTCCGTTCCAGGTGTTTCCGCCGTCTCGTTAAGAACGCTGTAATCACAAACCCATCCTCCTTGCTTAATTCCCTATATAGCACCACGAGATATCCATTTTTTTTCGAGTTCTCGCACCACTATGCATTCCCCTGCGTTGCCCTTGTAAACCGCATCGGGCGCCTCCACCGTTTCGAGCACGTCGAAATAATAGCCTGCCATCTCTGAGTGCTCTTCTGTAATATGAAGCCACCGTTCCTCTGTCAGCCGGATGGGTACGTCGTTTTTAGATCGGGACACATCCATACTCGATGAAAATTCTTTTCCGGATATCAAGAGGCTGTCCCGCAATTGCGTTTGTCAATAAAAATTTTGCTTCTTTTTTGGATTTAGAGCTCTATTTGCTTCTCTTTTTTGACTGATTTTGAATTGTTGGACCGCCTCTCAAGGTACTCAAGAGCTGCACTGTGGCAGTCTCGACTCTATCAGCACAATACAGACGAATCTCAGCCTTTAAGGTCTCTAAAACCTCTTCGTAGCGAGCGCCTTGCGCATAACAGCCCTGTAATTTCGGTAAGAATGCGAGTAGCCATTAGCCTCCTTTTTGATTACTCGGGAGACCGTAACTATTTGTCACCTTACCACATGGGTAGTTAATGCGTCTTATTCAACGCGGGTCTATAAAAACAAGATCTCAATATCCCGTACCTTCTCGAAATCGTTATCCATCGTAACTACTTTTAGGCCATAACATTTAGCAACGCTGTATTGATAGGCATCATCAAAGTCAAAATTCAAGCTTTTTCTTACTGTTACAAGTTCGCTATACTGTTCTATTGGCAATGTAAGCAGTCGAATATTGGGGAGAACATCTTCAACGAAGTTCTGAAAGACATCTTCTTTCCCGTATCTGAATAGAATGATACCGATGGAGTGAAGCGAGAAATCAGTGATGTGGAGATTCCCGATATTGGTATCCAGAAATGTCTTGCAACGCTCCTTCTTGTCGCGCCCGAGGAAAATCTCTAAGAATATATTCGTATCCACTAAGAGCATTAGCGCCACTCCGAAGCTTTATGCTGGAGATCCACCGAGTTGAATTTCCCCCTGAGTTCTGCCAAGCCACCTTCCCAGCCGAATCCGAAATTCTTCCGCTCGATTTCTTTGGTTTGATATTTGCTGAGCAGAAAGTCAACGTAATCTATCACCTCGCGCTTCACATTCTCGGGCAGCTTTTGCAGCTTCACGGCGATTTCCTCTTCGTGCATGTGGTCCACTCCACCTCCGGCTAAAATATAGCTCTTGCCATATATGTACTTATACCTCGTGGCGCTGGGTAAGAAGAGCGCAGTCTCATTGCCAAACGAATCAGCAACGCGTTACAAGATTTTATTAACGGTAAAATCATCACCCTTCTGCTGTCACCCACTTCAACAGTTTATTATAATACTGGG
>Ga0209609_10001139_pt1 | contig 15493 bp, 15 predicted proteins | sample LakKivw325mmetaG_FD_184136 | JGI IMG/M metagenome (GOLD analysis project Ga0209609, IMG submission 184136) | Anoxic lake water microbial communities from Lake Kivu, Rwanda to study Microbial Dark Matter (Phase II) - Lake Kivu water 325m metaG... | ecosystem: Environmental > Aquatic > Freshwater... | reverse complement strand
CGCGCTCGTCTACGGTGGGCATGAGTCCTTCCGCCGCGCCGGCGTCACTGTCGTATCCTGGAGTCAGCTCTAGCCACCCGGCCGAACCCACCGGGGTTCAGATCTTGTTTGTTGACGTTCTGCATGCCACACCGCCGGCATCGAAGAGGCCCCGGACTTCCTGACGGTCGATTGGATTCTCGCTGGGTTCGGTCGGGTTCGAAAGCACGCAGCAGAGTGCTACCGCGAGTTCGTGAAAGCCGGGCGGGGAGTCGGGCTGCGAGGTGGGATCGTGCTCGGCAGCGACGAGTTCGTGGAGAAGCTCAAGCCGCTCTTCTCCGACTTTGCAGCTCTCAAGGAGCTCCCACGGCGCAGAGGATAACGGCACGACCCAGCCTCCTGAAGCTCTCTGCCAAGGTTCGCGGCAAGCAGGAGCGGAACGAGCGCACCCACGAGGCGCTCCGCGTGCACGGATACACGCTGCAGGATGTCGCCCATGCGACAGGCCTTCACTACTCGACCGTGAGCCGAATCGCCAAGCCGGTGGCTGAAGAGAGGCCGACTGAGCGAACCAGTGGGCCGATCGGGAAGCCGAGTTCGCGTCCCGGGCGTCGGGCAGGCGAGAAGAAGGCGCCTTGACGCTCCGGTAGCAAAACGCTACCATCAGGCCATGAGCCAGCCGGTCAAGCTCTCCGACGATCTTGTTCTCGACGCGCGCCTGGTGGGGAAGATCGCACGGCGCTCGATCGCCGCGCAGGTCGAGTATTGGGCCGGTCTCGGGCGGGCCATCGAGCTAGTTCTTCAGGGGCGGCAGGCGCTGGCGTTGAGCCAGGCAGCGGCCGCGCGCCCGCTGTCGGAATGCCTGGAGGCGGTGGATGCTCCCGCGGGCCAACTCCGATTGGCAGCGTACCTAGAGAGCCGGCCCTTTCCCCACTACGAGCCGGCGTCGGACTCCCCGGGATTCCTCGTTCGCGTGGATGAGGATGGCACGCGGACGCTCGGGCGCTTTGTCCATCGCAAGTTCGAGCCCGCCGCGGCGCACAAGACGTGAACGGAGTCCTCGATCGGCGCCCGCTCGTCGTTGCGATCGCCGGCCCCAATGGCGCGGGCAAGACGACGTTCTACGACGCCTTCCTCAGCCCGGCGGGTCTGCGCTTCCTCAACGTCGATCTTCTCGCTCAGGACCTGGGGCTCGAACCGGCCGCTGCGGCGGAGCTTGCCGGCGTCCTGTGCCACCGTCTGCTCGCCGAACACGAGAGCTTCGTCTTCGAGACCGTCTTCTCCGATCCGGTAGGCGACAAGCTCGGCTTCCTCACGCGCGCGGCGACGGAGGGCTACACGGTGGTGGTCTGCTTCATCGGGATCTCCGGGCCTGACGTGTCGGAAGAGCGGGTCGCGATGCGCGTCTCCCAAGGCGGCCACGACGTGCCCTCCCAGAAGCTCGTCGAGCGTTTCCCGCGCACGCTGGCGAAGCTCAAGGCAGCGATCCACGAGTTGCCGCACGTCTGGATCTTCGACAACAGCGACCTGGCCGAACCGTTTCGGAAGGTCGCGGCCTACCGAGACGGCTTCCCGGTGGAGATCCGCCCGCCGGTCCCCGCGTGGCTCAAGCCGCTCCTGCCGAAGAGCCCCGCTCGTGAAGCAGCCGGGCCCGCGAGGAGGGCGTAGGCGATGATCGGGAGAGTGGCGACCGATTGGCATCACTCGTCGGCGAGAGCCGGAACCACGGTCGTTCGTCCATCGACGTGCCGGTAGGATGTGATGCGATGGCACCCACGCGCTCGCGCGACGGCGCGCCTACGCGATGGAGAGCCGATGCGACCTTTTCTTCCGTAAGCGTGGGCAATCCGGTCATGGCCGAGCGGTGATCCTCTGGATGCCGACGAAGCCAAGAGCCTCGGCTCCGCCTTCGTCCAGGCACAGCCGGATGGCCTCGCGGATCCTATCGATCATCTGGTCAAGCGACCTGCCTCGCGTGTGGCAGCCTCGAAGCGAGGGCACCGCGGCAACGTAGTTGCCCTCGGAGACCTTCTCGGTGAATGACGCTGAACTCGCCCTTCATCTCTGCCCTGCTTCGCCGCTGCGTCATGCGTCGTACGGACAGGATACGCGCGAGCGGACAACCACGCTGGGATGAGACTGCTCCACCCAAGCCGGCCGTGACGGCGTCTTCAGTGACCTCTTGTTTCGCTCCGCCGCCGGACATGCGCCATGATCGTGACGAGGTGAAGCATGTCGGACTGCGAGGATGCTGACCGCTTGATGAAGGAGCTGACGCTCGCCCTTCTCTACTTGGCGTCATGGGAAGAGGAGCCGATCCCGGGAGCGCCGACCATCTGGCGGGCGTGGAAGAACCACCGATTCGAGATCCTCGACGCCCTGGCCGAGGAAGAGCTCATCGGGAGCTCCAAACGGGCGAAGTGGGTCCTGATCACCGACGCGGGAGCGGCACAAGCGCGCGCCTTGCTCGAGCGCTTCTCCGGCAGCTGCTAGCAGCTGTGTGACGGCGAGCTTCAGGCCGGCGGATGGACGATGCCGTCGAGCAGCCGCATGAAGTTGCGCTTGCGCCCGAACTCCCCTCGCAGCGCCGTGACGTACGTCAGGAACTGGCCCGGCCGGTCGTTCCCGACCAAGAGGCGTTGGATGCGCAGGACGTGCTGGAACGCCTCCTCGTACGCTGAGTTGTTCGTCTGATCCACGAGTCGATGGACGCTCTCTTCGTAGATCCGCAGGGAGTCCTCCACATGGGTTGTCTCGCGCAGCTGCGCGAGCTTTTCCCACTGATGCAACGCACACCCGTTCTGAGACGCCTCCTCCCACGCGGCCTCGACGTCTCCTTCCCAGAGGAGAACGGCTACGATCGCGGAGCCGTACGTGATGCGGCGCACTGGCTGCCCCGTCGACAAGGCTCTGCCGGGTCTGCGAACTGGTGCGTGCTGTACCTGCTCGCTCCTGAGGCAGGCGAGGGCGCGCTCGCGCCAGTGCGGCCAGCTTCCGACCCGATCGGCACGCAGCTTCAGGGCCGCATACGCCTTGACGTTCGGCGAGCAGCAGAAGCTCTGCCAGGCGATGGCGAGGGCGTCCTCGTGCCGCTCGAGCCGCTCATACTCGGCGGCGAGGAAGTCGCGCAGAAGCGAGACCGGGTCGTTCGGGAACGCGTTCACGCCGTCTTCCGCCCAGGCGAGGGCCTTGTCATCCATGCCGGCATCCGCGTAGGTCTGCGCGACGTCGAGGTAGCGGTAGGAGCTCGATAGGTCGCGTGTCTTGACCAACACAAGGGCCTCGACGTCGCCGGCTTCGAGGGCCTCCATGATCGCAGTCAGACGGAAGCGCGGTCCGGCGTAGGCGTCGCGTTCCCGGCCGGGCCCGAGTTGCGGCACCTTACCCCACTCCGCCTCGGCGAGGCGTCGGTACTCGGCGATGCCTGCCGCGCCGAGCACGTCTGCGTAGGTCCTCACGGCGCCGTGGAACACGTCCCAGTCACCGCCCACCTCCCACTCGAAGAGTTGTCGCGCCAAGCGAACGGCGTTGGGGCGTGCGGCGACGCACGCCGCGTGATGCAGGGCTTGGAGGTCGTTTAGGATCGGCCGCATGTAGCCGTCGGAGTCGTCCATCTGCCCGAGGGCCCGTTCGACCCGGCGCAGCGCGTGCTCGGACAGCTCGATGGCCTCGTCGGCCCGATCCTGCGCCAGCAGCCCGGCGATTGAATCGATCACTGCGTGGATGCCGCGGGCGAAGTCGGGGGATTCGCGGTAGTCGACGAAGCCGTGCGTGCGCGTGGCGTCGGTGATCGCGCGCTTCATCGCTCTCATGTCCACTGCGTCGCCGCTCTGCGCGGCCTCCATTCTCAGCTGTCGCAGAAGTGCGAGATCGTTTTCGGCTGCCGCGATGAGCTTCTCGACCAACCAAACCGAGTCTCGACCGGATAGGTACTGACGGATGCGGTTCATCTCCGAGAGAGCTGGATCGTCAGTTGGTGTTGGGCGGTTCGCGGTGACGCCGGTGCCCGAGTCGTCTCTGGCGGGGCTCACTTCATCCTCTGCGCAGGCGAGGCCGACGGCGACGCAGTGCTTGCAGAAGTCCCCATCGACGCCGACGGGACACGAGCACTCCCCGTGGAGTCGGCCGTCGTGGCGCGACAGCCGAACTCTGTAGAGAAGCTCGCCCTGAACACTCGCGATGGCAGTGTCGCCATCGTGGAGGAGTCCACTGACGCGCTCCTCGAGGAAGTATGCGATACCCCGCTGCCACGAGCGAGCGTCAGCCATCTCGCGGATCTCGTCCTTCGTTGTGCGCATGAACCTCCGACCTATGCCAGCTTGTCACACGCGGTCTCGATCAGTGTAGCACCCCGAGCGCGACTGCTCTCCGGGTACGTTGGAGAGGGACTTCCCAAGGTCATCGATGCCAGGCGCCGAGCTCGGCCCCGTTCACAAGAGAGCGGCCAGCGATCGCGCCGGAGCAGCCAACGGGTGTCGGGCGGGCAAGCGAAACGGCGGGGCACATACGATGATCCGCCTCACGGAGGACCGTCACTCCCTTGAACGGGATTGTGTGTACGGACCTAATCTCATATGTCAAGAATGAAGATCTCACCCCACCGCGCACTGCGAACTGCCCACCGGTTCTCGCCACAGGAACCTCGCGAACCCAACGAACCCAATGAACCGGCTCCCGACCGCGAACTGCGCACTGCGCACCATGGACCATGAACCGGCGCGTCCCGCCTCACTCTTCACTGAGTTCGGCGCGCCTGTACTTCGTCCACAGATCGATGGCAAGCTCCGTCGCCGACGCCTTCACGCCGCGGCGACCGAAGAAACAGAGGATGTTCTCGATGTCGCGTTGGAGGATGTTGAATGCCTCGTCGTTCCAGCGGGCATGGACCACCTGCGGCAGGTCGATGATCACGAGCTTGCCATTCCACAGGAGCATGTTGTACGGCGACAGGTCGCCGTGGACGCGGTCCTTTGCCATGAAGATACGGACATTGCGCATCACTTGGTCGAAAAGGCGTTGCGCTTCGGCCTTCGTGAGCGTCGCTCCGACCAAGGTCGGCGCCGGCCGCGACGCGTCGCCGATGTAGTCCATCAGGATGCCTGAGCCTGCCTGATGGATCGGCTCCGGCACGTCAGCGCCGGCGGCGTGGAGAACGCGCAGGTTCGCGTACTCCTGCCCGACCCAATCGGCGAACACCATCTCCTTGCCGTGCTGCTTGCCCGACTTGATCGCGCGCTCCTGGCGGGAGTCAGGCTTGTACATGCGAAAGCGGCCATCTGCGTAGATCTTGCTCATGCGGTAATGCGCGCCAATGCCGATCGTGTAGACCTTGGCCGCAACCAGCTCGCGACCCGTCGACGGGTGAGCGCGGCAGCAGTAGACCGTCGCCTCTTTCCCGCTCTTGACCCGATTCACGACGTCGGTGATGTAGCCTGCGTCCACGAACTGCTGCAGTGGGTCCGTCAACTCCTCCGCGCCAACCGACGTCCCCAGGAGGGCCGCTTCGTAGTTCTCGTCGGTCTTCACGCGTCTGCTACTCTCGCCGGCCGAGGGGCGGCACGCGCGGTTGGCCTTGCCCTCCCTTGCCCACGGCCGCGTGCCGCTGACCTTGTGCCCTTTGTCAGGCGGCAGAACGAAATCGTCCCAATCCTCCGCGACGTCGCCGGCCTCGCCTGTCGCCCTCACACCACGCACCATGCCCTGCGCACTCTCTACTTCGAACCCCGTACTGCGCACTTCTTCTCGTTCTCGATACGAAATGGCTTCCTCCCACGAGTCTTGACTGAACAAGAACCGATTCCGGGACGGCTGCCACCTGGGAACGCAAGAGAGAATCGAGAGTCTCGACTCAGGAGTCTCGACTCGAGAGCCTTGACTCAAGAGCCCTCGTAGAGCTGGAAGATGGGCCGAAGAGACCCTAGAACGCTCGCCAGGAGGCAGCAAAGACAAGGTTGGCATTCGCAGATCTCATAGTCTTCACTCCTCCTTTCGATACCTCGCGAGCGGTGATCGCTCGAAGATGGGCGCAGTGTAGCGAGGCACTGGCCGGCATGCAAACCTGCACTACGGCTCGATGCTCGGGCGCCAACAGGATCTCGTCGCAGGTGTCCGCAGGCTTCGGATCGGTGACATTCGCGACACTCCCTCTTGACGGCTTCCCTCGCCAACGCTAGGCTTCCTCCATCCCACAAGAAGAGGTGGTCACGATGACAGCACGTATGGGCGTTGCGACGTTCACAAGAGCAGGACGGGCGCAGCAGAGCCAGAACTCCCTCTTCTTCTGCCAGAATCAGGGCGCCAGCAACCCGACGAGTCGGGTTGCTGGACTGCAGCCCCAACACGCCCTGTCACCAGTTCAACTGGGCGCATTCTAGGATCGGCAAGCCAGCCACAACCTGAGACTTTTCCAAACGTTCGAACGTCTTGCGCTCGAACAGGCAGCCCGTTGGGCAATCCTGGCGGGATGGAGGATGTCATGCGCATAGTTACTGAGAGAGAGCGAGTTGCTGTGTTGACCCTGAGCAGTGAGATCATGCGTGCCGCAGGCGCGTTCCTGCGTGACGAAGGATTCCTGGAGATCCTCCCCGTGCTTCTCTCCCCGATCACCGACCCCCTGCATCACGACACATACGCCGGAACCGTCGATTTCTACGGCACGCCGTTCCAGCTGATGAAGAGCATGATCTTTCACAAACAGATCGCGCTCCGAACGATACCGAGGATTTTCTGTTTCGCGCCGAACGTGCGGATGGAGCCAAGTGAGCGGGCCGCCCTCGGGCGGTACCTGGCCGAATTCGTCCAGCTCGACCTAGAGGTTCGCGATGCCACGCGAGACGACATCATAGCCCTCGGCGAACGCCTCGTAACTGCGGTCTTCAGAGCGGTCACAGACCGGTGCGCGGCCGAGCTGGCGAGCCTTGGCCGGACACTGGCAATCCCATCGTCGCCGTTCGTACAACTCAACTACGCCCGCGCGGCGTCTCGCTTCGGCGAGCCGTTCGACGATGCCCTGTCGGCATCGCTGGACTCCCCCGCGTGGGTGATCGACTTTCCACGCCGCGTTCGCGAGTTCTACGATCGCGAGGACCCCAGCCGGCCGGACGTTCTCCTCGACATGGATCTTGTCTACCCTGAAGGATACGGAGAGGCGTTGTCCGGCGGTGAGCGCGAGCATGAGCTGCCACGGATTCTCGACCGGCTGCGGAGGGACGGGATTGCCCGCGAGCGCTTCTCCAAGTACCTAACACTCGTCGAGGAGGGGATCCCGCGCTCGGCTGGGTTTGGAATCGGCATCGAACGCCTGACGCGCTACATCGCCGGTCTCGATCGAATCGAGGACACACGGCTGTTCCCCAAGGTCCCCGGCGATATCCAAGCGATCTAGCCTGTCCCATTTCACAGCGGCACATGCAGTCGGTCGCCGCCAAAGACCGGGAGAAAGGAGAGAGTCATCGGGGCAACACCCCAAGGAGCCGACCGGTGGACCTGGCAGGTACTCGAATGCCCCCCCAGGCGGGGTACGCGCTTTTCGTCTCCATGCGCTTCGCCTTGCCCCTTAAGACTGACCGAGGTTGAAGGCCAGGATCGGGGACGTTCGGGGGAGTCCGCACTTCCTGGCAACTGCAGAAGACCGGATCTCTTCCGGCTTTGGCCACGGAGGAGCCTCATGATCGCCCGCCAAGATGTACCAGTTCGAACCCGTCCCGTCCGGCCACCTGAGGGGACGATTCTCGAGCCCATTTCGGCAGTAGTCACCAAAGCGTCGCTGGTGATACTGGAACTCTCTGCCCTCCGCCATCGCGTCCCTTGACGCTCCCGCTTCTTTCCAGTACGTTTGACACTGTCGTTCTAGAGCAGCTTCATGTGGTTCCTAGGGGCCATCAAGGTCGGTTGTTGATGGGGATCGTTCTTGGAGCCACTGTAGATCATCTCCAGGGAGGGGACGCATGGGGAAGAAGGAACTCCTGGACAAGCTCAGCATCTACGTGCCACAGAGGCGGGCTGCTGAGCACGCGGTAGAGCGCCTGATGAAGCTGGGGCAGAAGAGGGACCGATCAGTCAACTACCTAGTGATCGAGGCGATTCTCGAGTACCTGGACCGCGAGGAGAAGGCACGGTAGTCTGCAGCGGCAGAGCCTCTAGCCACGTGTAGCTTTCTGTGGGCTGGCGGGGGTTTCGGTTCTCGAGTCGGCGAGACGCGGCCGCATCAGCGCTTCTGCCTTGGGATGATGATGATGGCTTCGAAACTGATCCGCAGCTCTCCGACCTACCTTCCGAGAACCTGGTCTATGTAGAACACGCTGTCATCGGCGGAACGTGCCAAGCACCCGCTCCTGACACCCATCGCGAGGAATCGTATCGACTCCACCCTCGGCCAGGGAGAGGCCCAGGATTGCCCGCTGAGGCATACCCTACGTCCCGGTGCACAACGAGGCCCAAGGCGTGTCAACGCCCCGCCTCTGCAGCTGGATCGACGGGCCAGAGACCAGCCGGCTCACCCCACAACGAGGAGCACGGCCCACCCTGCGAGGCTTGAGAGCGCGAGACCAACGGCGGCCACCGCCGGCGCGCCACGTCGAAGGCACCGAATCCGGTCGACCGCAGGGTACCACTCCCCACACTTCCAGGACGTGGCGGGGATGCAGACTTGCTCGCCGCGGAGCACCTTCTCCACACTGCGGAAGAACTCGGCCCCAGCGAACTGCCCTTCAATGCTACGAAGGAGGCTCTCCCAACGTGCGGCATCCTTTGCCGCGTACGCGAGGCAGAGGAGCCAAGCGAGGCAGAGGGCGCAGCCGAAGGCCGAGATCCCAGTCTGCAGGACATGCACACTGAGAGCCGGAAGCGAAAGCGTGAGGAAACCCGTCGGGAGAGCTAGAAGGACGTTCGCCACCAGAAAGAGCGTCACGATGGTCCAGAAGGAGCGTTCCTTTTCGGCCCGCGTCAAGGCCACAGCCTGATAGAGCGCCACCCATTCCTGAAGTTCCAAGACAACCCCCTCACGACCGTAATCTAGATCACAGACCACCTTACCCTCCCAAGCCACGTTGTAGCAGGGAGCCTCTCACCGCAGCACAGGACACATGTCTTCCGACGTGCGTAGCTTGATCTACAGTACACGACCTGCTATGGTACGCTCGCTGCTGCCAGATCGAGGCCGAGGAGTACGCATGTGATGGAGCTGGCCGAGAAGCGGGGGAGGGGCGCCGGAGAAGCGTGGGAGAGCGAAGCCGTTCTCCAGGTGCTGGAGGGGCTAGCTGATGTTGTTCTTCGGCAGACTCTGTACCGGCGCGTCCTGGTCTCCTGCTACCAGCGCCCGATCTCTCCTGAGTCCAATGAGACGACAGATCTGGGGCCGGTCGTAACGAGGGGATTGCTCCCTGGGGAAGAGACGGATCTCCTTTCCTCTGTCCCGCACGCGAGGGAAGTGTCCGGCGACAAGTTCCAGGAGCGTTGGCGTATCGGACGTTCCTACTACTTCCGCGCCGCTTGCACTCCCCACGACGTAGTACCCCGGTTCCCCAGTCGCAGGCAGTTCTCTCGCCTCGACGGCTGGGCGGCGCGAGATGTGCTCGTCGTCCCCCTCGAGGCCGATGCCCGCTTCATCGGGGAGATCACCGTGGACGACCCCCGCGACGGTGCCCGGCCGACGCTGCGATCGCTCTCCGGGCTAGAGGAGATCGCCGTCATCGGCGCCCTCGCCCTCCGCGGGGCGCAGTGCCTGCAGCGGATGAGCGCCGAGCGCCATCTGTTCTCATTCCTCGCTGCCAGCGGGCCCGCAGGGCTGGCCATCGTGCAAGCCCATCGATTCCGCTACGTCAACGACCGCCTCGTCGCGCTACTTGGGTACTCGGAGACGGAGCTGAAGGCGATGGATCCCTGGTGGCATCTCATTCACCCTGACGACCGCCCCCCGGGGATCGCTGAGGCCGGACCGATTCTGTCCAGGCCGCACACTCTCCGCCTTGTCCATCGCGACGGAGGTGCGAGATGGCTAACCGTGGAGGGGCAGCCGACGTCCTTCGAGGACGGGGATGCCACACTACTCAACCTACTCGACGCGCACGAGAAGGTTGAGACCGAGTGCGCTCTGCGAGACAAGGCGAGACGCGATCCTCTCACCGGCCTGTTCAACCGGCAGTACTTCGACGACGCGATCCAGGCGGAGTTCGAGCGGTCCAAGCGCTACGGTCGGCCCCTCACGCTGATGATGAGTGACCTGGCAGGGTTCAAGAGAGTGAACGATGAGTTGGGGCACCGGCGAGGCGACGACGTCCTGCGCGAGGTCGCGCGGCTCCTCCAAGACCAGCTTCGCGGCAGCGACTGGATGGTCCGGTACGGCGGCGACGAATTCCTGATGATCCTCCCGGAAACCGGGACGGAACTCGAGCGCCTCGCCAAACGACTTGAGACAGCTGTGCAGGTCTGGGCTGCAGGACAGATCGCGGAGATTCCCCTCGCGGTCGATCTCGGCTGGGCGACGTGGACAGCCGGCTGCACACTGACTCTGACTCAGCTTCTCGAAACAGCCGATGCGCGCATGTATGAAGCGAAGGCCAGCCGGCGCGAGCGAGCCGCCCAGGCTCCAGTCAACTGAGGCGGTGTGACCCGCGCCCAGTGAATGGTCCACATCCGGCGCGCGGCTATGCCTCGGACGCAGGCATGCGAGTGGCGCCAATACGGGCGGGCCGCGGTATGCGTTTTGGACGCGCCACATCCGGTCTTCCCTGGACGTCCGAGGGCAATTCCCGCGTCAAGAGAGATAGAACCTCCACGGTCTGGAGCCGAGGTGCATGGGTGTCGGGAGTGCGTCCACCATCGGGAGCCGTGCAGAGAGCGGCGGCTCAACGCCGAATAGCTCCACTCATTGGTGAGACTCCAAGAGCTGCCCAGCGCAGGTGCCAGTTCGAGACTCGTCTCGCTGGGCCGCCCAGGTGGAGAGCCGTCGGACCCAATTCGAGAGTGGTCCACCACGGGGCAAAGCAGCCGCCCTAATCGGGCGTACTAGCTTGAGTTCGCGGTGCCTCTCATTGCACCACAACGGTGAACGAGGTGTGCGGGGGAGCCCAGATCTCTTGCATGCCCAGGCTGTAGGTTCCCGCCTCCGCGTAGGTGTGAGTCAAGAGGCCGGTGCCGGTCTCGCCGTCTGCGATGAGGTGCGTGGCGTACTGGTCTCCCCAGGAGACGGAGTACTGGATTCCGAATCGTCCCCAGTACTGAACCGTCACCTTGCGACCGGCGAGCACGACGAGAGAGAGGTGGCAGTCGACCGTCGCGATCCTCACGGACTCTCGCGCAACGGGGACGCCCTCCTCATCGATGAGAGTGATCTCGTAGGAGGTAGGAACTTGGCCGCCCGAACTGCCGCTCTCCACCACCTGGTAGAAGTGCTCATAGAGCTCCTTCGGGGGAAGCACATCAGAAGTGCCGTAGGAGGTCGTGACGTCACCCCACCTCAGCGTGTAGCCGAGTGACGTCACCCCGATCACTTGAACCTGCACCCAACCCTGGTCCTCGTCCACGACCTCAAGCTCGAGCTCAACCGGCGGAACGACAACAGGTACGGTGCAACCTGCCAAGAGGAGCAGCTCGAGGATGCTCTCGATGGCCCTAGCCATGCGTCTCTTTGCCATATCCACCATCGCGACGCTATGCGTCATCCGGAGAACACAATCCCCCAGCCCCGCACATGTTGGGGCTTGCCTTTTCGAACGCTAGCAGGCCCCGCCGCACCACCAGCCACCGAACACAAAGACCCAAAACGCCCAGAAGAACGCGAGCAGCATCCACCCCGCAATGTAGCACATGCAAGCCACCTCCGCTGTCAAGCTACCACCAAGCGGGCGAGTGAGACAACGGCGGTTCCAGCCGTCTCACCTCCTCTGCATCACGCCGGGGTGAGGCTCAAGGATCTTCCTGCAAGGTGCGCCAGCTTGAGACCCATCCAGCCAGTCCCTTGGATGCTCTTCGAGCCCGGTTCGGAAGTGGTCCACAAAGACGTGCAGCGCGGCTCGCAGGGGCAGTCGGGCAGACCGTTTGATGGCAGCTGCGGCCGCTGGAGAAAGCGCGGAGGGCTGGCTCCTCACTGCTCGACGCATGGTCACCCCTGCTTCCCTAGTGCACCAACCGCAGATCCCATTTCATAGGCAGGATGTCGTGCGCCGGTCCGTGTAGGACTGTGGTAGTGTGTTGTCCAGGGATGCGCGTTCCGGAGGGGAGGCAGTGCGAGATGGCAAAGGACTTGGCAAGGGCATGCTGTGCGGCCGGCTGTCTGGGCTTGGTCGTGCTCCTCGTCTCGTGTCAACCTCCCATCTCTCCTGTCATCCCTGATCCTTCCGAAGGTCCTGCAATACCTAATGCCGTTCCGCCGGACGCATCAGAGGACGTCTTCCCGCTGTTCGTCGGGGCGCGCTGGGTGTACCGCGATGCCACGCCGGACTACAACCCGGAGGTCCACGCTCTCCCTGGAATCGAGGTCGAGGTCGAGGCAATCGTGCGCGTTCACGCGGATGGCACCACCCCGTACGAGTGCTACGTCCTCAAGGGGAGGCAAGGTTCCGGGCCCGAGGTGCGGTCGTATCTTCACCGGACGTCGACGGGCGTCGGCCTGTACGGAGTCGAGGTCGCGCCGTACGTCGGGTCCCACGGACCGGGCCGTTTCGCCGGCGAGGAAGTCATGCGCTTACCGTTGGAGAGGAACTTGGCGTGGGGCTTCGCGGATCCGAGCGGCGCTTCGCTAGCGTCTGTCGTCTTTGGCCGGGAGTGGGTCTCCCTGTCCGGAACGGTTTGGACGCTGCTCGGGCCGTACACATCGACGTTCGGCGATGCCTGGCGCGTGAAGTCGGAGTTCGGCGGCATGCTAGGGGATGCCTATGGACAAGGCGTGGTCGAAGCCTGGTATGCGCCGGGGGTGGGAATGGTCCGGCGGACGGCCGACTCCCACGTGTATGAGCTTGTTCAGTACAGCAGATTCGACCAGGTGACGCTGCTCGGCGAGACGTCGGACGATGGTCCGTACGCTCTTCCTGTCGGCGCGGTTGTCGTCGTCCAGCTCCGGGGATCCAGGACTGCGGCGTCGTCCGGCTACGCCTGGGAGCTGACGAACGAGGGTGATGTGTCCGCCGACGGAGTTCTCTCTCTGCTGTCGGAGGGTCACGAAGCGGGCGAGTTCTTCGCAGACCTAGCGGGGACGGAAAGGCTCGATCGGGGCTCGTACGTGTTTGTCTTCGAGGTCCTCGCCCAGGCTGAGGCGACCCTTGAGTTCACCCGGTGGGGATTCGGGGATGCGGCGAGCGCGGCCGTGAAGACCGTTCGGCTCGAGTTCGGGAACGGCCAGCCGCCGGGCTAGAGCCCCCCGGCCCGGGGACGCGAAGTGACGTGCAATACAGACCAGAACCCATTTCTCTGCTACAGTTCTACGGGATTGACGAACCAGGTGGGGAGGAGTGGAATGCACATCGGAGGGAGAGAGACGGGTTTCCGCCTTGTGGGATTCGTGTCGGCGACGCTGGGGGTGCTGTGCATCGTTGGCGCGGCGGTCCTAGGACAGAGCGCCGGAGTCCCGGTTGAGGTCGCGCGGCATATTACGACCGCCTACGCGGTTCCCGACGGTCGCTTCCTGGTGACGCTGCGTCTGGAGACGACTCAGGATCTTGCCGGGGTTGGCATCCACGAGACTCTCCCTCGCGGGTGGACCATCCATCCGCTCGACAACGCCGGCTCGGCGTTCAAGCGAGCCGAGGGCGCGTGGGTGTGGAGCGAGACGATCCGCGCTGGAAGCTCGCGACACGTCGTCTACGAAGTCGTGATCCCGAGCGCCAGAGAGCTGTCCCCCCACCCTCTGCCGGCGTGTTTCTCGATCCAGGGAACGCTCCAGGTCATGACTCCCCGCCTGGAGATCCCGATCGTCGGTGACTCCACGCTCGAAGTGAGCCTCGCGCTCCCTGTCCTTAGCGCCGTCGCCCACCTTGTGCCGCAGACGAAGGAGTCGCCCGATGCGATCGACCTACGCCTCTCCGAGAGCGTGACGTGGAAGCAGATGACGCGCGCGATCGAGCTGTGGCAGGAAGGAAAGCCGGTGCCGGGCACCGCCGGCGCCACTGTCACCCTCGCGATCCTGGAGAAGCTGGTCGCTCACTACGAGACCTGCACGGCCGTCGATCAGCCGCTCCCGCTCGGCGACGATCCGGGCCTCTCCGCCGTGCGGACGATCAGCTCGTTCCTCCCTTGTGACAGCGTGCTCCTCCGAGAAGGATGCCGCGACCCCGGACCGAACGCGCGCCGGTTCACGGTGGCCGTCACCATCACCGCCGCCCGTGACGCCTACGGCGTTGGGCTGAAGGAGTCGGTCCCGGCGGGCTGGCGGGTGACAGCGGTGAGTCACGACGGCCTCGCATTCCGCGCCGCGACCACGGAGTGGATCTACCCCAAGCGGTTGAGCGCGGGCGAAACGCTGCGGGTCATCTACGAAGTCGAGGTGGTGTCGTCCTCAGCCGCTTCCGATCTCGACAGCAGCGGCTGTTGCGGCCAGGAGGGCAACGTCGGCGGACGCGTCTCCAGCGCTCTAGGGTGCGGAGCGTGGGACGTCACGGGAGAGACGGCCGTCCGCGTGTGGGACTGCCTGCCGATCATCCTGGTCATCTCGCGCTGGGACGTGGAAAGGGACGCGTTCGACGTCACGCTGTCCGACTTCATCACCTTCGCGCAGGTCCAGCGGGCGGTCGCGTTCTGGCTGGAGGGCACCCCGGTTCCGCACACGTGCGGATACGCGATCGGCTACGAGACGCTGAAGGCCATCGTCGCCCACTGGCTCACGCACACCCCGCCCACCGGGACGCTCCCTGACGCGCCTCCGGGACCGTGCGTCGGCGACCCCGGGTGCTACGTGCCCTCGGACGACTCCTGCGGGTGGATCTGTCAGATGCAGGAACGGCAGATGGCCCCCGACGCCGCCGAGTACGTGGGCCCTCCGCCGTCGCGAGCGCCAATCGTCGACGCCGGACCGGACCGCGATCTGACGTGCCTGATCCGAACCGTGACGCTCACCGGCACGGCCGCCCAGGGAACGCCGCCGTATCGCTACGAGTGGTTTGCTCCGCGCGGCGAGAGGATCGCGGAGTCGTTCTCGATTGACGTCCGCGATCCAGGGACGTACATGCTGGTCGTCACGAGCGAGGGCGGGTGCCAGGGCGCTGACACCGTCGTCGTCAGAGAGGACACCGCGCCGCCCACCGTCAACGCGTTGGCCAACCAATCGTTGTCCTGCGCACACCGCGAGGTCATTCTGACTGCCGAGATCACGGGCGGAAGGCCGCTGTACGTGGTGGAGTGGACCGGGCCGGGAGGAGAAGCGGTCGGGCCGACGACACGGGTCGTGGTCCGCGAGCCGGGAACCTACACGGTTCGCGTGACCGGCGCCAACGGCTGCTCGGCCGCCGACACGGTGAACGTGGTTCTGGATGCAGCGCCGCCGACGGTCGACGCCGGACCCGATCGCTCCCTCGACTGCCGCACG
>Ga0209609_10001136_pt1 | contig 15512 bp, 14 predicted proteins | sample LakKivw325mmetaG_FD_184136 | JGI IMG/M metagenome (GOLD analysis project Ga0209609, IMG submission 184136) | Anoxic lake water microbial communities from Lake Kivu, Rwanda to study Microbial Dark Matter (Phase II) - Lake Kivu water 325m metaG... | ecosystem: Environmental > Aquatic > Freshwater... | reverse complement strand
CTATTTGGAGCTTTAGTTATTGTAAATGGCTCTTAATGGTAGACGAAGAGGGCGCCCTTTTTTGGTCAAGAATGCTTAATTTTGGAGCCACCTTAATTCCTATTTTTTATCTTCACTTGGCTCTTAGTTTTTTAAATTTAGATAAGAAGAAGAGAAAGATACTCATTTTTGGATACTTACTGACTTTTATTTTTCTTTCTTTTAGTTTTACCTCTTATTATATTAAATCGGTGGAACCTATTCTTTTCTTTCCCTATTGGCCTCAGGCAGGACCCTTATATATTTGTTTTCTATTTTTTGGCTATCTAGGTTTGGTAGGATACGGACTTTATCAATTATTTAAAATTCGGAAAACTGCTCTGGGTGAAAAGAGGAATCAAATTGATTATATTGTTTTAGCAACAATTGTAGGATTTGGAGGAGGAGCGACTAATTTTCCCCTTATGTTTAAAATTTCTTTATTTTCGCCTTTTGGACAACCTCTTGTTGCCCTTTATCCTTTTATTATTACTCTCGCTATTTTAAGATATCATCTTTTTGAAATTCGGGTGATTTTAACCGAAATTTTGGTAGGAATGATGGGGGTGGTTTTGTTGGTTTTGCCGTTTTCGATGCCAGTGGCTTCTTTGAAAATTTTAACCATCGGCATTTTTCTCTTTTTTTGTCTTTTTGGTTATCTTTTAATTAGAGCAACCCACCAGGAAGTCAAAAGAAGGGACGAAATAGAAAAATTATATGAAGAATTAAAAGTTTTGGATAAAGCAAAATCCGAGTTTGTCGCCATCACTTCTCATCAGTTAAGGACGCCGCTGACGGCAATTAAGGGCTATATCTCAATGATTCTTGAGGGAACCTACGGGAAATTAGATGAAAAAGTTAAATTACCAATGGAAAAAGTTTATAAATCGAACGAAAGATTGATAAAATTAATTAATGACTTATTAAATGTTTCTAGGATTGAATCGGGAAGGATAGAAATGAAACTGGAGAAATTGTCGGTTGAAGAAATAATAGCCGGCGTGATGGAAGAGTTAAAAAATGCAGCCAAAGAAAAAAATCTTTACTTAAAATTCGAAAAACCAAAAACACCCTTGCCAAAGATTCTGGCAGACGAAGATAAAATAAGACAGGTTATTTTGAATGTTGTTGATAATGCGATAAGATATACTGAGCGGGGCGGTGTCGAAATAAAATTGGAAATCGAAAACCCCGCACCAGCGAAAATTCGGTACGGGGCAGGTTTAAAATTAAAAATTATCGTTAGCGATACGGGGGTGGGGATGACAAGGTATGAATTATCAAAAATATTCGAAAGTTTCTCCCGAGCCACAGCGGGCACCCAGTTTTATACCGAAGGAGTTGGTTTGGGTTTGTATATTGCGAGAAAATTTGTTGAGATGCATAATGGGAAAATCTGGGCTGAGTCTAAAGGAAAAGGCAAAGGTTCAACTTTTTACATAGAGCTTCCAATAAAATGAAGAAAATACTACTGGCAAGGATCTTTCACTTAGCGAGGGAAACGAAGGTGAAGAAGAGAGCGAAGCTCTCTTCGCCCCGTTCAAGATTCTTTTAATCAAAATTTTTTATGAAAAAAATTTTACTGGCAAGGATCTTTCATTTCGTTCAAGATTCTTTTAATCAAAATTTTTTATGAAAAAAATTTTGCTAATTGAGGATGAGAAAATTTTGGCGGAGATGTACAAAGAAAAATTTACTCAAGCCGGATTTGAGGTGTTTTTGGCATTTGAAGCTAAAGAGGGGATAAAACTGGCTAAAAAGGAGAGGCCGGATTTAGTCATCCTCGATATTTTGCTTCCGAGAGAAAATGGCATCGCTTTTTTGACCTGGCTGAGAAAAGATAAAAAAATTTCTTCCACCCCGGTAGTGGCTTTTTCAAACTATGATGACCCCGAAACAAAAAGGCGTGCGGCCCAACTGGGCGCTAAAGAATATTTAATTAAAACCAGTTATACTCCTCAGGAAATAGTTGCAAAGATAAAGCAACTACTGAAGTGAGTCGGTAAATAATAAAAATGCAAAGGATTTTAAATAACAACACGCCAAAATACGTGGGAAAAAAGGTCAGGATTTGCGGTTGGGTTAATTCTCTCCGGCATCATGGCGGAATTGTTTTTTTAGATTTAAGAGACTGCTCGGGAATTTTACAGGTAGTTTTAACTCCCGATTTGGCTAAGGGGATAAAAGAAGAATATGTCTTGGAAATTGAGGGTCAAATTCAAAAAAGACCAAATAAAATGGTGAATCCCGAATTAGAAACCGGCGAAATAGAATTAAAAGCTGAGGTGATTAAAATTTTAGCCGAGGCGGCCACCCTTCCTTTTAATTTAAAGGATTTGAAAGTGAGTTTACCCGTTCTTTTGGATTGGAGACCTTTAACTTTACGGAATAAAAAAATCAGGGCGATTTTTAAAATCCAGGAAGAGGTAGTTTCCAGTTTTCGAAAAACATTAAAAGATTTAGGATTTACCGAATTCCAGGCACCGACAATCGTTGCCTCGGCAACCGAGGGAGGAGCAGAGCTCTTTCCTATAAAGTATTACAAATACAATGCCTATTTAGCCCAGAGCCCCCAACTTTATAAACAAATTTTGGTTTCGGTTTTTGAAAGAGTTTTTACCGTTACCAGAGCCTACCGAGCTGAACCCAGCATTACCACCCGCCACATCTCCGAATATATCAGTTTGGATGCCGAAATGGGTTTTATTAGTTCCTGGGAGGAATTAATGGATGTTTGCGAAACGGTAACTAAAAATATTTTCCGTGATATTCAAGAAAATTGTCAAAGGGAATTAAAAATGTTTAATGTGAAGCTACCCCAATTGACTGAAAAAATCCCGCGTTTAAAAATGCGGGAGGCCCAAGAAATTATCTTTAAAAGAACGGGGAGAGACAATAGAAAAAAAATAGATTTAGAACCAGAGGACGAAAAAGACATTTGCCTCTGGGCTAAAGAAAAACATGGTTCGGAATTAATTTTTATCACCCATTTTCCGACGAAAAAGCGGCCATTTTATACTTACCCTGACCCGGAAGACGAAAATTACACCCTGAGTTTTGACCTTCTCTGCCGCGGATTAGAAATAGTAACCGGCAGCCAAAGAATACACGAGTACGAAAAATTGTTAAAAAATATAAAAAAATTTGGTCTCACCCCAAAAACCTTCCAGTTTTATCTACAGGCCTTTAAATACGGCATGCCGCCAGAGGGAGGATTTTGTATGGGCTGCGAGAGAATGGTCAAGCAAATTTTAAATCTTGAAAATATCAAAGAAGCCAGTCTATTTCCTCGCGACATGGAAAGAATCGACCAAAGATTATCGCTTTTGCAACCCCGAACCAGAGCCTCCGGCACGGTATGGGGCAAGCCAAAAAAGACTCCAACCCTGCCGCCACCCTCCCGCCGAAGGCGGGCCCCTAAAAAGAGTATCAAAAAATGACGCCAAGAATAAAAATTTTTGTAATTGCTCTCGCCGCAGCCATGCTTTTTGGGTGGGGAGTGAATATTTTCCAGAAAAATCTGGAAAATTATTTCACTTCCCAAATTTCTCAGCCCTTACAAGGACTTAGTTTTGTAAAAATTCCGCCACCCAAACCAAAACTTGAGCTTCGGGCTAAAGCTGCCATTTCGGTTAAAATCGATAACGAAGGTAAAGAAAAGGTTCTCTTTAAAGAGGATGATGAGCAACTCCTACCCATTGCCTCTCTCACGAAATTAATGACAGCCTTGATTGTGCTGGAAAACGAGAACTACGATTTAAAAAACACCTGGATTACTATTTCAAAAAATGCAGCCAATCAGATGAATGTTCCTAATTACGGAAACTTAAATCCGGGAGAAAAATTTAATGTCGAGCAACTTCTGGATTTAATGCTCGTCTATTCCAGTAATGACGCTGCCTGGGCCCTTGCTGAAAATTTTGCCCCAGTAGTAGAGCAAAGCTCACTACGGGGCTTCGTTAAAAAGATGAACCAAAAAGCTGAAGAGTTGGGTTTAGAAAACACTTATTTCGTTAATCCCACCGGCCTTGATCCGGAAAATTTTTATTATCATCCTCCTACCCGAATTTATTTTAATTATTCCACCGCTCGAGACCTTTTGGAATTAACCCGGTACATTTTGAAAAATCAGCCCCTAATTTTTGAAATCGCTCTGAAAAAGGGACCCTATCCAGTTAAAAATGGATTTTCAGATTTAATTTTGCCCGAAAATCAGACAGCGATAGGGTGGAAAACTGGTTATACTGATGAAGCCGGCGGCTGCGCCCTTTTAGTTTTGCGTGGTGGAGATGAAGATGTTATTAATGTGATTTTGGGTACCGAATCTCAAGAGGCTCGGATTAGAGAAATGCAAAAACTAATTAACTTGCTTAACTCATGACACTTTTTACTTTTAATGTTATTCGACTCTTAGGGATTGCCACCCTTGCGGCCGTGATTTCTTTTTTACTGGCACCTGTTTTAATAAGAATTTTAAATAGATTTAAATTTTGGAAAAAAGAAGCTCGAAAGAAAACAATTACCGGAGAAACAGCTGAGGTTTTTTATTCTTTGCACAAAGAAAGAGAAATTTCAGTTCCTCGGGGTGGGGGAGTGCTAATTTGGGCTTCGGTTTTAATTGTCATTTTTTTGTTTTTTGGATTATCTCGTCTTTCTCATCCGTGGTGGTTTAAAAAATTAATTTTTTTAACCAGAAGTGAAACCTGGCTGCCTTTATTTACTCTTTTTACGGCGGCAATTGTTGGATTAGCCGATGACATTTTGCAGGTTACCGGCAAAGGAAAATATGTTGGAGGAGGAATGGATTTTACTAGAAGATTATTTATTGTCATTTTAATTGGTCTAATTGGAGGTCTCTGGTTTTACTACAAACTGGAATGGAATACTATCCACATTCCTTTAATTTTTAACTTTCCAGAGGGAATCGATGTTTCGCTCGGCATCTGGATAATCCCTCTTTTTATTCTGGTGATGGTTGCCTCTTGGTCAGGCGGAGTAATTGATGGTTTGGATGGCTTATCCGGCGGTGTTTTCGCCTCAATTTTCGGTGCTTTTTCTATCATTGCTTTCTCTCAGGGAAAAGCCGATTTGGCTACTTTCTGCGCTGCAATTCTGGGTGCTCTTTTTGCTTTTTTGTGGTTTAATATTCCTCCAGCCAGATTTTATATGGGAGAAACCGGAATTTTAGCCCTTACTTCGACCATGGCCGTAGTTTCATTTTTAACCGATTCGGTGGTAGTTTTGCCGATTATTGCCGGGATAATGGTAATAGAGGTTGGTTCAATAATTTTGCAGCTGCTGTCAAAAAAATTTCTGCTGAAAAAAATCTGGCTTTCCACCCCCATCCACCATCATTTCGAAGCCAGAGGCTGGCCAGCTTATCAAGTAACAATGCGATTCTGGTTAATCAGCATTATTTTCGCTATTTTGGGAGCAGCCATTCGCCTCGGGGGCTAAATTAAAAATGCGAGAATTAAAGTTAAAATTCAAAATTCAAAATTTAAGAAAGAGGTATCCTAAATTTCTATATAAACATTACTCTTATAGAGTTTCAGACAATAGTCTGGAAATCTTTTTTTATTTTCAGATTGAACCCGATATCTATTTTAACCCAAAAATTATTATCGAAAACGTAGATAAGGGTTTAATAAAAAGAGTGGGGGATAAGGTATTGGATAATTTAATTTTCCACTTGGGTTTAATGGAAATTCCCAGTTACTGGAAGGCGGCTTGTTCGCCGGAAATAGAAATTAAAGCGGGTTATCTTAATGAAGAACAGATTAAATGGTGGAAAGATTTAATAATGAAAGGAATGGGCCAATTTTTTTACGAAAACCAAATCGATTTTCGAAAGCCCAATTTCTTAAAAATAAAAGTTTCGTCGATACGCGTGAATCAGGCGATCGCCGAATTCACGCGGATGCATTCAAAAAAAGTTCTGGTGCCGGTGGGAGGGGGAAAGGATTCGGTGGTAACTTTGGAACTATTAAAACGAACAAATAAGGATATCAGGTGTTTTAGTTTGAATCCAACCGATGCTGCTTTAAAAATTATGAAAATTGCCGGCTGCAAAAAGCCGATTATCATCAGGCGAAAAATAGATGAAAAATTGTTGGAGTTAAATCGTCGGGGTTTTTTAAATGGTCATACACCTTTTTCGGCTTATTTAGCTTTTTTAAGTGTTTTTATCGCAACAATTTATGGCCTGAAATATATTGCCTTTTCAAATGAAAGAAGTTCAAACGAAGGAAATGTAAAATACTTGGGAAGGGTTATCAATCATCAGTGGTCAAAAAGTTTTGAATTTGAGCAAAAATTCAGGAAATATTCCCAAAAATACTTAACTCCGGGCGTTAAATATTTCAGCTTTCTTCGGCCCCTATACGAAATTCAGATAGTAAAATTATTTTCTAGATACCCGAAATATTTCTCGGTTTTTTTAAGCTGCAATGTTGCTTACCAAACCGCTTCGGGCACCAAAAAGCCAATCAAAAAGTGGTGCGGCAATTGCTCAAAATGTCTTTTTATTTTTGCCACCCTCTATCCATTTTTGAACGAAAAGAGATTATTGCAAATTTTTAGCCAAAACCTGTTGGAGAATAAACAGCTTCTGCCAGTGATGCAAGAACTAATCGGTGAGAGAAAATTTAAGCCTTTTGAGTGCGTTGGCACCAAAAAAGAAAGCCTTGTAGCTTTCTACCTAAGTTGGAAAAAAGCGAAAAGTGGTCAAGAACTGTTCTTGACCAAATTGCCGTTTTTATTGAGGTATTTTGAAGAGAAAATTTTACCCCGTACTGAACCGCAGGTTCTAGTTCGGGGCCTGCCCAAATACCCGAATTTAGAAAAAGAGTCAAAAAAACTACTGAATTCCTGGAATAGCCAGAATAACTTATCAAAAGAATTCGAAAAAGTCCTCTTCGTCAAGAAATCTCGAAAAAAGGTTAATTTTGTGCTATCTTAAAGACAGGATGAAAATAGACGAATTAAAGGATAAAAAAATCCTAATTTTGGGTTTTGGGAAAGAGGGAAGAGATAACTTTAAGTTTCTGAGAAAACTTTTTCCTAAAAAGGTTATCGGAGTTGCGGACAAATTAGAATTTAAAAATTTAAAATTAGTTAAGTGGCATCTTGGAAAGAATTATCTGAAGGCAATTAAAAATTATGATGTGATAATTAAATCACCCGGGATTCCTTTTAAGATTTTACCAAAATTAACCCTTAAAAAAATTATTACTCAAACCGATATTTTTTTCGATAATTGCCCGGGAAAGATTATTGGAGTGACTGGAACTAAGGGAAAAAGTACGACTACTTCTTTAATTTATCAGATATTAAAAGAAGGTGGCGTAAAAACCCATTTAGTTGGCAACATTGGCAAGCCAGTTTTAAATTTTCTCTTTTCTGCCACCCCGAAAGATGTTTATGTTTATGAATTATCCAGTCATCAGCTATATAATCTTAAAAAATCGCCTCAAATTGCCATTTTTTTGAACATTTATCCCGAACACCTCGATTATTATCGAAATTTTCAGGAATATTTTAAAGCGAAACAGAATATTACCAGATATCAAACAGAAGAAAACTATTTTATTTATAATTCCGGAGATAAGCTGGTCAGGAAAGTTGCTAAAAAAACTAAAGCCAGAGCAATCCCTATTAAAGGGAAATATTATGAATTAGACAGAAATGCGGCTATTGCAGTGGGAAAAATATTCAAAATTCCTCAAAAAATAATTTTAAAGACAATAAAAGAATTCAAACCTTTACCCCATAGATTAGAATTGGTAGGTAATTATAAAGGAATTACTTTTTACAATGATGCCTTATCAACCATTCCCGAAACTGCTATTTTAGCGATGGAAACTCTGGGAAAGCGAGTTCAGACAATTTTCCTTGGTGGCTTTGATAGAAAAATCAATTTTAAAAAATTGGCTAAATTTATTTTGAAAAATAAAAACATAAAAAATGTGATTTTGTTCCCGACCACCGGAGAAAAAATCTGGGAAGAAATCGTCAAAGTTGGTCAAGAACTGTTCTTGACCAAATTGCCGAGACATTTCTTTGTCGATAATATGGGAGATGCGGTTAAATTAGCATATCAATATACGAAGAGAGGAAAAATTTGTTTATTGTCCTGTGCCTCAACCAGTTTTAGCATCTTCCGAGATTATAAAGAGAAGGGTAATTTATTTAAAAAATACGTTAAAAAACTTGGTAGTCGATGAAACATCCTGATTACATTTTGATAGGGATGGTAATTATTTTAATAATTTTAGGGATTTTGATTTTGGCCAGCGTTTCGGCACCCCTCTCCCAGCAAAAATTTGGGAATACTTATTATTTTTTAAATCACCAATTATTATTTGGGTTATTGCCCGGATTAATATTAGCCATTTTAGTTTTCAAAACCCGTTTAGATTTTTTAAAAAAATGGTCCTTAATCTTACTTTTAATAAATCTATTCTTATTATCTTTGGTTTTTTTACCCAAAATTGGCATTAGCGCCAGGGGGGCCGCTCGCTGGATAGCTCTCGGTCCTATTTCCTTTCAACCTTCAGAATTTTTGAAATTAACTTCCATTCTTTATTTTGCTGCCTGGCTCACCGGTAGAACCCCCAGCAAAAAATTTGGCGGAGGACTGACCAAAAAAAACTTTGCTCAAACGTTTGTTGTCTTTTTAATCGTTATTGGATTAGTCAGTTTGTTTTTAATTTTTCAACCAGATATCAGCACTTTAGGAATAATTGCTTTGGTAGCTACTTTAATGTATTTTTTAGCCGAGACGCCTTTATGGCACAGTATTTTATTCGTTTTAATTGGAGCCGGGGGATTGCTAACATTAATTAAACTCGTTCCTTATCGAGCAGCTCGCCTTTTGGTTTTTTTGAAACCGGAAATCGACCCGATGGGGATTGGTTACCAAATAAAGCAGGTTTTGATTGCTGTGGGCTCGGGAGGGATTTCCGGGTTGGGTCTCGGGATGTCCCAGTTAAGATTGGGTTTTTTGCCTCAGTCAATATCGGATTCAATTTTTGCGATTTTAGCCGAAGAGACTGGATTTATTGGCTGCCTGATTTTAATCTTTCTTTTTTTAATCTTTTTATGGCGAGGGTTTGAAGTTGCCAAGGTTAGTCAGAATAAATTTTCTCAATTAACAGCTCTGGGCATCACTTCCTGGATTACTCTTCAGGCCCTCATTAATATTGGTTCAATGATAGGGGTTTTACCCCTGAGCGGGATTCCTCTGCCATTTATTAGTTACGGCGGCTCGGCCTTAGTTTCAGAATTGATTGGAGTAGGAATATTATTGAACATATCGAAAAATGCAACTTAAATTTATATGAAAATAATTTTTACCGGTGGCGGCACCGGCGGTCACGTCTTACCAATAGTTGGCGTGGTTAGAGAAATAAGAAGGATTTATCCCCAAGAGGACCTTCAATTTTTTTACATTGGGCCGAAGGATGAGTTCGGAGAAATTTTCCTTTCTCACGAAGGGATAGAAGTTAAAAGGGTCTTGGCCGGAAAAATTCGAAGATATACAGATTGGAAAAGCATTACCGAAAATTTAATCGATTGCCTGATTAAAATTCCCATTGGTATTTTGCAAGCTTTCTTCCATATTTTTATTTTGGCTCCCGACCTGATTTTTAGTAAAGGAGGATTTGGTTCTATCCCCGGAGTGATTGCCGGTTGGTTATTCAGAACACCGATTTTCTTACACGAATCGGATGTTTCCCCAGGATTAGCTAATCGATTTCTTTCGAGATTTGCCCTGGCAATTTTTGTCTCTTTCCCAAACACCGAATGGTTTCCACCCTCAAAAATGATTTTGGTTGGAAATCCCATCAGAAGAGAAATTTTAGAAGGCTCGAGGGAAGCTGCTCAAGAATTATTTAAATTAAGCGGAGAAAAACCGGTTATTCTAATTCTTGGCGGTTCTCAAGGGGCTCAGAGAATTAACGATAAAATTCTGGAAATTCTACCCGAAATCCTAAAAGATTTTGAGATACTCCATCAATGCGGAGAGAAAAACTTTAAAGAGGTAAGGGCCGAAGCTAAGGTTGTAATTGGCAAAGATTTAGAAAAATATTACCATCCCGTTTCTTTTTTAAAGGAGGAAGAGTTAAGAGAGGCTTATTGCGCCGCCGATTTAATTTTGAGTCGAGCGGGCTCGGGCAGCATTTTTGAAATTGCTGCTACGGGGAAACCTTCTATTTTAGTTCCTCTACCCGAAGCCGCTCAGAATCATCAAGTAAAAAATGCCTATGCTTATGCTCAATCGGGAGCCTCAATTGTGATGGAGGAAGCAAATTTCACCCCTCGCTTTTTCTTAGAAAAATTAAAACAAATTTTTTCTCACCCTGAGGGATTAGAAAAAATGCAGGAGGCGGCCAAAAAATTTGCTAACCCCCGAGCTGCCAAAATAATCGCCAGTTATATTATCGATTACTTGACCAAGTAAAAAATTCGTTTCAAAATAGAAATTGATGGACCCCAACCCACCTATCACCCGACAAGGAAAAGACATTTCCGAAGAATTTAAACTCACGGAACCCGAGGACGAAAAACCCGAGGGCAAGATGAACTTTAAGTTCATAGCACCCGAGGACGAAAAACCCGAGGGCAAGATGAACTTTAAGTTCATCGCACCCGGCGAGGTGAGAGTGAGAATTGCGCCTTCTCCCACCGGATTTTTGCATATGGGATTGACCAGAACCGCTCTTTTTAATTATCTTTTTGCTAGAAAATATCAGGGTGCTTTTATTTTGAGGATTGAGGATACCGATATCGAAAGGTCGGACCCTATTTTTGAAAAAGATATTATTGAAAATTTAAAATGGTTAGGAATCGAATGGTCGGAAGGACCGGATGTTATTGGCCCTTACGGACCCTATCGCCAAAGCCAGAGATCGAAAATCTATGCCAAATACCTTGAAAAACTCTTAAACGAAGATAAGGCTTACTATTGTTTCTGCTCTGAAGAAGAACTGGAAGCTCAAAGACAATATCAATTATCAATCGGAGAGGCACCTCATTATTCCGGGAGATGTGCAGGTCTTTCTAATAAAGAGCGGGAAAAGTTCTTAGCCGAAGGAAAACCATCGGTAATTAGATTCAGGGTGCCGGCAAAAAAAATAGAATTTGACGATTTAATCAGGGGTAAATTAGAGTTTGACACCTCTTTAATGGGGGATATTGTTATTGCCAAAAATCTGACTTACCCTTTATACAATTTTGCGGTTGTGGTTGATGACTTTGAGATGAAAGTATCCCATATCATCAGAGGTGAAGAACATATTTCCAATACTCCAAAGCAAATTTTAATCCAGGAGGCCCTAAATTTTCCCCGACCAATCTACGTTCATTTACCTTTAATTCTGGGTCCGGATAGAAGCAAATTATCAAAAAGGCACGGAGCGGTGGCGATTGCAGATTACCGAAAAGCCGGTTATTTACCGGAAGCCCTTATCAACTTTATGGCTTTTTTAGGTTGGAATCCGGGTGGAGAACGAGAAATTTATTCTTTACCATCCTTAATAAAAGAATTTTCCTTAGAAAGAGTTCAAAAAGGAGGAGCGATTTTCAACATTAAAAGATTGGATTTTTTAAATGGTTTCTACGTTCGTCAGCGTTCGGTTGAAAAACTAACCGAGTTATGCATTCCCTACTTAGTTGAAGCGGAATTTATTGAGCCTGCCTTTAAAGAGGAGCAATATCCGCCAGCATACGGAGGGAAAGAAATTGTCCAGACCTATAAAATTTCAGAAACCAGCGAGGAAATAAGTTTGGATTCCCTCAAAAAAGTTGTTTCAATTTATCAAGAAAGATTAAAAAAATTATCAGAAGTCGCCGAATTGACAGATTTTTTCTTTAAAGCTAAATTAGAATATGATAAAAATTTATTAAGGTGGCGGGAGATGACGGAAAAGGAGATTATAAAATGTCTTGACAGATTAGAAAAAATATTGTCTAGGATAAAAACCGTGGAATGGACCAGAGAGAACTTGGAAAAAATATTATTGCCGGAAGCAGATAAATTTGCAGAAAGTTTAAGCAGGGCTGGGGATAGGGGATATCTGCTTTGGCCTTTAAGAGTAGCGCTTACTGGAAAAGAAGCCTCAGCCGGACCTTTTGAAATCGCCGAGATATTGGGCAGGGAAAAAACCTTAAGAAGAATAGGGGAGGCAAAAAGAATGTTCTAAAATTTCAAATTTTAAAATTTAAAATTTGAAATGACAAAAAAAATTATATCAATTCTAATAATATCTGGGCTTTTATTGCCTATTTTCTCTTTTGCTCAAAATCAAGAGTTTAAACAGCCGGAAACTCCTGAGGAAGTAAAAGCATTAGGGGAGAAGGCATTGGAGGTAGGTAAAAAAGAGTTGCCAGGGGTTTTAGAGGGAATCTGGAAAGAAGAGATTTTGCCGATTTGGCAAAAGATGTACGATTGGTTCAAAACTAATATCTGGCCAACAATTGAAAGCTGGTTCAAAAAAGAAATCGAGCCAAGAGTTAAAGAAGAGACAGAAAAAAGAAAACCAATTATTGAAGAGGAGTTTAAAAAAGAAAAGGAGGAAGCAAAAGAAGAAGTGCCAGAAGTTACAAAATCTCTCTGGGAAAAATTTAAGGAATTAATAAAGTAGCGAGACAAATCGAAGATTTGCCGAAGCTCAAAATGAATCTTCGATTCATTGAGTAATAACATTGTGCGACATTGAAAATGCAAATACCAACCGTTAAGGTAGGGAACTCTAACGGTTTTTTATTAACAGAAATTGTTAGAAAAAGTATTATAAAGATGGGAAAAGGGGTCTCAGCCCACCTTATTCTTCCTTCAATATCAAAGAAAGGGGTGTTTTTCTCTACGCACCCCTCTCGTTTTTTTATTATATTCAATCGCGTAGGGGATAAGAGTTTTAGGGCTTGACAGGGTTCTTTACCCTGTATATTATGAATAGAGGAGATTCGCATAATTTAACTTAAGCGTTTCTTAATAGGTGGTGAAATGAAAAAAAGCTCAAAGCCTATTCTTTCTTATTTAACGGATTTTTTAGACTGGCTGGAAATTGAAGAGGGTTTATCATCAAAATCTCAAGAAAATTATGCTAGGTTCCTAAAAAGATTTTTTGATTGGTTAAAGGTTAATCGCCTACAAAACCTAAAACCACATGAACTTACCGCTGACCATATTTGGAAATATCGCGTTTTCCTCTCTCGTCAGTATCAACCTAAAACAAAACAACCCCTTAAAAAATCAACCCAAAGCTATTATCTTATAGCATTAAGGGCTCTTTTAAATTATTTCACTGAGAAAGATATTTTGTCTTTACCAACTGAAAAAGTAAAATTGGCTAAGGAAAAAGGTGAAAGACCAGTGCGTTTTTTGACTTTAGAACAATTAGAAAAACTATTCTCGGTTCCTGATACTTCAAGGATTCAAGGGTTAAGAGATCGTGCTATTCTAGAATCTTTATTTTCTACGGGAATGAGGATAGCGGAGTTAGTGGCTTTAAATAAAGAGCAAATTAAGTTTCAACCAAAAATAGAAGAATTAGAGCTAGTAATTATTGGAAAAGGAAATCGTCCCCGGCCGGTATACTTTTCAGAACGAGCCTTGTATTGGTTAAAAAAATATATAGATACCCGTGAAGACAAAGAAAAAGCTTTATTTGTCCATTATAGAAGTAAAAACACTGTTTCGGGAAGATTAACTCCGCGCTCAATTCAAAAAATGATTAAAAAATACGCCGTAATAGCCGGTGCACCATTAACTACTACTCCCCATGTGATGAGACATAGTTTTGCAACCGACCTACTTGCTCAAGGCGTTGATTTGCGTACCATTCAGGAGTTCTTAGGGCATAAAAATATTAGTGCAACCCAAATTTATGCCCATGTTACCAGTAAACAACTTCGTGAAATACATCAGAGATTTCACAGCGGAAGAAAATTAAAAATTTAAAAACATATGAAATATGCTTCTCAATCAAAATCCATTTTAACAGAAAGTCAAACTAACCCAGCTGCTATTCAAATTTTATTAGGTCACGAATCTTTAGATACGACTACTCGCTATGTTCATGCTTCTGACCGTTATGCTGAAAGAATTTTTCGAAAATATCACCCTTTAAAAGAATAAAAGGCGATGAAAACGAAGTTTTCATCTTCACCTTCGCCTTATGGATATAATTAAACTTGTTAATGAAAGGGGTTGTTTTGACTTGCAATTCCGAAGGGATGTCCGTCACAAAAGAACTGGGACTCCTACTTATTATAGTTGGCGAGCGCAATTTGTCGTTGTCGGCAATTTAGATAAAGAAGATTTATTAAAACAAATTCAAAGTACTTTAAATTGCGGCAAGATTCACTACATAACCGAGCCTCGCAAGAGCAAGGCGAAGCTGGCTGAGAGAATGGAGTTCTCTTCGCCTACCGGCATCCAACTTAGATATTCGGTCCAAGATATAAAGAATCTCCACGAGATAATTATTCCCTTTTTCAAAGAAAATCCTTTATCTGGAAATAAAAAGAAAGATTTTGAATTATGGGCAGAAGCCGTGAAAATCCTTTATCAAAATAAAGGCAAACATCTGTCTAGCTGGCCTAAAGAAACTTTTCTCCGACTGATTGAAATCCAGAAATTAATGCAAAAGTATAAAGCTAGAAAACTCCCAGTTTCCAAGTGGCTCCCGGTAGCTGAAGCTATCCTCAAACATCTTACATAAGTCAAAATAAGCTCAAATCCCATCCAAAATAGGCCTTTTAAAGCCCAAAATTGCCCTTCTAGGCGCTTTTTACGTCCAAAAGGCATAATTCTCCACCCCGGGCCCCTCTCACCCCTATTACTGTCGCACAATAAACCTCTTCACAGCGGCAAAAAATTAAAAGATTAAATAAAAAAGCCGTTAGTTCTTTAACGGTTTTCCCTCCTTTACTAAATGTCGCATAATGTAAACAGCGGGTTGGGAAATTAGCTCGAGGAGGGATTAGTGGATGTAATAAATCAATAATGAAATCGTCGTAATTTAAAGGGGAATAAAACTAACCCCGCCCTCTATGCTCTAGATTCAAGCCTAGACCATAAGATTGCGTCTTTAACTAATTGGTTATTTTAGAGGTTTAGGTCTAAGGCTTAGAGGGCGGGGTTGTGCCTGGGGTTAACCAGGCTTTTTTTATGCACCCAATCTCCTTTCTCTTTTTGAATAATCCTCAATTATTTTTTCAAATTCTTCAGGCCCAAACTCCGGAAAAAGGGTTTTAGTGAAATAAAGCTGGGAGTAAATCGTATCCCACATCATAAAGCCAGCTGAAAGATGAGGGTCTCCTTCGCAACCAGTTCTAATAATTAAATCAACTGGCGGTAAATCTTTTGTCCAAAGGTTTTCTTTTATCAATTTTTGGGTAATTTTTATTGATTTATCATTGGCAAGCCTTGTGATTTTTTGGATGCAGTCTATCATCTCATCTCTTCCATCATAAGCTAAGAGAAT
>Ga0209609_10001135_pt1 | contig 15520 bp, 13 predicted proteins | sample LakKivw325mmetaG_FD_184136 | JGI IMG/M metagenome (GOLD analysis project Ga0209609, IMG submission 184136) | Anoxic lake water microbial communities from Lake Kivu, Rwanda to study Microbial Dark Matter (Phase II) - Lake Kivu water 325m metaG... | ecosystem: Environmental > Aquatic > Freshwater... | reverse complement strand
TTATGATACCGGCGCTTAAATATATCCTCAATCTGACAAAGAATTGAGGTATGCTTTTCAGTTTTGGATTCAGAAGAGGACTTAGAACCTGTTCCCGATGGTGATTTAAACGCTACCCAACCATCTCCCAAAGGGATTTTCATAGATTCTGCGTTGGTGGCATTCCTAAAGGGTGTTGCTTTGCTACAACCTATACTGGCTTTTGGTAACTTTCCGCTATATTCGCCTTCTTTATAGATGTATGAATGATTTATACATCCCAGTTCTTTGGCTTTTGAAACTATGTAGTCTGGAATTTCTTCATTGCACTCATTTACATATTTTGCTTCCATAAATGTTCTCCCTTGTATACTGTGGGTTATTTCCCGTGTCCATGAAGTTATTTCTGCTTTGGAGATTTGCTCCTTCGTCTTCAACTTCTACTTCCTTATCCTCGCACAAAGCTTCTATTCACTCTCTCCGTAAAATAGAGACAAAGAGGCTTAAAGCCTCTCTATCTCCAAGCTCCGCTTCTTCTCCTCTATCTTCCGATCGAGTATCTCATCAAGCTCCTTCGTCTCTATCTCCTTGCCCCAGACAGCATCTACCTCCTCATCCGGCAACTGATCGATCGCATCCAGAACGTGCTTATCGCTGATCTTTCCAATTTCACCAAGTTTCATCAATACCCGCTTCTCATTGAAATTCTCCTCCACCATGATGTCCATCAGTCTTTCCGATGTCAGTGTCCCTTCAATCTTATTCCAGAACTCGCCCTTGAAGATCTCTTTTCCCTTTGCCAGTATCGAATTCATCTTATCCAGTGCACGAATACCCAGGTCTATCTTGGCGAGTTCCAGATCCTTTGTCGCTATTTCACCCTCTATCCGGTTCATCTGCCTGAGCAATGCCCTTCGTTCGTATCTGTCCCTTTCCTTCCCTTCCTCGTACAATTTCTTCCACTTGTCCTTCAATCTCCTGAGCTCCGGTATCGCTTGCTCTTCCTTCATGCTCAACCGCATCCGCTCCTTCTGCACTTCCTCTACCCTCGGAACCTTCGCTCCAAACCCGAGTGTCTCCTTCAAACTTTCTACTAGCCCCATTTTTTACCTCACCTCCACCACACCACTATCCGGCTTTCACTTGGATTCGCCCAAGCTGTAAGCCGGACATTCGATTACCCCTTGTCATGGGTTGATTCAATAACAAGCCCAAATTCCTTATCATACCTCACTTCGCCTATTCCTTCCCGTTCGAGGTCATAAAATACCTTTTTTACGAGCCTCCTCCCCTCCTCTCCACCATCAGTCGCTTCCTTCACCACCCCATCAAGCACGGCAAACTCCTTGAGTTCCAATCGCCCAACCACGTATTCCTTTATCGCCTTCACTTTCTCCTCATCGAATATCGGCTTGAACAAATCAATATACGCCTTTATTCGCGCATCTGATTCGTTATAGAATACCTCGCCAGTCTCCAGATCCACCAAGCATAATGAGACATACCTGCTCACGAAATTCTGGTGGAACACCCCTGAATTAACGTGGTCAAGCACCTTCCTATCGAATCCCGTTACCGATGCAACGCCCAGCACATGGAAATAATTACCAAGCTCAGCACGGTCAATATACCGCGTCAGCAAGGCCAAAAGCTCTGATAAGGTCAGGCTCCTCGTATCAAACCCGTTCTCAGCATAATCCAGCAAATGCCCCTGCACTGAAGCTTCAATTATTACTCTCGTCTCTTCTTTACCAAAAAGCCGGTAGCTCTTCTCCGCAACCACATATCTCGACCGCAGGTTCAATGGCAATTTCTCCATTACTTCGCCATAATCAATCTTCAGCCTGCTCAAAATAATATCTGTATCGTCAAATTTGTGACGGTAACTCCACCGGGTTATCTTTAGTTCTCTCCTCTCTATCGGGTCGTATATCGTTCTTGGAAGATCGTTCATTTTGATGTCGAACCTGCCGATATAGTTCATCTCCTGAATCTTCGCAACATCTCTCGTTACAAATCGCTTCACCTCGCCTCCCTCTAGCATGGTCTTGAGCTTTTCCAATCGCTCTTCAATTTCTCTTCTTGTATATTCTAAGCCCTCTTGTTCTACTTTCAATCCCTCCTCTTTCTTCTCCAACTCTCCCTTTAGCGTCCTGATATTACCCAGCTCATCTTCAAACGCTCTTCTCGCTGCTTCTTTCAATTCTTCTTTTTCTCTTTCTTCTGCCTCTTTCAATTTTATCTCACGTGCATCCAGCGCTCTCTTTCTGCTTTCTATCTCTGCTCTGCTAGCCGCCCATGAATTCTCAAGCTTGTTGAACCTCGCCCATGTTTCTCTTTTCTCTTCTTCAATTTCGCTCAGCTTGGAAATCAATGCTTCCTTCTCCGCTTCTTTTTTCACAACCACTCGCTCTAAAGCCCTCAGTGTTTCTTCCAATCGCCCTTTTTCTTCTTTCAATGCTTCCCCTTCTTCCAATCTCGCTTCCAAGCCGGAAAGCCTTTGATTGAGGCTCTCTATTATCTCCTTCCTCTCCTTCTCCGACTCCTCCAAGATCGAACTTATATCATCCTCAACTGCAGGAAGTCCATACTCCTCGATGTATCTCCTCGCAGTCTCTTCCATTTTCAGTATTCGGTCCCTATAAACGCGTTTAAATGCATTTGCCAAATCTCCCGAAATATCACTTCTTCTTACAATCTCATCCATAACGTTGTAACCCACGGTAACCGCCTCAAATGCGATCTTCACCATCCCCCGCTCACGTCCCTTCGCTCGCTTGAAGTACTCCACCAGCTCACTCACGGAAAGCCTGCCGATGACCGCGAGAGCTTCAAACCCCCGCATAAATCTCATTTCATCTTCCGTAAACGAATGCGCAGGACAACGCTCGCCGTTGTCCAAAAAGGAGATGACGAGCTTCAACTTCGCCAGCACGATATTCGCTTCCAAAAACTCGTTAGTGGCGCCCGCAGGGTAATATTGACCATAATATTCTTCTTCTATTCGCGCGAGTTCATCCCACCACTGCCTTCGCCTGTGCTCAGGTAGCCGCTTCAACTGCTCCAGCCCCAGCTCCGGGCTCGTTATTGTTTTAGGCAACCTGTTCAGCCGCTCCAAATCCACAATTTCCATCCTCATCTCCATTCCCCGTCGTACCCAACGCTACTATCGTATTAGGTTTGACAGTATTTAAAACTTTCGATTTTCTTACTTTCGTAGATTCTGAGATGGTCAGTTTCTCAGCCTACCCCTCCCGCTCTGCCTTCACCCTCCAAGATTACCTTGAAATAGGAGAAATCAGTGATTAATTCCTCTTTTAACGCTCTACATGCTTCTTCCAACCCTTCCAATCGGACATCTACCGCTGTTTCTCCACCTTCTTCCTTTAGCACAAATTTTACACCAACCCCGCCTTTCCCTCGCCTCGTGTAGACGCTGTACTCCAGCTCAGAGAACGTCTGACTAAGATACCTCTGCCCCTGGAGAACCGCGTTCTTTTTGCTAAAAATAAAGCTGATGAGCCGCTCGACAGACTTTAAATCCTCCTTAAAGACCGCTTTTAGATGTTCAATCTTCTTTTCCGGCTCTAGTTCCTCCAACTCTGCCTTGTAGGTCTCCAGCCCTCCAGCACTTATCTTCGAATGCAACTCCTCGAGAAAATCCGCAACTTCGTTCCCCTCCAGGTCCGTCTTGACGACTATCGCTTTTACCTCCGATACCCTCCCGCTCTTTTCTGCACCCCACTTATCTATGACGTAGCGTACTCGCTTCTTTTCCGTATCGTCTGCGCAATTGAGAATGATGATGTGCATCGCCATCATTTCCGAGATAGGACGTCATAGTATATAAACCGTTAGTATTTTTTACAATAGTATTTATTACTTCTGGCAACGCCAGGGGATGAGCACCGCGGAAAAAACCGATAGCTTTTTAAAGCGAGACCAAAAACGTTCATTGCATGAGTGCAGAAATGATCTTGCTGGCCGCCCTTGCGGGCGTCGCCGTATTGTTTGCTTTGGGCGTCTTGGTGAGCAGCGATAACTTTTATTCCGCTCTCTTCATGTCCGTCACGCTGGTCCTGGTGGCGACGATTTACGCCTTCTTTAGCCTCCAGCCGGTCTTCGTCCTCATTCTCTTCATCTTCGTCGGTGCGATTGGCATCGTGACCGTAGCGCTCGCCGCGACGTACCGTACCGCGCCTGAACAGCAGGTCTCGTGGTTCTGGGCTATTCCAGTGGCGCTTACCGCGCTCATCCTCGCCGAGGCCATCTCGTTCTATCCCCTCGACGGGTCGATAGTCCCCAGTACCATCAACTTCCAGCTCGTGAACTTCATCCCGCATCTCGAATACCTCCTGCTGGTGGTATTCCTGATTGCGCTCGTCCTGCTCCTGCTGTTATCAGTCCTGAGGATGGGGGTAGGAGGGAGGAGCTAAATGCCTGCGATTGATGGAACGAGTCTCTCGATACTGCTTGCCACATCGTTTACGATCCTGCTCATCGGCTATCTCACCGCCATCTCGAGCAAGGATGTGATCCGGCTGCTGATCTCGCTGGAGATGATGTTTGGTGCGGTCTTCCTGGCCCTGGTCCCGCTCTTCTCCGTGGCCCATCTCGTGAATACCGCCTTTGCTATTGCGATCGTCACGATCTTCGCGTCCAGCGGTGAGCTGCTGATCCTCATCTCCGCGATCTCGATCCTGGATCGCCAGAAGAGGAGTGTGAAGACCGATGTGGTGACCATAGGAGGGGATAAGCTATGAACTTCGATATGATACTCTTGGCCCTGTTGATCCTGCCGTTGCTCGCAGCGGTTCTGGCGCCGCTCTTGAAGCCAAAGCCGGCGACGTATCTCACCTCGCTCTTCTTTTTACTCCCCTTCTTCGCTATCCTCTACTGCATTCTCATCGGCTATTCTTCGAGCATTCATCTCACCAACTTCGCCGCGCCGATCGGGCAGATCTATCTCAGTCTCGACTTCATTGCGCACGCCTTTGGGCTCACCATCTGTATCGTGGCGGCGATGGTCGCGCTCTTCGCCCTGCCGTATATGGAGCATCGATTCGAGGAGATGAAGCTCGGGGTGGAGTCGGAGTTCAGGAAATACATCTTCCTCTACGACCTCTACGCGGCCTCGATGCTCTGGCTCGTCTACAGCGGCAATCTCATTCTGCTCTACATCTTCCTGGAGATCGCACTGATCACCGCGTTCCTCCTCATTTACTTCTACGGCTACGGTAACCGGCAGTGGGTGGGCCAATTATACCTGATCTGGAGCCTGGTTGCCGGTGTCCTGACCCTGGCAGGGCTGCTCATTATCGGGATTACCAATGACACGCTCGCACTCAACCTCCTCCTGAAGGGTGGCACGGTCAGCGTGGCTGCATGGACCTTCATCTTCATCGGGATGGTGATCGAGCTGCCCGTTCTGGGCCCGCACGTCTGGCTCCCCTGGGCACACGCCGAAGCACCCACGCCGCTGAGCGCACTCTTAAGCCCGCTCACCGTGGGCTTGGCCGGGTACGTCCTGCTCCGGGTCGCCCTGATCGATTATTCCTTCATCATCACCTACCGGAACTACATTCTCTTCTATGCGATCCTCTCGAGCATCTACGCGGGCTTCTCGGTCTTCAAGCAGACTGATTTCAAGCGCTTGCTGGCCTATTCTACCGTCTCTCAGATGGGGTATATCCTCGCGGCACTTACCCTCGGCCCCTTCGGGCTGGTCGGCGTGGTCATCCAGTACATGTCGCACGCGTTCGGCAAGTCAATCCTGTTCAGCAGCGCGGGTGGGATCATCGCGGTCCACCACGGGTTACGCGACCTGACGAAGATGGGTGGGTTGCACGATTCGATACCCGCGATCTCGAACGTCGCGGTGATGGGGTTCCTGAACCTCGGTGGTATTCTCACCATCGGGATGATCGGTGAGTTCTTCATACTGCGCGGTGTGGTGGAAACCTTCGGGGTGAGTACCAGCAGCCTGGTGGTCATCCTCGCAATGATCTTCATGTTCATTCTCTCGGTTTGGTACGGCTTCTACACGATCCGTAAGGTCTTCTACGGTAAGCCGAAAGATACCACGCGGAAAGAGATCAACCGGTACCTCTATGTGCCGCTCTATATTATCGGGCTCGTTTCCGTGATGCTCGTCTTCCCGCCGTGGTCCACTGCACTGATCCCGGGCATTAAAGCGGTAATTTTAGGAGGGCTAATGCCATGAACGAGTGGCTTGTTTTCCTGCTGCTCTTCCTCGCGCCGGTGCTCAGTAGCGTGCCGATCGCGTTAGCTTATAAGAGTAAGGAATGGACCGCGAAGCTCCCGTACCTCTCGGTCTTCGGGATCTTCATCTCCGTGCTCATGAGCCTGTATATCCTGTTCACGTTCCCTGAGCAGCAATACAGCTACCCCTGGATCCCTGAGGTCGGGATCAATATCGTGTTCATCACCGACTACCTGAGCAGGAACATGGGCGTAATCACTGCGGTGATCGCCTTCTTCATCGGCATCTACGGGCTCGATTACATGAAGGGGGATTACCGGCCGAGCTGGTACTGGTTCTTCTTCAATCTCTTCACGGCCTCGATGCTCCTCGTGGTGTATAGCGACAATTTATTCCTCCTCTTCGTCGGCTGGGAAGGCCTGGGTGCCGCTTCCTGGGGGCTCATCGGGCACTGGTTCAGGGATGACAATGATATCGCGTACGTTGGCAAGGAGGGCCGATCGGTTGGCCCGCTCCGATTGTACTGGCCGCCGAGCTTCGGCGGCTGGCGCGCGATCTCCACGATCCGATTCGGCGATGTGCCGATGTTCTTCGCAATCGCGGCGATCTGGGCATTGTCGCCCACACTCAATATCTCGGAGATCGAGTGGGGTTCGCTCTTCACGACACTTGGCGCTGCGGGGACGATCATCCTCTTCCTCTGCCTCCTCATGGGGCTCTTCACCAAGTCCGCTCAGGTGCCCTTCAGCGAGTGGCTGATGACCGCGATGACCGGTCCGACCACGGTGAGTGCGCTCCTGCACAGCGCGACCATGGTAGCTGCGGGAGCGTTCGTCTTCATCAAGTTGACGTGGTATATCGAGCCGTGGCATCTTGCCGAGACCATGCACGGGGCAGGACTCGAAGGGCTCGAGTACGTGTATATCGTGGTGCTCTTCATCGGGCTCATCTCGGGCTTGTACGGCGCGCTCGCCGGCTCCGGGATGCTGGAGCGCAAAGTGCTCCTCGCCGCTTCCACGATGTCCAGTATTGGACTGATGTTCGCCGCGACCGCCGCATCGTTCTGGGTCGGGCACTTCGCCGTGCTCGTCGGGTTCTGGTACATGGCGGTGCACGCGTTCGCGAAGGCGAGCTTATTCCTCGTTAGCGGCCATCTGATTCACGCTACCCACAGCCGGTTCCTCAACGGCGGACGCGAGTTCGCCAAGAAGATGCTCCCGGCATGTATCGTGACCATCATCGCGACGACCTTCCTCGTCGGGATACCACTACTCACCTCGTACTGGGTGAAGTCCGCGATGGATGAGGTGATGGAGCATCTCGTCCACGATTTCGGCTATCTCCCGCTCGTCTTGCTCGTGCTTACCTCAGTCGTCTATGCAGGGATAATGGCGAAGTTCCTTGCCCTGAACTTTATCAAGGGCGAGAAGCCGCACCACGAGCATACCGAGGGCGGCACCCTGATGAAGGTCGGCTATGCACTGATGGTCTCGGTCCTCTTCCTGCTGCTCTACCTCATCTTTACGCTGGAGGAGACACACGAATTCGTCGCCGCCGGCGCGTTCTTCAAGCAGGGTATGATCACCGTCTCGTTCGCCGTCGGTATCCTGGCCCTGCTCGCGTACCTCGTCGCACTCTACCGGCCGCGGATAAGCTTTCTTTCCGGGCTCGGCACCTTCTTCGGCGATCGCATGTACCTCCCGTTCCTGAACGACTATATCGTGCCCAAGATCGGTTTTGCCCTCGCCGGGGTCGTCCAGAACTACGGCAATACGGGAATTGACGGCTTCTTCAACACGAAGGTGATACCAGGCTTCTTCGGCAATGTCTCCAGACGGATACGCTCGATTCAGACCGGGTATCTCAGCCGCTACGTGAGCATTGTGCTCGGCGTCGTGATGCTGATACTGATTTTAATCTCGCTTGTCTCGCTCAAGGGGGTGGTGCTATGATGAACTTCACGCTGCCTTACTCTCTGTCCATGCCAATGGTCATGCTGCTCGGTGCGGTCGTCATACTCTCGGTCTGCTCGGCGTTCGCGGTGAAGTATCGCAATCTCGGGCTGGTTGGCGCGGTCGTCGCGATCCTCCTCGGGTTTGGAGGCGTGACGCTCGACAATCCGAATCTCGTCTATTACACCGGCTTCGTCCTCGTGATCAGTCTCGTCAACCTCGCCTCGCTCAGGGCGCTGAAGAGCGCGATCCAGGGCGTGGATTACGGCCTGGTCGGGCTCATGGCGCTCGTCACCCTCTACATCTTCACCACCCAGGACCTCGCCATGATCCTCGCTGCCTTCGTCCTCGTCTCCGTGCCCACGTATATCCTGGTGATGGCGCGTGAAGGTGGTGCAAATGTGGAGGTGGGTATCAAGTATATCACCTTCATGGTGCTGGCCACGATACTCTTCCTGATCGGTGCGGTGATCCTCGCGTACACCAAGAACGCCTTCAACGGGCTGCTCTACATTCTCGGCTACGTCATGCTCGTCCTGGGCCTGAGTATCGAGGTGGGCGTTGCGCCGCTCCACGAGTGGGTGCCGGACGTTTTTGCAAGTGCCGATCCGATCCCGCTCTCCATAATCGCCTCGCTCGCCAAGATCGTGCCGTTTGTGATCGCCTTGAAGATCCTCCTGGCCACGGCGAGTGAGTTGACCATCTCAATCACGCTCTTCACCGCCGTGCTCGCGGCGATCTCGATGTTCACCGGTAATATCGGTGCATTGACCTCAAAGGAGCCGGGACGCATTCTCGCTTACTCTACGGTCGCGAACATGGGGTACGTGCTCGCCTGCGTGGTGGTGATCGTGAAGCCGCAGTACTTCTACTTCGCGCTCACCGGTGCGCTGCTCATGCTCTTCGCCAATGCCGCAGGCAAGATCGGGTTCTTCAATGCGATCAAGAACAAGGGCGCGTTCTCGCCGCTGATGTATCTGCTCGCCTTCTCGTTCATCGGACTCCCACCGCTCATGGGCTTCTGGGGCAAGCTCTTCATCCTCTTTACGCTGGTCAAGGCCGAGTATGTCTGGCTCGTCGCGCTCATGGTGATCAATTCCGCGATCTCAGTCCCGTATTACCTCCGGCTCGCCCGTGAGCTCGGGGTAGGCTGGAAGCCGGATCTCGTCAATTATATCTGCCTCGTCGCCGTGATCATCATCCTCATCACCTTCCTGCCTGATTGGTTCTTCAGGGGGGTGGAGGTCATCGCGCAATCTGTAGGAGGTATCGTGATTTAGGAGGAGGAACGAGAACATGATCGAAACAGTCTTGCTAATTGCGGTTCTGATTGTGGTGAGCGTATTGATCGACGGCGTGCTGCTTCTGCTCGTGAAAGTATTGCCGCGCTACAACCTCACGGAGATCAAGACGATGCGGTGGGAGGCAGGGAACCCGCCGATGAAACTCCCGAAGTTCACGCTGCCCATGCAGTATTTCGGGTACATGTACCTCTTTATGGCCGCCGAGCCGATCGTGGTGCTGCTGCTCCTCTTCGCGGCACATCCGGGTATGAGCTACCTGCTGTTCCTGGTGCTGACGCTCGTGCTGCTCCTGCCGGCGCTTTACGTCGGCTATAAGATCACGCTGGAAATGGCGGAGGCGAGAAGTTAGGTAAGTAAGAGAAGGAGAAAGAGGGTAAAGAACGAGAGGTAGAGAGAAAGATGGAAAATCCAAATGCGCATATAGATTTCCTCGAGTCAGGACCGCTTGCACCGTTCAAGAAATGGGCGGCGAAGTGGAGCTTATGGCCTTGCCATTTCATCACCTCGTGCTGTGGTGTTGAGCTCGCCCACGCCTTCGCCTGCGGCTATGATGGTGAGCGGCTGGGCACGTTGAACCTCGGGATCGCGCGCCAATCAAACTTCATCATCATTGAGGGCACAATCTCCCGGAAGATGGCGCGCGCCTTGCAATTCGTCTACGGGCAGATGCCCGATCCGAAGTTCGTGAACGTGATCGGTGCCTGCGGCGAGCGAGGCGGGATATTCTGGAATAGCTATAATATCACGCATCCCTCGGATATCGTCCCGGTCGATTTCTTCGTACCGGGCTGTCCCATAACGCCCGAGGGACTGCTCCGGGGCGTCAGAGCGCTGCAAGACAAGATCACGGGCGTGGACCGGACGACGATCAGCTTCAAGAAGGTGGAGCTGCCGATGGTGGAGCAGTTAGAGGAGCGATTGATCCCCAGCACGCCGAAGGTGTACGCACCCACGCCGCATATCAAAGTGGACATAAAGAAGCTCGTGGATTGGGATTTCGGCAAGGACTTGGAGCTCGAGCTGAAGAAGGAGCTCAAGAACCTCGGCGAAGCCGTAACGATCACCGATGTGAACCGGATTGCGATCAAGACGCGACCAGAGCAGCTGAAGGAGGTCGCGCAGCTCCTGAAAGCGACCATGGGGCTGGACCATGTGAAGAGCGTGAACGTAATCCAGGTGCCGCACGAGCGGAAGTTTATCATCGAATACGTGGCCGCGAGCTACAGTAACGAGAAGCTGATGCCCGTGCTCTTCACCCTCTTCACGGAGATCGGTACCAAAGACCCGAAGATCGCCAGCCTCACCCCGGTATGGGAGAGTGCGAATTACTCAGAGCGTGAGATGCATGAGTTCTTCGGTGTCTGGTTTGAGGGCAATACGTGGATGGGCCGGAAGTTCCTCCTCGCCCCTGACACGCCTGATCTCCCGCTGCGGAAGGAGTTCAAGATCCCTGAAGAGGTCTACGCGTTCGAGAAGGGTGTGGAGCCCCAGTTCATGGTCCCCATCGAGCCGCCGAAAGACCTTTACACGCCCATCTGGCAGGAGTTCATTGACACGGCGTACGATAGTGATGAGATCATCGTCCCCATCGGGCCGCACCATGCGGGCAGCGGGCATCTCCGGGTGACCTTCCGGGTGAAGGGTGACCGGATCGTGGACGCGATCCCGGAGCCGGGCTTCGTCCACCGGTCAATGGAGAAACTCGCGGAGAATAAGCTGTACATTCAGAACATTCCACTCTTTGAACGATTGGCGATCAACGACCCGGCGAATATGAACCTGGCGTACGTTCGGGCGATCGAGGAGGCGTTGAAGGTCGACGTCCCCGAGCGCGCGAAGTACCTGCGGACCATTCTGGCCGAGCTTTCGCGTATCGAGGCCTTCTACTATGACTCCGGGATCTTCTCACTCTTCTTCGGTCACACCACGGGGTTCATGTACTGCATGGCGATCCGTGAGATGGTCATTGAGGCATTGATGCAAATTTCAGGCTCGCGGAGCGGGCCCTCGTTCATCGTGCCCGGCGGGTTGCGGCGCGACATTCAGGATAACGTCATCGACCTGATCGATAATCTTACCTCGGCACTCAACCGGCGGATGAAGAAGTTTGAGAGCATCTTCGTGAACAACCCGGTAACGGTGGCGCGAGCGAAGGGCGTCGGCGTGCTCACGAAGGATGATGCGATCCGCTGCGGCATGGTTGGGCCGTTCCTGCGTGCGTCGGGCGTGAATTACGACCTGCGGAAGCTCCTGCCCTACGAGGCGTATGACAAGGTGGAGTGGGACGTGACGACGGGTGATGACGGTGATTGCCTGGGCAGGTTCCTGGGCAGGCTGGAGGAGATCCGTGAGAGCGTGAAGATCGTGAAGCAGGCGGTGGATGCGGTGAAGGGCATAAAAGGCCCGATCCTGAGCGATGATATCCTCGGCGAGTATAAGGAGGCTGCGCATGACATCAGCGGGCACTTCTTCCGAGTATTCGGTAACCTCGTGCTGCCAAAAGGCGAATGGACAACGCTCACCGAGGTGGCGCGGGGCACGATGCTCTTTACACTCGTCAGCGATGGCGAGTCGAACGTCCCGTACCGTGTGCGGGTAATCAGTCCGTGCTGGATGAACTTGCGTGGCTTCATGGAGGCGGTGAAAGGTGAACGCTATGCGGACTTCTGGGCGGTGTATGGCAGTTTCGGCTACTTCCCGCCGGAGGCGGATAGGTAGGAGGTGAGGAGAGAGCAATGATCGACCTAAGCGGACTCATCAGCACCATTATGAACAACCAGATCAACATCCCCCTGCTCTACGTGATCTACGACATCTTGCTCAAGATCCCGGTGATCGGGAATATCGTTGCCTGGTTGCTCAGTATCATCCCCATATCCGGGGTCCCGATCGTCAAGCTGCTCATTGGCTTTGTGCTCTGGAAGCCGATCTTTGTGATGCTGCTCGTGCCCGGGTTCGCGACGCTCGGCACCATGCTGCTCATCCTGCCCTGGCTCGAGCGTAAGCTGGTGGGACGGATGCAGTGGCGGGTGGGGCCGCGCGAGATCGCGCCGCGCACGCGCGGGAGTATCCAGTTGCTCGCTGATTCGCTCCGGTTCCTCACGCAGGAAGTGATCATCCACAAGGAGGCGCACAAGATGTACTTCCTCCAGTTCCCGTTCCTCTACTTCCTTCCCGTGCTGCTCCCGCTGCTCTTCATCAATGCGGGCGCCGCGGGCCGGCCGCTCGTGCCGATCGAGTCGCCCTATGCGCTCCAGATCATGATCGGGCTGATCAGCTTCATGCCGGTCTTTATCATCGGGGTCGGCTGGGCGGCGAATAACCGGTTCGCGTTCATTGGCGCGGTACGCGAGGCGTTCATGTACTTCGCCTATGAGATTCCCTTCATCATCGCGATCCTCGCGATGATCATCCTCTACGGCACCTCGAACACGGCGGAAGTGATCAGCGTGGGCAATCAGGGCAGCTGGCTGCACTGGGGCATTATTCTCAACCCGCTCGCCGCGATCGTCTTCTTCATTACCACGGTAATGGCCACCTCACGACTCCCGTTCGAGATCCCGGAAGCGGATCAGGAGCTGGCCTTCGGGCCGTTCATTGAGTACTCCGGTATCGCCTTCGGGCTCGCGTATGTGATGGCGTACGAGAAGATGTACGTGCTGAGTGCGATCATGACGATGCTCTTCCTCGGAGGAGGCAGCGGCCCGGTGATCCCCTACCTGGGCGATATCTCCTATGCGATCTGGTTCGTGGTGAAGACGCTGATCATTCTCCTCGTGATGGTGAACCTTCGTGGGGTTTATCCTCGGTACCGGCTCGACCAGGCGTTGCGCATCGGCTGGGGCGCGATGCTCCTCGCGGCTCTGGTTGCGCTTGTATGGTCAGTCGTCTTAGGAGGATGGGTACTATGAAGAAAGTAGGAACACCGGATTACAGCGTAGCGGACAAGCTCAAGTATCATGTCTCCGCGCTCTCGACGGCCGCGAAGGAGGTTGCTCTGCCCTTAAACATCACGACACACTATCCGCGCGAGCGTAAGCGGCAGCCGGATTGCTTCCGCGGGTATATGCTCTTTGACCCTGAGCAGTGTATCAGTTGCTTCCAGTGCTCCTTCGTCTGCCCGGCGAACGCGATCTGGATGAAGGAGGCGCCGAGCGGACGGTACTATCCGACCGTTGATTATGGGAAGTGCATCTTCTGTCACTTCTGTTTGGATACGTGCCCGGGCGGCGCATTGAACAGCACCAAGATCCACGATGTCGCGTACCGGACGATGGAGGAGATGCTCACGCTCACCGAGGAGATGGTCGAGCCTCCGGAGATCATTCGCGAGGATAAGATCGTGGTGGATTACGTGATCGATAAGACTGATCTCTCCTTGCGCCGGACCAAGGAGGTTGATCGGCTGATCCCTGATCTCGATCGCCCCAAAGGGGTGCCGATGGCGAGCCAGTGTATCGACCGCGGGAGCTGCATCGCCTGTAAGGTCTGTGAGAAGATCTGCGAGAGCGGTGCGATCTCCTCGATCCGTGACACGGCGAGCATGGTGGTCAGAATGAAGATCGATTCGGAGAAGTGCACGGGCTGTGGGCTCTGCGTGAAGGAGTGCTCGATGCAAATTTTGCGGCTGGTGAGGAAGTGAGGGAGTAAGAGAAGAGAAATGGCAACCGAGGCGAAGAAGGGGGAGCTGGAATGGGAGGTAAAGATCCCGAAGAAGAAGGTACCGGATAAGTTATTCTTCGAGAACCTGAAGGCTGCGGTGATCGACGCGAAGACGTGCAGCCGGTGTTTGACCTGCGTCTCGATCTGTCCGAGCGGCTTGATCGTCAACGAGGAAGATATCGTTGATTTCCCGCACTTTGATGAGAAATGTCTCGACTGTGGCGCCTGTGTCCGGGTCTGCCCGCGGTACGATTATCAGCCGAAGAGCGGCCTGGGCACGTATCTTGAGTTCACGGCCGGTAAGTCGAAGCGATTCAAAGGGCAAGATGGTGCGATGGCGACGGAATTCCTGATGTCCGCCATGGATATGGGGTTGATCGATCGCGGCCTCTTTGTTGATCGCGATGAGGTGTGGCGAACGAGTGTCTTTCATGTTCGTACCCCTGATCAGCTCCACCCCCTACCGCTGTCAGGCACAAAATACGCCTTCGCGGACGTCATTCCCGAGCTGAAGAAGGCGGTGCTGTTCACGAAGAAGGGCGTGGGTGTCGTCGGCACGCCCTGCATGGTCTCAGGCATCCGTAAGCTACAGGAAGAATTCCCGGTCTTCCGCGAGAAGGTGAAGCTCGTCGTCGGCCTCTTCTGTACCGAGAACTTCCACTATGAGGAGATTGCGAAGTATCTCAAGGATAAGGGTGTGGATTTCACGAAGCTCGTCAGAACAGATATCACCAAAGGCAAGTTCATCGCCAAGATGACCGATGCGGAAGTGAAATTCAAGGTAGCGGAATTTGAGGAGATCCTCCCCAGCGGCTGCCGCGTCTGCACGGACTTCACCGCGGTGGAGAGCGACGTGAGCGTGGGCAGCGTGGGCAGTGCCGTCGGGTTCTCCACCATCGTGATACGGACCGAGGTGGCGAAGCAGGTCTGGGAGTACATCAAGAAGACGGGTAATGTTGAGTTGAGCGAGGGCAAGCCAGAAGAACTGGATTACCTCATCAACCACAAGAAGGAGCGGGAGAAGAATATCCCGAAGCTGTAAGCGGGGATAAGAACGCTCGTTACAAGGAAGATACCAACCCTTAATACTTTGAGGGGGTAATTTTTTAGTTGTGGAGGGTTAATGGTAGACTTCACGATTTCGAGAGAAAGGTGGAATATAATCAAATAAAACTACGTAAAATGAGACTTCGTGAGAAGTGCACCGGGAGTATATCAAAATAGTGACTAATGTCACCTAAGCCACTATCCAGGCATCGTTCATGCGCTAGCACCTTTTCCACCTCCGCTGTTTTTATTCCCCTCGATTATGGCAATATATTCTTTCACGAGTGAGAGACTCATTTCCAGGTCGCTCGCTATATTCTCCGGGGGCACCCCGTCCTCAAAGAGCTTCCGCA
>Ga0209609_10001133_pt1 | contig 15530 bp, 14 predicted proteins | sample LakKivw325mmetaG_FD_184136 | JGI IMG/M metagenome (GOLD analysis project Ga0209609, IMG submission 184136) | Anoxic lake water microbial communities from Lake Kivu, Rwanda to study Microbial Dark Matter (Phase II) - Lake Kivu water 325m metaG... | ecosystem: Environmental > Aquatic > Freshwater... | reverse complement strand
AGCGTATAGCGGGTAGCGTTTAGCGTATAGAGAATACAGTAATTAGTAATGTGTAATAAGTAATAAGTAAAGATAAAGTATAGCAAAAGAGTAAAAAACGAAAAACTATAATTCAAAATTTTAAACTTTTTCAAATAAAGTATAGTTTTTAGTATAGGAGTCGGATTTATCCGACCCGGGTTATTTAGTAATTTTTTTAACTACATACTACATACTATATACTAATTATTTATTGCTTGACATCAACACTTGATTATATTACAATTTATTATGTCGTTTTCTATTAAAAGAAAAGTGTTTTAGAAAAAATAAATTATATATAAATTAATTAGGCAGGGAGGAGCAAATTGAAAACTTACAGTGCGAAAGTAGATGATATTGATAGAAAATGGTATTTAATTGATGCAGAAGGTAAAATATTAGGAAGATTAGCTACTCAGATAGCTAAAATTTTAAGAGGAAAGAATAAACCAACCTACACGCCATCTATGGATTTAGGTGATTATGTGGTAGTTATAAACGCTGAAAAGATTAAAGTAACCGGGGATAAACTCAAAGGGAAAATATATAGGTACCATACATTTTATCCAGGAGGCTTAAAAAGCGTTAGGTTAGAAACATTATTAAAGAAAAAGCCAGAATTAGTTGTAAAAAAAGCAATACAAGGTATGATTCCTCATAATAAATTAGGTAGATCTATGATAAAAAAATTAAAAATTTATAAAGGAAGCGAACACCCTCATCAATCTCAAAAATTAGAAAAAATTAATTAAACATTAAAAAGGAGGTTAAATATTTGACGCAGTTAAAAAGTTATGGTACTGGAAGAAGAAAATCCTCAACTGCCAGAGTATGGATAGTTCCTGGTAAAGGGAATATTAAAATTAATAACAAAACATTAGATAATTATTTTAGAGGAGAAGCTTTATGGACAGTAGTAGAAAAACCTTTAGAATTGGTAAATAAAAAGAATGAATTAGATGTGTTTATCAAAGTAGAGGGGGGAGGTTTTACTGGCCAAGCCGGGGCAATACAGCATGGAATTGCCAGAGCTCTTCTTAAATTCGATCCTGCTTTACGGTCAAGCTTAAAGAAAGAAGGTTTGTTAACTCGGGATTCAAGAATGAAAGAGAGAAAAAAATATGGTCAAAGGGGCGCTCGAGCTAGATTCCAATTTTCTAAAAGATAATATTTTTTACATCTTCAACAAGAGAAAGGTTTACCAATTGGAAAAGGAGCCTTTCTCTTTTTTTTACTTTTTTATTCGAAAATACGCAAACTATATTTTTAATTAAATTTATTTTTATTATTATTTTATCTTTTTAAGGAAGGATACATTGAAAAGAAACCCTCATTTAGATATTTATTTAGAAAAAATTAAAATAAATTCGGAAAACATTAAAAATTTATGTCAAAAACATGGAATTGAGGTAGTGGGAGTAACTAAGGGTTGCTGTGCTATTCCAGAAATAGGGCAAGCTATATTAGATGGAGGAATAAAAATATTGGGAGATTCTCGAATTGAGAATCTTAAAAGATTAAAAAAAAATGGACTTAAAGCGGAAATGATGTTAATACGAATACCAATGCTCAGCGAAGTGGACAGAGTTATTGACTGGGCTGATATAAGTTTAAATTCGGAGATTTCAGTAATTAATTTACTATCACAGACAGCATTAAATAAAAAAACCCTGCATAGAATAATTCTAATGATTGAACTGGGAGACTTAAGGGAAGGAATTATGCCAGATAATACTTTACAGATGCTGGGAGAAATTAGAAAGTTACCGGGAGTAAAATTAATAGGTTTAGGAGTAAATTTTTGTTGTGTTAGCGGAGTAAGGCCTACTCGGGAAAATTTAAGTAAATTGATTAGATTAACGGAAGAAATAGAGAGAAATTTTCAGATGAATTTAGAAGTAATTTCCGGGGGAGGTACTAGTGTTTTAAAATTAGTGGAAGATAATATAATCCCTGAAAGAATAAATCAATTAAGGGTAGGAGTAGGAATACTACTTGGTCAAGATGATGTAAGATTGCGAAATATAGCCGGTACTTTTCAAGATACATTTATTTTAACTGGAGAAGTTATAGAAATTAAAGATAAACCATCTTTACCTCAAGGAGAAATTGGACTGGATGCCTTTGGGGAGATACCCGTTCTTCAAGATTTAGGAATAAGGAAAAGAGCTATTTTAGCTTTAGGGAAACAGGACGTTCATCTCGGTAGCTTAATTCCTTTAAAAGAAAGAATAAAGATAATAGGGGCAAGTAGTGATCATTTAATTATAGATGTTACTGATTTTGAAGAAAAGATAAAAGTTGGAGATGAAGTAAGGTTTAGATTAAATTATCCGGCTTTACTTTCTACCACTACATCTAAGTATATAAAAAAATATTTTTATAGAAAGGAAAAAAATAATGGCTATAAATATGAGAGGAAAGAATTTAATATCTATTAATGATTTAAGCAAGGAAGAGGTTGCTCAAATATTAGAAACCGCTGAGATTATGAAGTTAAGGCACTATTCTCACGAAGAACAACCTCTTTTAAAGGGTAAAGTTTTAGGGATGATTTTTCAAAAACCATCTTTAAGGACTAGAGTATCTTTTGAAGCAGGAATGATCCAGTTAGGTGGAGCAGCTATTTATCTTGGTCCTGAAGATATAAAATTAGGGCAAAGAGAAGCCATTAAAGACATTGCTCAGGTGTTATCTCGTTATGTAGATGGAATTATGGCTCGAACTTTTAGCCATGAAATAATATTAGAGTTAGCTAATTATTCATCAGTTCCAGTTATAAACGGATTATCTGACCTTTTACATCCCTGTCAAATATTAGGGGATTTACTAACTATTAAAGAAAAGAAAGGTAAATTATCCAATCTTAAATTAGCTTACCTTGGGGATGGTAATAATGTAGCTCATTCCTTATTGTTTGGGGTAGTTAAAGTAGGTATGGATATTGTTTTAGCTACTCCTTCTAATTATGAACCTAAATCAGAGATTGTAGAGCAGGCTAAAAAGGATGCTAAAAAAATGGGTAGTAGAGTAGAGATTATTCATAATCCATTAAAAGCTGCAGATGAAGCTGATATTATCTATACAGATGTTTGGACTAGTATGGGATTTGAGAAAGAGCGTGACACTAGGAAGAATGTATTTAGACCTTATCAAATAAATCAAGATTTAGTAAATAGAGCAAAAGATGATGTCCTAATATTACATTGTCTTCCAGCTCATCGAGGTGAAGAAGTAACTGATGAAGTTATAGATGGGCCTCATTCTGTAGTAATCGATCAAGCAGAAAATAGATTACATGCTCAAAAAGCTATTTTAGCTTTATTACTATAAATATAATTAGATTAGTCGTTAGTGAATATTCACTAACGACTAATCTAAAAAAAGGAGGATCAAGTGTCTATCTCTTTTCACCTTTTGGATATTATTGATATATTAGTCATTGCTTTTGTATTATATCATATAATATTATTAATTAAGGATACTCCAGCATTACAATTAATCAAAGGATTAATTGTTCTTTTTATTGCTTCTTTCGTTGCTGATCAAATTGGCTTTCGGGCTATTAATTGGCTTTTAAAAGGAGCTATGGCTATGATGGTCGTAGCATTGCCCATAATATTTCAACCAGAAATAAGAAGAGGATTATTGAAGATGGGGAGGAGAGGTTTTTTAATAAATACTTCTTTTTTTCATAAAGAAGATAACAAAAAGATTGAACAATTAATAAACGGATTGGTTATGGTTATACCTATGCTTTCCGCAAAACACAAAGGAGCTTTAATTGTTTTAGAAAGAGAAATTGGCTTAAAAGATATTTTAGAGACCGGCATCATTTTAAATAGTGAATTTTCTCCTGAATTATTGTATTCTATATTTATGCCTGATTCTCCTTTGCACGATGGAGCTGTAATTATTCGGGGTAATAAGATAATAGGAGCAAATTGTATTTTACCACTAAGTGAGAGAATGGATATTAGCAAATCTATGGGTACTCGACATAGAGCAGCTTTGGGTATAAGTGAGCAGAGCGATGCTTTAATAATTGTAGTATCAGAAGAAACCGGTAATGTCTCAATTTCTTTGGATGGAAAAATTACTCGACCTTTGGAACCTCAAGGATTAAAAAAGATGTTAGCCCACTTATACCAGCCTAAGATAATTTCTGAGTTTGCTTTCTGGCCCAAAGAGGAAGATAATAAATGAAAGAATTAAGAAGTTGGTTATTAAAAAATATTGATATTAAACTACTCTCTGTATTTTTAGCTATTATTTTATGGTTGTACGTAGTAAGTGGAGAGAACCCTATAGTAGAAAGTTTTATTGATGTATCTCTTACTGCTACTAACCTCAAAGAAGATTTAGTGGTAAAAGAGTTTCCATCAACGGTAAGCGTAGGAATTAAGGGTCCTAAAAATATAATAAACAACATTTCTTCTCATCAAATTACAGGAATAGTAAATTTTTCAGAAATTAATAAAGTAGGTCAATATGTATTAAAAGTAGAAATTACTCCTCCTAAGAGAACGGAAATTATCAAAATTATTCCTTCGGAAATTAAAGCAGATATTGAGAGAATTTTAACCAAAGAAGTTGAAGTTGAATATAGTTTAATAGGAATACCTGAAAAGGGATATTCTTTGGCTGAGGAACCTAAAATTATTCCTTCCAAAGTTAAGATAATTGGAGCTCAAAGTATATTAGAAAATGTAAAGCAAGAAATTTGTACCATTGATATTTCTGGAATTAAAGAAGATTTTAATAAAAAGATAAAAATAAATGCAATAGATGTAAATGGAAATGAGGTTAAAGGAGTAAAGATTGAGCCGGATACAGTAGAAGTTTCTATTTCTCTATCTCTTGGTTATCCTGAGAAAATATTACCAGTAAAACCAAGAATAATAGGGAAACCAGCTCCAGGTTATTATATTTCTCAAATATTGGCTAAACCTGATGAAATAAAGATTTTTGGAAATTATTCTAAAATAAACAATTTAGAATTTTTAGAGACTATTCCTATTAATGTGAGCGGAATTACTAAGACTCTATCCGTAAAAGTTTCGCCAGCATTAAATGAGGGGCTAAATATATTAGAAGGTGAGACTACCTTAATAGAAGTAACTATACAGGTTAAAGAGGCATTAGTTCAGAAAACTCTACAAAGTGTTCCAGTTATACTTCAAAATTTATCTCCCTTCGTATCTTGTGAAATAAAACCTGAGGTAGTGGAAGTAATAATTGAAGGGGAAAATATTTTAATTGATCCATTAAAGAAAGAAGATATAAAAGCTTTTGTAAAATTTGCAGATAATTTCAAGGTAGAACAGAAAGTAAAAGTTCAAGTAGAAGTTCCTGATGGAATTTCTTTGATAAAAATTGAACCAGAAGAAGTAACAGTATTAATTAATAAATAGAATTTATAATTTTCCAATTCGTCAATTCCCCAATACACCAATTGATAAATTGGATAATTGGGTAATTGGTGAATTGATACTGAGGTGATTTGTGAAAAAATTATTTGGAACAGATGGTATAAGAGGGGTAGCAAACAAAGAACCAATGATTGCTGAGGTGGTTTTTCATATAGGAAGAGCTGGAGCATATTTATTTAAAGATGAAATTGATCCTAAGATATTAATTGGAAGGGATACACGGATTTCAGGTGATATGTTAGAAGCTGCTTTGATAGCTGGGATATGCTCAATGGGTGTAGATGTTCTAAGAGTTGGAATAACGCCTACTCCCGCAGTAGCCTACCTTGCTAGAGTTTATAATGCTAATTGCGGTATAGTTATTTCTGCTTCTCATAACCCTTTCCAGTATAACGGTATTAAATATATCAGGAGAGATGGATTTAAATTTTCTGATTTAGAAGAGGAAGAGATAGAAAGAATATATTTTAAAAATTATACCAAGGATGAATGGCCTACTGAAAAAAATATTGGTAGGGTAAAAGATTTATCTGAAGCAACAGAAAAATATATTGATTATATTAAAACTACCATTCCCTCCGGATTTAACTTAAAGGGATATAAAATTGTTTTAGATTGTGCCAACGGTGCTTCTTTTATAATTACTCCGCAGGTTTTTACCGAATTAGGGGCGAAGATAATTACCATTAACAATAAACCCAATGGTGTTAATATAAATTTTGAGTGTGGATCTACTCGTCCTGATTCTTTAAGAAAAGAAGTTTTAAATCAACAAGCAAATTTAGGTTTATCTTATGATGGAGATGCAGATAGGGTTATAGCTGTAGATGAAAAAGGAAATATTGTAGATGGAGATCAGATTATGGCCATCTATGCTTTAAACCTCATCAAGAAAGGCCAATTACTAAATAATACGATTGTAACAACTTTGATGAGTAATATTGGCCTTGATCGAGTTATAAAAAAAGCAGGCGGAAAAGTTATCAGAACCAATATTGGTGACCGTTATGTATTGGAAATGATGAAGAAGATTAAGGCAGTATTAGGAGGTGAACAATCAGGTCATATTATTTTTTTACAATATGGCACTACTGGAGATGGATTATTAACTTCTCTACAGCTTTTAAAAGTTCTTCAAGAAGAAGAAAAATCTTTATCTAATTTAGCCTCAGTAATGGAAAAATATCCTCAAATTATTTTAAATTTTAAAGTTAAAGAAAAAGAGGAATTCTTTAAAAATATTTATATAGAAAAAAATATTAAGGAAATAGAAAAGAAATTTAAAGGGGAGGGGAGAATTTTCGTACGGCCTTCTGGAACCGAACCTTTAATTAGGATATTATTAGAGGGAGAAAGTAGGGAAGAATTAGAGGAAATTTCTCAAAATTTAAGAGAGGTGATTGAAAGAGAAGATATATAAATAGTATAGCGTATAGCGTTTAGCGTATAAGATAAAATGAGGTGATAAGGAATTTAGATTAAAAAAATTAAATATAAGCGCCAGAACTTACTTATTTTTAAATAACTTTATATTGCAAAGTAAGTTGACGAGGTAGGAGTTTATCGAAAATTCGGCGGATGCTCCTGGGTTGGCCAGATCCTTAAAAAACCTACAAAACTTTCGAGTAATGACAAGGACAAAAAGGTTTTTATGGTTAGGATCCATTTAGGGATTCAATAAAAATTAGCTAAAAATAGTTTTTTATTTCGTTTTAGTATTTTATTAATACTAAAAAATTTTTAAAAATAATACCCTATTATCCTCCTTAATGGATTGTTAATAGGGTATTTTATTTTTTAAAAAAAATTTAGTTTAAGAAAGGATGAAAAATGTGCGGAATAATTGGATATATTGGTTCAAAAGAAGCAGTACCAATTTTGTTAGATGGGTTAAAGAAATTAGAATATAGAGGATATGATTCTGCAGGTATTGCGGTATTAAAAGATAATAAAATTGAAATTAAAAAAAGTAAAGGGAAGATAGCTATATTAGAAGACTTATTAAAGAAGAGTATACCGAAAGGGGATATAGGATTGGGACATACTAGATGGGCTACTCATGGGAAACCTAATAACCTAAATGCTCACCCTCATACTGGATGTAATTCAGAAATAGTGGTAGTGCATAATGGTATTATAGAAAATTATCTTCTTTTAAAAGAAAGATTAATTTCAGAAGGGCATAATTTCGTTTCAGAGACAGATACTGAAATTCTTCCTCATTTAATAGAAAGTAATTATAAGGATAATTTAACCTCAGCGGTAAAAGAATCTCTAAAAGAGATAGAAGGATCTTATGCTATCGGAGTCATTTCAACTCGTGATCCAGAAAAAATTGTAGCTTCACGTTGGAGGAGCCCTTTAATTATTGGAGTAGGGAAAGGAGAAATGTTTTTAGCTTCTGATATCCCAGCCCTGCTTAATTATACAAATAGAGTAATCTTTTTAGAGGAAAGAGAAATTGCTACCATAACTAAAGATGGAGTGGAAATAATCAATTTTAAAGGTAAAATTTTGGAAAAAGAAATAATAAATATTGAATGGGATGCGGAGATGACTGAAAAAAGTGGATATAAGCATTTTATGTTAAAAGAAATATTTCAAGAAACTATAGTTATTCGCAATAACTTAGAAGATAAGATTAATTTATCCACCAAATCTCTAAAACTTTATAATTTATCTCTCTCCTTAAAAAATATTAAAGAGATAAAAAAAATATTTATCTTAGCTTGTGGAACTTCTTATTATGCAGCTTTAGTTGGTAAATACATTTTAGAAGAGTTAACGAATATTAATGTAGAAGTAGATTATGCTTCTGAATTTAGGTACAGAAAAATATTGTTAGACAAGAAAGATTTAGTTATGGTGATATCTCAATCGGGTGAAACTGCTGATACTATTGCTGCTTTAAATTCCTGCCAAGAAGTTGGTTCCCATGTTTTAGCTATTACTAATGTAAGGGGAAGCACCATTAGCCATAAGGCAGATAGTGTAATATACCTTAATGCTGGACCAGAAATAGGTGTTGCTTCAACGAAAGCTTTTATTGGTCAATTAATATCCCTTCACCTTATATCTCTCTATTTTGCCCAAGTTAGGGAATCTCTTAATTCCTCAGAGATTAATAAAATAATTTCTGAGTTAATAAAACTTCCTCAAATGGCCGAGATTATTTTGCTTAAAGACCCGGAAATTATCAAATTAAGTGAAGAATTTTATAATTTCCATAATTTTTTATATCTGGGAAGAGGGATTAATTATCCTATCGCTTTAGAAGGAGCTTTAAAACTTAAAGAGATTTCCTATATCCATGCTGAAGGTTACCCAGCGGGAGAAATGAAACATGGGCCAATTGCTCTACTGGATAAAACTTTTCCGATAGTGGTAATAGCACCTCGTGATAAAGTCTATAACAAAGTAATTAATAATATAAAGGAAGTTAAAGCCAGAGATACATTGGTATTAAGTATTGCTACGGAAGGAGATAAAGAGATTTCCAATCTTGCAGATAGAGTATTCTATATTCCTCAAACTTTGGATATATTATATCCAATTTTATCGGTAATACCTTTACAATTATTTGCTTATCATATTGCCGAGAAACTGGGTTGTGATATTGATAAACCAAGAAATTTAGCTAAAAGCGTTACTGTGGAGTAAAGAACTGGTTATTTTAAAAATACAATATTTAGAGAAAATATTGATTAGGTTTTAAGAAATTTGAAAAAGGAACTTAATAAAAAGTCAGATAAAATAAAAACATTTTGTAAAATTTAAAAGCAAGAGTATAATTAATTAAAATAAAATTAGGAGAAATTATTGGGAGGAAAATTATTGATGGAAAAAATAACTAAAGAAACAATTTTAGAAAAAGTTAAAGAATTAAAGGTAAAGTTTATTAGATTAAGGTTTACAGATATTTTAGGGATACCTAAGAATGTAGAAATTCCGACCAGAGAATTTAAAAAAGCCCTTGAGGGGCAGATTATGTTCGATGGATCATCTATTCAAGGTTTTGTACGGATCGAAGAGTCGGATATGTATTTAAGGCCAGATTATTCTACTTTTACCATAAATCCCTGGGAAGAAGAAAAAGATGTAGCTCGGATTACTTGTGATGTTTGTAACCCCGATGGTTCACCTTTTGAAGGTTGTCCCCGAACTAACCTAAAGAGAGTGATAAGAGAGGTAGAAGAGATGGGATTTACCGCTAACTTTGGACCAGAGATGGAATTTTTTCTATTTTTTAGAGATGAAAAAGGGAAAGCAACAACTAAGACCCATGATCAAGGGGGATATTTTGATCTTCTACCTATTGATTTAGGGGAAGAGGTCAGAAGGGATATGGTAATCGCTTTAGAAAAATTAGGCTTCGAAGTTGAGGCCTCTCACCATGAAGTTGCCCCAGGTCAGCATGAAATAGATTTCCGATATTCTGATGCCCTTACTACTGCGGACAGGATAATGACTTTAAAACTAACCGGTAAGACGATAGCTTTAAAATATAATTTACACGTTACCTTTATGCCCAAGCCTATCTTTGGTATATGTGGCTCTGGGATGCATACCCATTTATCCTTATATCAAGATGGTAAAAATATCTTTTACAATTCAAAAGAAAAATACAAACTAAGTAAGGAAGCCTTATATTTTATAGGAGGGTTATTAAAACATGCCAAAGGCTTTACGGCTATTACTAATCCCTTAGTGAATTCTTATAAGAGATTAACTCCTGGCTATGAGGCTCCAGTATATATTGCCTGGTCAGAGAGAAATCGTAGCCCTCTAATTAGAGTCCCAGCCGTAAGAGGAGAAGGGACCCGGGCAGAACTAAGAAGCCCTGACCCTTCCTGTAACCCCTATTTGGCCTTTGCGGTAATTTTGAAAGCCAGTATGGATGGGATTGTAAATCAGATTGATCCTGGAGAACCGATAAGCCAAAATATTTATACTATGAGCCAAGAAGAGAAAAAATCGTTAGGTATTGAAAGCTTACCCTCCACTTTAAATCAAGCTTTAGACGAATTAGAAAAGGATGAGGTGGTAAAATCAGGCTTAACTGATCACATATTAACCAATTATATTGAAGCCAAGAGAAAGGAATGCGAGGCTTATCGTATTCAAGTTCATCAGTGGGAATTGGATAGATATTTGACGATTTATTGAGAAATGAAGAGCTTGGAGGTAAATAAGTATGGAGAATTTTAATAAAAGCTTTAATTTGAAAAAAATCGATTTAAGAAGTGATACGGTTACCTTACCGACAGACGAGATGCGAGAAGCAATGAAAAATGCTGAAGTTGGAGATGATGTTTATAAAGAAGATCCCACAGTAAATCGATTGGAAGAATTAGCTGCTAAAAAATTAGGAAAAGAGGCAGCATTGTTTGTCTCAAGTGGAACTATGGGTAATTTGATCGCTGTCTTGACTCATTGCCAAAGAGGAGATGAAATAATTTTAGAAGCAGACTCCCATATGTATTATTATGAGGCGGGAGGTATGTCAGCTGTAGCAGGGGTGATCCCTCGGCTAATTGTAGGAAATAAGGGAGTTCCTAACCCTCAAGACATTAAGAAAGCATTTAGAGAAGAAAATATTCATTATCCTAAGACAACATTAATTTGTTTAGAAAATACTCATAATCGAGCTGGGGGAACAATTATTCCTCCTAAAATAACCGAGGAAATCTGCCAATTAGCCCATCAACGAAATATTTTCGTTCATTTAGATGGAGCTCGAATATTTAATGCTGCTATAGCTTTAAATATTGAACCTTCCGACCTGGTTAAAAGTGTTGATTCAGTTATGTTCTGTCTTTCTAAAGGATTGAGTGCTCCAGTAGGATCAATTTTAATAGGTTCAAAAGAATTTATTCAAAGAGCTCGCAAAAATCGAAAGATGTTAGGTGGGGGGATGAGACAAGCAGGAATTTTAGCTGCAGCTGGAATAATTGCTCTTGAAAAGATGGTAGAAAGATTAAGAGAAGATCACCAAAATGCTCGTCTTTTGGGAATAGGTTTAACTGACCTAGATGGGCTAAAAGTTGACTTAGAAACAGTTCAGACTAATATGGTTAATTTTGATCTTCAAGAAGTAGGTATGGACACTGATCAATTTTTACCTAAGTTAGCGAAATATAATATATTAGGATCACCACGGCCACCTTCTAAAGTTCGTTTAGTTACTCACTATGGAATTAACGAAGAAAACATTTTTACAACTATAGAAGCGATAAAAGAAATAGTTAGCAAGTAAAATTAGTATATAGTAAAGAAATATGAGCAGAACCGCATTTATAAATAAAGGTGTAATGACTTTAACATAGAAGATTAATTAACCAATCTTCTTAAATAAAATAAGATTAGTAATAAACAGGAGAAAAAATTAATTTTTACTAAATTGTTAATGTTATTTATAGCAATTCCAGTAGTGGAACTGTATATCTTAATTGAAGTGGGAAAGAAGATAGGGAGTCTAACTACTATTGGTATAATTATTTTAACCGGGATATTAGGAACTTATTTGATAAAAAGTCAGGGTTTTATGATTTTAAGGAAAATTCAAAATGATTTAAATGAAGGTATCATGCCAGGGGACAGCTTAATTCAGGGAGCAATTATCCTGCTTGGCGGAGTATTATTGCTTACTCCTGGTTTTATCACTGATATCACGGGCTTTATTTTTTTAATACCTGCTGGTAGAAAAATAGTTAAAAAATATTTATTGAAATGGTTAAAAGGAAAGATAAAAGAAGATAATTTTTATTTTAAAGAATTTTAAATTTTGATAACTAAAATAAAAAATATTAAGTAAAGAGGAATAATATTATTGATTATAGGTTGTGGGATAGATTTAGTTAAAATTGAAAGAATAGAAAAAATAATTAAAAGATGGGGAGATAATTTAACTTCTAGAATGTTTACCCTCTTAGAAAGAGAGTATTGTAAAAAAAGAAAGAGTAATAAATATCAATCTTATGCTGGGAAATTTGCAGCCAAAGAAGCTTTATTAAAAGCATTAGGATTGGGTTTGATAGGAGTTAACTGGACAGAAATAGAGATAAGCAATAATGAACTCGGTCAGCCGATTATCAAGACAAGTGGAAAATTAAATATAATCGTTTCCAAAAAAGGGGTAAGTAAATATTTTTTAACTATATCTCACACCAAAGATTATGCTGTAGCTGAAGTAATCTTAGAAAGTTACTCTCATAAGTGAAAGGAGGTATTTTATGAAGGTAGTTACCAGTCAACAAATTAGAGAGATTGACCAGAAAGCAATGGAAGAATATGGTATATCTGGTCTTACTTTAATGGAGAATGCCGGTTCAAGAATATTTCAAAATATGAAAAATATTTATCCTGATCTAAAATTAAAAGCAGTCGTTGTCTTTGCTGGGCCTGGTAATAATGGCGGAGATGGCTTTGTGGTTGCCCGCCATCTTTATAATTATGGAACAAAGGTAAAAGTATTTCTACTATCTTCTTTGAATAAGATTAGGGGTGAAGCAAAGGTAAATTTGAATATTATTAATGAAATGGGAATTGAATTAATTGAAGTAAAAATAGAGGAACTCAAAAAAATACAGGAAGCTATACAAAATTCTGATTTGATTGTAGATGCCATATTGGGTACAGGGTTACACGGGAAGGTAACCGGTTTAAAAGCTGAAATAATAGATTTGATTAATGTTGCTAAAAAAGAGGTAGTAGCAGTTGATATTCCCTCAGGTTTAAATGCAGATATAGAAAAAATCGAAGGACCTTGCATAAAAGCAACTTATACTATTACTTTAGCTTTACCAAAAATAGGTTTATTAATCTATCCTGGAGCGAGTTATGTAGGAAAAATGATTATTGAAAATATTGGAATTCCCTCCTATTTATTAGAAAATAGAAAATTAAAGATAAATTTGGTAACTAAAGAGATGGTACAAAATCTTTTACCTTTACGGCCTATTTACTCTCATAAAGGTTCTTTTGGTAAAGTTTTAATCTTAGCTGGTTCGGTAGGTATGACCGGAGCAGCTTTTTTAACTAGTGAAGCTGCCCTAAGAAGTGGTGCAGGTATAGTAGTATTAGGAATTCCTCAAAGTTTAAATTCAATAATGGAAGTAAAATTAACTGAAGTTATGACCCTACCTTTAGCGGAAACAGAGAATCAGTCTTTAAAAGAAGATGCAGAAGAAACAATTTTAAAATTGATAAAAAAATTTTCTGTATTAGGAATAGGTCCTGGTATTTCCCGGCAATTAGAAACTCAAAGATTAGTTAGGAAAATTATAGAAAAATCTACTATTCCTCTGGTAGTGGATGCTGATGCAATATATGCTTTAAGTGAAGATCCTACGATATTAAAAAAGACTGAGGCTCCTCTGGTAATTACTCCTCATCCGGGAGAAATGGCTAAACTTACCAATAAAGGTATAAATTATATTTTAGATAATCAGTTGAATATTACCAGAGAAGTTGCTCAAGAATATGGGATTATAGTAGTATTAAAGGGAGCCAGAACAATTATTGCCAACAAAGAAGGTGAAATCTATATTAATATTGGTGATAATTCGGGGATGGCGACCGGAGGATCTGGAGATGTTCTAACTGGGATAATTTCTAGTTTAATAGCTCAAGGGGCAAATAAACTTTCGGCAGCAATAGCTGGAGTTTATATTCATAGCCAAGCTGGAAATTTAGCCCGAAATATTAAAGGGGAAAGGGGTATGATAGCTGGTGATATTTTGTCCCAAGTGCCCCAAGCTTTTTTAAATTTAGAATAATAAGGAGGAAAAATCTAAAGATGCAAAAACTATTAGGTCTCACCTGGACAGAGGTAAACCTTGATGTTATTGCCCAAAATGTTAAAAATATTAGGAAATTGATTGGTAAAAAAAGAGAATTTATGGCAGTAGTTAAAGGGAATGCGTATGGACAAGATATTTTAGAAGTTTCTCCAGTAGTTTTAGAAAATGGAGCTACTAGATTAGCAGTCGCTCGTTTAGAAGAAGGAATTATTCTCCGTAAAGCCGGCATTACTGTCCCTATTTTAGTCCTTGGTTTAACTTTAAAACAACAAGCAGAATTTTTAGTATCTTATAATATAACTCCTGCGGTATGTGAATTTGAAATGATAGAAAAACTTTCTGAGTCGGCAGTTCAAATGAATAAGATGACTAAAATTCATCTAAAAGTAGATACTGGTATGGGGAGAATAGGAATTTTCCCTTATAATGTCTTGAGATTTATTAAAAGGATAAAAGCATTGAAAAATGTGGAAATAGAAGGTATTTTTACTCATTTTTCAGTTGCTGATGAGAAAGATAAATTTTACACCGAAGAACAATTCAGAAAATTTATAGAAATCTTAACTATTTTAGAAAAAGAAGGAATAAGTATTCCCATAAAACATGTAGGTAACAGTGCGACTCTTCTTGATTTGCCTCATATGTGGTTAGATATGGTAAGACCTGGTATTGCAATATATGGACTATACCCCTCTAAAGAGGTAAAAAAGACCATAAATTTAATTCCAACGCAACAATTTAAAACAAAAATAGTTTTTATAAAGGAACTCCCTCGGGGAGAAAGTATCAGTTATGGTAGAACTTATGTTACCAAAAGAAGAATAAGAGTAGCCTCATTACCAGTAGGTTATGCTGATGGCTATAATCGACTTCTTTCTAATCAAGGTGAAGTATTGGTTAGAGGACAGCGTGTACCAATAATTGGACGTGTGTGTATGGACCAGTGCATGATAGATGTTACCACTCTTACCCAAGTAGAAATCGGAGACGAAGTAGTATTATGGGGTAGACAAGGGGAAGAAATTATAACCGTGGAAGAAATCGCTCAAAAAATAAGAACTATCAATTATGAAATTGTGCATATGCCAGATAAAAAAAGAGTACCCAAGCTATTTATTAAAGATGGAAAACCTTGGAAGGTTAAAACTATGTTAGAGGAAAGGTTATTATAGCGGATAGTATAAAATAGCGTATAGCGTAGAGCGAAAAACGAAAAACGCAAAACTATAAAACCAGTTTTTTTATCTTAAATCTGTTTTCTTAACCAGCTAACTAG
>Ga0209609_10001132_pt1 | contig 15536 bp, 18 predicted proteins | sample LakKivw325mmetaG_FD_184136 | JGI IMG/M metagenome (GOLD analysis project Ga0209609, IMG submission 184136) | Anoxic lake water microbial communities from Lake Kivu, Rwanda to study Microbial Dark Matter (Phase II) - Lake Kivu water 325m metaG... | ecosystem: Environmental > Aquatic > Freshwater... | reverse complement strand
CCCTGACCCCCACCCTGACCGGTCAGGTGGAATACTGCCTGACCTGTCACGCCGACCTGCCGGAGATCAGCCACTCGCATCCGGTCAAGACGTTCGGCTGCGTGCTGTGTCATGGCGGCGAGCGCCTGGCCCTGGATGCGGACCTGGCCCACAGTACGATGCGGGGCGGCGCGAACCCTTCCGATTTCTCCGTTGTCGAAGCCTCCTGCGGCGGGGACAACTGTCACAGCGGCGCAGCGGCGGATTATCGCAACCACATCCAGCGCGCCACCACCAGCATCCAGGCCACTTATGCGGGCGCGATCGCCAGCATCCGTTACACCTTCGGCGCTCAACCCGATCTGAGCGCCCGCCTGGGCGTCTACGCCATCCAAGACCCGCGGAGTACCAGTGGGGTCACGGCATTGGCCGCCTTTGACCCGGCTGTGGAGTCAAGCCCCGCGATCAAAGCCTTTGCGCAAGATTGCTTGAATTGTCACCTTTCCGCCCAGCCATTATCGGGAGACGAGTACAGCCATTTTACCGGCTGCGCGGCGTGCCATAGCCCCACCCCTCTCTTTGATTCTCCCCCCATTTTCTCTGAAAATGAGGGGAGCGGGAGGGGGGTCCACACCCTCACCACTGCTATACCCTACACACAATGCAACCGCTGTCACAACCGCGGCAATTATGATCTTCGCACGATGACCTTTATCCCGCGCGACGATCAGCCAACCGACCGGCTGCACGACTACTACCAACCCATCGCCCAATTCACGCGCTGTGAGTGGACGCTCGACTGCGTTGACTGTCACACCCGCACCGAGGCCATGGGCGATGGAAGCCTGTACAGCAGCAAAAAGGACATCCAATATATCCAATGCCGCACCTGCCACGGCACGCTGACCGAATTGCCCGAAACGAAAACGCTAACCGATCCCAATGACCTGGCCTTCCGCTTGGTGTTCTTCAACCCGGTCATTGACTTGAAATTGGGCGATACGATCCCGGTCACCGAGAAAGGCGAGCCGTTATGGAACATACGCGTCCTGTCCGATGGAGCTTACGAGCTGTTCGGAAAGGCGAATGGCGAGCGTTTCATTTTCCGCCCGGTGATGGGTTCGGGCTGCCAGCAGAACCCCGACGAGCAATCCTCAGACGCTTGCCACAAGTGTCATTCCGTGGAACGATGATTAATCGCAACCTTTCGCGCCGCGATTTTCTCAAACTTGCACGGGACAGTATCCTTGCCCTGAGCGGCCTGCTCGGCCTGGGCGGGCTGATTCGATTCCTGGATTCTCAAACCGAGCCGCCCGCGCCGACCGATTTCGACCTCGGGCCGGCTGCGGATTACCCGGCCGGGACGCGCACAGTCATCCCGGAGGTTCCGGCATTTCTCATCCACGACGAAAGCGAATTCAGCGCCTTGAGTCTGGTCTGCACGCACCTGGGCTGCACGGTGGAGGAAAAGGCCGAGGGCTTTGCCTGCCCGTGCCACGGGTCCCGTTTCGATCCGCAGGGCGAGGTGAGGCGCGGTCCAGCGAACAAGCCATTAGGCAAATTACGCCCCGAAATGACCGAGGATGGTCACCTGCATTTGTACACCGCATGACAGTGGTATATAATTCTGAGGTGGGAGGCACCTTAGAGATACACCCCACAGTGGACAAATCATGGAGGAGGAACCGACATGGATTTCGACTTGAGCGAAGAACAATGCATGTGGCAAAAAGCCGTCCACGATTTCGTAGCTGCGGAGGTGCGCTCCAAAGCCCGCGAAGTGGACGAAACGAGCGAGTTCAATTGGCCCGCCTTCCGTAAGATGGGCCCGCTTGGCCTGCTCGGCATGTCCGTGCCGGAAGAGTACGGCGGCTCGGGCGTGGACGCGGTCAGCATGGCAATTGCCATCGAGGAACTGGGTTGGGGCTGCGGCTCGACAGCGCTGGCCATCGCAGCCCACAACGGGTTGGGCTGCGCGCCAATCGCCAATTTCGGCAGCGAGGAACAGAAAAGGAAATTCCTGCCGGGCGTCACCAGCGGCAACAACCGACTGGCCGCACTGGCTTTGACGGAACCCGGCGCAGGGTCCGATTTGCAGGGCGGCGTACGCACGAAGGCTGAAAAAGTGGGGCACGAATGGGTCATCAACGGGTCGAAGGCGTGGATCACTAACGCCAGTATTGCAGACTACATCATCACCCTCGTCCGCACCGACCCGCGCGGAGGCTCCCATTCTTTGAGCATGATCATCGTCCCGACGGATACGCCCGGCCTGACCATCCACCCGCCAGAAAAGAAGATGGGCCTGAACGGTTCACAAACGAACGCCCTGACTTACGATAACGTTCGCGTGCCGTCGAGCTACCTACTCGGCGAGGAGGGGCGCGGTTTGCGCCAGACGCTCGCCACGCTGGACGGTGGGCGCATCAGCATCGGCGCGTTGGCAGTCGGGCTGGCGCAGGCGGCGTTCGAACGCGCCCGTGACTATGCACGCGAACGTCAGGCTTTCGGCAAGCCCATCGCCGAACAACAAGCTATCCAGTGGATGCTGGCCGACATGGCCACCGAGATCGAGGCTGCCCGCTGGATGGTTTACCGCGCCGCGTGGCTGAAGCAGGAGAGGCATCCCTTCAGCCAACAGGCAGCTATGTCCAAGCTAATGGCGACGGAGATGGCAGAGCGCGTCTGTCGGAACGCCATCCAGATCCACGGCAGCTACGGCTACAGCCGCGAGTACGAGGTCGAACGCATCTACCGGGACGCGCGCCTGATGACCATCGGCGAGGGGACGAGTGAAATCCAACGGCTGGTGATCGCAAGGCACGTATTGGCACAGGAATAACTTTTTTCCCCATCTATCACGAAAAAAAAGAATTGGGGTTGGTGAGCGGTTTCGCCGCTCACCAACCCCAATTTTCATCAATTTCTTCTGGCTACTTCTTGCGGCCGAGGATCCATTTGTAGACATAGTAAGCCGCCACGCAAAGGACGGCAGTGATCAGCCAGAAAGGCCAGACTGCCCCCAAGGTGAGAGACATATTGAGCGCGCTCCAAATGTAGAAAAAGGCAAACAAGCCAGCGAATAATATTGCAAACACGCCGACCAGCCAGAAGCGCATCAGCTTGAGCTTCTTGTCCATATTTTCTCCTCCGAGCTTGATGATGAAAAGGATAGGTTGACAAGATTGTAGCACAAAACAGCGACTAAGTGTCAAGCCTTTCCTTTTCGATAGCCACCCAAATATTGTAGCCTTCCGGCTCAATAGCAATATTTCCGCGCAATATCCCGTGAGAATGGGGGGCGATAGATGTGCGGGCGGCGGAGCCGCCCGCACATCTATCGTTTTCTATTTCTTGTCGAGAAGAGACATTTCCATCGTATGAAAACAGCGCGGCAATCTCCGTACCGGTCAGGAAGTGACTGCGCATCAAGGTCACCTTTTCGAACAAGGCGATCAGCTTGACCGTAAAAAGGCGTATGTCAGGTTCGAGGATCGCGATCCGGCCACCGGGTTTGAGCACGCGCCAAAGCTCACGCGCGGTTTCGGCCTGATCACCAACGTGATGAAAGGCATCCACCATCAAGACGCGGTCGAAGCTCTGCGCTGGGAAGGGCAAATGCTCGCTGTGTGCGCAAGTTGTTTCCAGGGATTTGGCCGAAGCCTGCCTCAGCATCCCCGCCGAGAGATCGGCCACCAATATTTGACCAGTGAGGCCGCGCAACGTCTGGCTGACGCGGCCGGTGCCGCCGCCGAGGTCGAGCAGGCGTCCGCTCGTCGGCAGCGCGGCGATCTGATTCAGCCGCGGCGAGGGAGAATATTTGATTACGCGATCATAGAAAGGCGCAAGAAAGCCAAAGTGGTCGAGGGGCATCGTTGTCAAGGACCAACCATAATAAGGTCTTTGATTTTGTCATAGGTCGCCGGCCCAATGCCAGGCACGTTCTGTATATCTTGAATGAACTGGAAGGGGCCATGGTCGAGGCGATAGTTCAAGATATTTTGCGCAGTAGTGGGACCGATGCCGGGCAATGTATCCAGCTCTTCGACTGTAGCAGTATTGATGTTGATCCGCCCGCCGCTGACGTGACTTTCGGCGCTTCGCACGGGAATATCGAGCTGCTGCCCATCCTGGAGCATGGCGGCTAGGTTGATGCCCTCCTGCTCAGCGTCCGGCAAGAAGCCGCCCGCCGATTGGATGACATCGTTCACGCGGCTGCCCTTCGGCAAAGTATAGACTCCCGGCGTCGCCACCGCCCCCGAGACATAAACTGTCACCGACCGAGCTGTAGGCGAAGGCAAGAGCGTCACTGCCTGGCCGCGCGGCTGGCTGGCAGCGAGCCAGATCACGCCCGCGGCGAGCAAGCCGATCACAACGCCCAAAGCAATATTCAAAAATGTTTTCACAGCACACCTGCCGCAACCAAGATCGTGAACGAGGCGACGAACCAATGAATCAGCAGAGGATAAACGAAGGATTTCGTCCGCCAGGCGACCCAGCCAAAGGCAAAGCCGCCGAAAATCGTCGAGAGCGCCTCGACCTCAGGCTTGCCGATGTGTGCCAGGGCGAACGGCACCGCCTGCAGCCAGAGCGCCTCGGCGCCGAACTTGCGCGCATAGCCGAAAAGTATCCAGCCGCGGAAGAAGAACTCCCAGCCCAACAGATCGAGAAAAGTGTTCCAGGGCAGGCCGCCCGCCTGGCCCTTATAGTAATCCTGCATACCGCTATCGCCGCGGGAGACGAACCACAACACTGGCGCGATAAGGATGATCGCCAGGGTCGTGATGAGCAGACCGGCGCGCCAGTCGCCAAGAGTGAAGCCATACCTGCGCGGGTCTTCGTGGAAGATTAACAAGGTGATCAATAGCGGGATAATCAGGTATAAAATCGTGCGATCAACCGCCTTCCATTGAGCAATCCCCCATGCTTCGGGTGTGAGGCGGTGATAATAATCCACCATCAGCAATAACGTACTGACGATGGTGATCGTCACAACTTTCCAATCGAAATGCAAGCCGGTTCCGAGCAATTTCCGCATCAGTGCCTCAATACGGGAAATAAGTCTGGTTACCCATCGGGCCCAGTAATTGAGCGATTTTACCAGCATCGCCCCAAAGTTCGAAGCCCCAATTGAGAAAGAGTAGCAGAATGGAAACACACGCCAGGATAAGTGCAATTTTACCAGTCCGCGTCCGCCATCTGGCCTTCAACGCGGACCAGCCGCCCGTCCAGAATTGGGCAGCAAGGATGGCAAGGAAAGGTACCAGGGTCAAGTGGAAGCGGTCTTCGCCGAGGATGAGCACGTGTGGAATCAGATAACCGACAAGGAACAAGGCCATCAGCAACGTCTCAGCCTGCCAATGGGTCAGTGCCAGGCCAAAGGCGGCGGAGGTACTAACAAAAACAAATGGCAGCAATACGATGGCTGCAATTGCCAGCAAAAGAGGTGTTGGGATATATCCAAAGAAATTATTGGAGTAAAAATAGGTGAGGGCACGGCGCTCGAGGCCGAAGAAGAAACCGAGCCGTCTGACCATCAGATATGGGACACGGCCGGGGTCAGCCTTGATAAACTCCAGTGCTTTCTGTTGGCCGATCTGATCACGCAAGCCGTCGTCGAGCATGGACATCAAATCGAGCGATTGAGGATACTGGAACGTGCCAAACGCTTCGGGGTGATATCCCATGTAGAGATCATAGCCGATTGCGGATTCAACCCCAACCAGCCGGTGGTGAAGGAGAGAATTGCGCACCATCCACGGCAGTGTGACGACTGTCACACCCAGAAAAAGCAACACTGCCATTTTGCGCTCCCGCAACGCGAACCAGACCCACAGCACAGCCAATCCGCCAAAGAGCAATGAAACCGAGCGCGTGAGCGCCATCAGACCAAGAAGAACACCAGCGAGGATGAACCAGCGGGCGCGGGAGATTTCAACGCGAATGGCGCGAATGAGCGAATTCTTATTCTTTATTCGCGGCATTTGCCCACATCGTACCCGAAGGGTATTCGCATCATTCGCGTTTAAAAGAGCAGGCAGCGAAGTGAGGGGCTCGGCGGCTTTCAGGAGAGCCAACGTGGAAGCCAACGCCAGCAGGAAGAAGAGATTTTCCGTTGCCAGCGAGAGCGGATAAATCACTAACAATGGATAACCGGCCACAACCCAGGCCGCGATGTGCGCGGCTTTTTCTGACCTATCCCCCCCACCCCCTTTTCCCTTTAGGGAAGGGGGGAACGGGAGGCTAGGTCCCGGCCTCAATAATCGCCGCGCCAGGGCGTAGGTCAACGGGGCGAGCGCCGCACCGATGAAGGCCTGTACCAGCCTGGCGACGAAAAAGCGGTGCACGCCGGTTCCGGCCAGGAAATAGATCAGGGCCAGAAAAGCTGGGTACAGCGGCGGCCGGAACGAGGTCAGGACGCCGCGCGGGTCGTAATCCACCGTCGTGAGGTCGAAGTGAAGATAGGGCTGGACGAGGTAGAGATCCCCCTGAGCGTACCAGCGATAGCCGTTCCCTGCCGCCAGACTGCGCGCCAGCATGTCGTACTGGAACATATCGTCCAGGCCAATGCTGAGGTTATAAGAAAGGAACACGGGGATGAGACGGAGGATCAGCGCGACAAGAAAGACTCGAAACGAGAAAGAGGCTGAAATCCGCCCCAACCAACTTGCGCGGCCAAGTTGGCTCATTCCTCGCGCTCTAATCTGACGCCAGCTTGACTGCTGCCCGGAAACCCGCGTGCGCGGATGGCATGTCCGGGACAGTAAATTCGATCCGCAAGCCATCCAACCGTTTCGCACCGGGGAGACGTGCAGCCCGGTCTGCGAACTCAGGCTGGCGGAGTTCGACCGTCACGCGCACCGGCTCGGCGAGGACGAACGGCCTGGGAGCATTTCCGGCTTTCAAGCGCTGGACGGCGCGGCTGGCAGCTTCGCGGATCAATTGCTGTGACGTTTTCAACGGCAGGCACTCGGCCGAGGCAAAGCCGGTCGCCTGCTTGACGACAGCCGTCTCGAGCGGCCCGAGCAGCTCTACCGCCTGAGTGCAGGCAGTCTGGTCGCCGGAGATCATCAACACCGGTACGTCGAAGGCACCAGCCAGGGCCGCGTTCAAGCCATACTCGCCGACTAGCACGTCATTCAACCAAAGATTGGCGATCCGGCTTGCGGACCAGGTGTGCGCCAGAACGCCGTTCTGCGAGCCGGCGCGGGCATGATAGCCTACGTACAGCATTCCATCCACGCCAGCATCAACCCCTTGAATCATCGAAAACGGCGAGCCGTTGCCGGCATTCAACCGGGCGCGTCCATCCAGCTCCTCGAGCAGAATATTGCTGCCGCCCCCGTGCCCATCGGTGACAACCACCTCGTCCGCACCGGCCTCGAAGGCTCCCTGTATGGCCGCGTTGACATCCGCCGTCATGATCTTGCGGAAGCGGGCATATTCAGCGTGCTGGGGATCAACCTGATCCCAGTTGGTCACGCCGGAAATGCCTTCCATATCTACCGCGATCAAAATTTTCATAACTCGAACCTTCCGCGGTTAGAATGATTCCATTTCCTCGGTTTGGTGAATCCGTATCCTTCCTACCTCCACAATCCAAAGTTTTTTCCTTAACTCGAAACGCGAAAGTCCGCCGAGAAACTGGCGAACCAGCCTTTCCAACAAGGCTAAACTCGGATTGCGAGGCAGGCGTATCACGACAATGCCAGCAGTTTTTCCTGGAGGAAAACGGGTTATATCCGCGAAACCCAGATCAAGAGTGACCAAGCAACGTTTCTCACGGCAACAAATATCGTAAAGGATTTCGTCGGATACACCTGCAAGTCCCTCCTGGCTGACCGTCTGAACATCATGGCTGGCTTCATCAAATACCCACTGCGTCCGTTTGCCGAAGTTCTCGTCCAGCTTGAATTTCATGCAGCAGCCTCAATGGGTATCTCAACATAGCGTTCCCGCGCCATCTCAGCGCCATAGGCAATCGCCGCGCGTATATCCTCAATGGTCAATTGAGGGTACTCATCCAATAGTTCTTCCACGCTGGAACCATTGGCGAGAAAGTCCAGAATAAGGGAGACCCAAAGGCGCGTACCGCGAATACACGGCTTGCCAAAACAGACGTTTGGATCTATCGAAATGCGTTCGAGAAGGTGTTTCATATCACTTTCTCCTTCACCAGGAAGCATAACCAATAACAATTATATTCCACAATTCGATCCGCTGTCATCTCCGCAGCTTGCTCTGGATCTTTTCGGCGGTCAACTCGCGCAGGGCGTCGGCGGCGATCCAGCGAGCAGCCCGGCTGTTGACCTGCTGGATCCGACGCGCCGTTGCAATTGCCCCTTCGTTCAGGCTGCGGTTGCGCTTTCCGATGTTGCGCAGCGCCCAATTGACTGCCTTCTTGACATAATTGCGCTCATCGCCCGATTCGCGCACGATGTTTGGGAGAAACTGCTCGAACTGGCTATCTTCCGCTCGTCTGTCGTGCACAGCCAGGCCTGCCATGATCGCAAAAGCGGCGCGCTTGACGAACTCCTCTTCCCGGGCGCCCCATTCCACCGCCTTTTGGTAGGCAAACGGCGTCTCCTCGAAGAAGCCGCAAACTTGGTCGCAAACATCCCACGAATCGAAATCTGCCGCCCAGCGTTCCATCCGATCTTCGGCTGTAATCTTGGGATCGGCAATGTAGCTGGCTAAAATGCGCGCCTCATGAATCCCTGAGGCCCATAATTCGTCTGCCAGCGCGTCGTCCCTGCCGATTTGCTTGGCAATGTCACGCAAGACATAAATCGAGATGCCCAGTGTGTTCTTGGGATTGATGACGTAGCGCGCCATCCCAGCCACGTTCACGGGGTTTGCGAGGGATTGAAGCTTTGCGATAACTTCTTGCTTTTCCATCGGTCAGATTCCACAATGTAACGCCTGCGGATGCAGCACCTTCAACGCCTCAGCGTGTGAGTAGCCATGCCCTTCTGCATACTGGCGCGACTTGAAATCGAGCACCATCAGCAATTTGTCCATGTCATCGGGCGAGAACTGGGCCTGGTAACAGCGCACGGCCTGCTCTTTCTTCTCGCGCGTCTGGCTGATGTCAACCGCTGTGTTTGGTTCGCGGGTGTAATAGAAGGCGACGCCGAGCAACTCATGGCCGCCGTAGGCCGCGTCCACCGCCGCGTCGCTGCTGGGAAGCCTCAACAGTCCATAAAGGATGGCTGCCTCGGCGGTCGCTCGGCCGGTCTGGATGTGGTCGCGGTGGGCTTCGTACGCCAGCCACGGGTCGGGGGCGAAGACGAAATCCGGCCTCACCAAGCGGATGTGCATGATGATCCCGGCGCGCAACTCGAAATAATCATACTTCCCGGCATCTGGGTAACCCAGCCAATAGTGTTGGCTAACGCCGATGATCTTCCCTGCGCTATTTTGCTCACGCTTAAGTTGCGCGGCCGCGGCCTCGGGCGAGAGCGAGGCGTCAATCACCCCCATCAGGTCATCGGTGACAGTCAGGTAGAATATCTCCGCGCCAGCTTCGCGCAGTGCGGCCAGCGTTCCACCCGCAGCAATGTCGTTGTCATCGTAATGCGGCTGGACAGCCAGGACTCGCTTCGCTTGCAGTATATCTGGAACCGGCAGGATCGACTCAAGCGCCATAATCATCTTTACACATCAGGAATTCCAGCGAATATGCCGCCAGTATAATCAACTCCGGCTTGCTGTCAAGCACAATGATGATGAGCCGTGCTACAATTGGAACGCGAAGAAAAACGATCCCTTGCACGGAGGAGACAGCATGTCCATCGAAGCCATGTTGACCGCAAGCGAGAAAAACCTGCGCGCCGAGATGCAGGATTTCGTCAAATCCATCCCACGCCAGTTGCTGCTGGATATGGACGACGACAAAGTGAGGTATCCGCGTGAATTCTTGCAAGAAGCCGCACGGCGACATTTGCTCGGCCTGCGCTTCGACCCCCGCTGGGGCGGGCGCGGTATCCCTTGGACCTCGGAGCTGGTCGCGTTGGAGGAAGTCGGCGTGCTGGGCACCTCGCTGGCCTGCCTCTACTCGCTGGTCTCCATCGTCGGGGAAGCGATCCACGTTTTCGGCACGGATGAACAGAAGGAGAAATATCTCCGGCCTGTGTTACGCGGCGAGCTGACCGTCGCCGAGGCGCTGACCGAACCGCGCGGCGGCTCGGACTTCTTCGCGGCCACCACGCGCGCCCGCCGCGAAGGAGATACCTTCTACCTGAGCGGACAGAAACGCTTCGTGGTCGGCTCAGAAGGCGCGGACCTCATCCTGGTTTACGGAAAAGTGGAAGGCATCGAAGACCCCAAGCAAGCCATGACCGCCTTCCTGGTGGAACGCGGCGAGGGGGTGAAGGTCGAACACGTTTACGGGCTGATGGGCACGCGCGGCGGCGGAACGGGACGCCTGGTCTTCCACGAGGCGCCGGTGCTGCTCGCCAATGTACTGGGCGGCGAGGCTGGCATCGGTCACGGCACGGACGTTTTCCACCAAATGATGATCCCGGAGCGGATGACTTCCGCCGGCGGGGCGGTGGGCATGGCCCGCGCCGCCATCGAGATCGCCGCGCGTTACGCCGACCGGCGCCGTGCCTTCGGGCAAAAGATCCGCGCGTTTGAGGGCGTCAGTTTCAAGGTCGCCGAAAGCCTGACGCTGCTGGATGCAGCGCGGGCGTTCAACCGCGCCGTCGGCCATTCCATTGAGGCGAAGGAAGCGGCAGGCAAAGTGCGGCGGCTGGTCTCGGAGGCCAAGAAGTTCTCTACCGAAACCGCCTGGACTGTTGTCAACCACGCCATGCAAATCCTGGGGGGCATCGGCTACACCAACATCTTCCCCGTCGAACGAATGCTGCGCGATGTGCGCTTGATCACCATCTGGACCGGCACCAACGAGATCATGGATCTGGTCATCCAGCACGAGTTCTACCACGAGTTTTTGGCGACCAAGTCCACCGCCCGCGATGTGGAGGCGGATGCGCGAGGAGAGGAATACCCAGAGGAAAAGGAATATAACGAGTAAGGAAGCTGATTGATTGGGTTATAATTCACCGAGGGAGTTTTGCCAGTGCCAAATTGGAATCGTTTTATACCCGCCGATTTCGAGTACGATTTCGAACAAGATGAACTCGCTGCACATCACGTTGCTTTTGAAGAAGCGGTGGAATGTTTTTTCTCAGATTTCGAGGTACGACGCAATAAATCCTATCGTGACCGTTATCAACTTCTTGGAAGAACCATTGGCGGGCGCAGATTGAAGATCGTTTTTCAACTCAAACCCGGCAATATCATCCGCATTATCACTGGATGGCCACTATGAAAGCAAATAAGAAAATGATTGAACGCGAAATAGACCAGAAGGTTGTTTCCCAAGCAAATGACGATTCCGCCTGGGAAAAACCAATCGCAGTGCGACGGTTGAAAGCCGCCTCTCTCTCCATCCCGCCGGATTTGGCGGCACGTGCGGCATTCTTGGCCAAATTGCATCGCAAACCAAGCGTCGAGGAATGGCTGACGCGCGTCATCCAAGAGCGGGTCGAGTTGGAAGAGGCCGCCTTCAGCGGGGCAAAACAGGAATTGGCAGCGAGAACAGACTGAATATCTCGCGCCGGGCGCGCCCGGCCTCGCCGCAGGATGAATCCTGCGGCTAACATCCAAAGCCGACTCAAGTCGGCATCATCCCGGAGGTCTACATGAGCAATGTTCTATTTCCACTGAGTGAAGAGCACGAGATGATCCGCCAAACGGCGCGCGATTTCGCTCAAGAGAAGATCGCGCCCATCGCTGCCGAATTCGATGAAAGTGGGGAATTCCCACATGAGACGATCAAGAAAATGGGCGAGATGGGTTTCATGGGCATCGAAGTGCCCGAAGAGTACGGTGGGGCGGGTATGGACACGCTATCCTACGTACTGGCGCTGGAGGAAATTTGCAAAGCCGATGCGGCACACGGCGTGGTCATGTCGGTCAACAACTCGCTCTACGCTTATGGCTTCCTCCATTTTGGCACCGAGGAACAGAAGCAGAAGTACCTGCGACCGGTGGCTTCGGGGCAAGCCATCGGCGCATATTCGTTGACCGAGCCAATGTCCGGTTCGGACGCGGGGACGATGCGCAGCCGTGCCGTCCGGGATGGGGATTTCTACATCCTGAACGGACGCAAATCCTGGGTCACGAGCGGCCCGGTGGCAGATTATATCGTCGTATTCATGATGACCGAGCCGGAGAAGAAGCATAAGGGCATCACCGCCTTCATTGTGGACGCCAGGAGCACGCCTGGATTTTCGCGCGGCAAGAAAGAACCCAAACTGGGCATTCGGGCTTCCGCCACCAGCGAGCTGCTCTTCGAGAATGCGCGCGTGCCGGTTGCCAACCGTCTCGGCGCGGAAGGCGAGGGCTTCAAGATCGCCATGACCGTGCTGGACGCGGGTCGCATTGGCATCGCTTCGCAAGCGCTGGGCATCGCCGAGGCTGCTTACGAGGCCAGCGTGGCCTACGCCCGCGAGCGCGAGGCCTTCGGCCAGAAGATCTGCGAATTCCAAGGCATCTCTTTCAAGCTGGCAGACATGAAAACCCGCATCGAGGCCTCCCGTCTGCTGATCTACAATGCCGCCCTGGCAAAGGAACGCGCCAAGAAGACCAGCGAGCGCTTCTCGCTGGAGGCCGCCATGGCCAAGCTTTTCGCCTCCGAGACGGCTATGTTCGTCACACACGCCGCGGTGCAGATCCACGGCGGGATGGGCTACAGCAAGGAGCTACCCGTCGAGCGCTATTTCCGGGATGCCAAGATCACCGAAATCTACGAAGGGACAAGTGAAATCCAGCGGCTGGTCATCTCGCGCACCGAGTTGGGGTTGAGATAACATGTCCGACGCCCGGCCGCGACCAGCCGCCGGTTTGCTCCTGGCTGGCGGCGGGATACTGGTACAGTATTTCTATCCCAGCGCCTGGCCGATGCACTCCAGACCCAACCCGGTGATACACAGGTTGTTTTCTTTGGCTACCCGGTGATGGGATTCTATTCCATCCCCAGCCTGCAATACCTGGTTCCAGGCATCGAAGGCATAGATATTGACCAGCCGTGGGGTGCGCCAGAAAATCCCTTACCGACCGCCAACCGGCTCATCCTTATCTTTCTGCCCATTCGTGAAGATCAAATTGCCCTGGTGCAGGCAGATTATCCGGGCGGAAGATTGAGCAGTATGACCGCCGCGGATGGTCAAATCCTGTACTGGCGATACGATTATCCATAAGAAAACTCCATGAAAGCAATTCTCTTTCAAATGCATGGTGGGGCTGAGGTTTTGCAATTTGGCGACTTTCCGGATCCCAAACCGGCTGCTGGCCAGGCCTTGGTCAAGTTGCGCGCCGCGGCCCTCAACCGCATGGATTTGTGGGTGCGTAACGGCTGGCCCGGCCTGAAGCTGGAATATCCCCACATCCCCGGCGCGGACGGCGCGGGGGATGTGGTAGCCTTGCCCTCCTTTTCATCCACCCCATCTCCTGGGGAGATGGGGGGGATAGAGGAGGGGCTGAGGGTAGGATCGCGTGTCGTCATCAATTCCAACCTAGGCTGCGGAAGGTGCGACTACTGCCTAGCTGGACAGGACAACCTATGCCGCGACTGGCACTTGCTAGGCGAGACAATCCGCGGTACGTACGCGCAATACGTGACCGTTCCGGTGCGACAACTTTTTCGTCTGCCGAATGGTTTCGACTATCGCACCGCCGCGGCTGCGGGACTGGTATTTCACACAGCCTGGCATTCCCTCGTCACGCGCGGCAAATTGCAGCCCAGAGAAACAGTGCTCGTCGTGGGCGCCTCGGGCGGTGTCAACACGGCCAGCATCCAAATTGCCAAACACATCGGTGCAAGAGTGATCGTGGTTGGCTCGGGCGCGCAGAAATTGGCGCTGGCCGAATCGCTCGGCGCGGACATTCTGATTGACCGCGCGCAAGAGGAGGATTGGTCAAAGGCCGTCTACCGTTCGACCGAAAAGCGCGGCGTGGATGCGGTTGTAGACAATGTCGGAACGACCTTTCCGCTCAGCTTACGCTGCCTGCGAAAAGGCGGCCGTCTGCTCACCGTCGGCAATACCGGTGGGCCAAAATTCGAGATTGACAATCGCTTCATTTTCGGCAAGCATCTGACCATTATCGGCTCGACGATGGGCACGCTGAAGGACTTCGCCGAGGTAATGGGCCTGGTCACCAGCGGGAAGCTCAAGGTAGCGCTCGACCGCTCGTTCCCGCTGGCAGACGCCAAGTCCGCGCAAGAGCGGCTGGAGAAGGGCGAGCAGTTGGGCAAGATCACGCTGGAGATATAGCCAGGGTACCCTGTAATCGTGCTTTCACTCATGAACAACGATCTCAAACGCCCGTTTAGCATAACTTTTCTTGCTCTTCTCGTGTTATGCTTTACAGCTTGGAATGGATTGCGCCTGGGCGCAGCCATCTCGTTCTGGAATAACTTGCGCCAATATAGCGCCCGGCCTGGGCCATTCTATGTCGCCGTCAGCGGCGGATTCTGGCTGCTGGCTGGCCTCCCCCTTTTCTGGGGGTTGTGGCGCGGCAAGGCTTGGGTGAGGATCACAGCCCTTTTTGCGGCGATCCTCTACACGTCCTGGTACTGGTTCGACCGGCTGACACTGCAGCCCATTCCTCGCGCGAACTGGCCGTTTGCTCTGCTCATCAATATCCTTTTCCTGGTTTTCACGCCAATCGCTTTGTTCAATCGTCAAAGCGCATTTTTCTTCAAGCAAAGAGAGACACATGACCGACAATCATAGAATCCAGCGCTTGCGCGAGCTTAGGAGCCGCTCGCTTCTGGGCGGCGGTCCCGAACGCATCGAGGCGCAGCATAAAAAAGGCCGCCTGACTGCACGCGAGCGGATTGACCTGCTGCTGGACAAAGGCTCGTTCCGCGAGACGGACGCCTTCGTGCAGCACCGCACGCACGACTTCGACCTCGACAAACAAAAGTACCTGAGTGACAGCGTCATCACCGGCTGGGGAACCATCGAAGACCGCCTCGTGTATGTTTTTTCGCAAGACTTCACGGTCTTCGGCGGATCGCTGGGCGAAGTGCACGCCGAGAAGATCTGCAAGATCATGGACATGGCAATGAAGAGCGGCGCGCCGATTATCGGGCTGAACGACTCGGGCGGAGCGCGCATCCAGGAAGGCGTGGTCTCGCTCGGTGCGTACGCCAACATCTTTCTGCGCAATACACTGGCCTCCGGCGTCGTTCCGCAGATCTCAGCTATCATGGGCCCTTGTGCGGGCGGGGCGGTCTACTCACCCGCCATCACCGACTTCATTTTTATGGTGCGTGGCTCGTCATACATGTTCGTGACAGGACCGGACGTGGTCAAGGCGGTCACGCACGAAGAGGTGGACTTCGAGGCATTGGGCGGGGCGGCGGCACACGCCGGGACCTCGGGCGTGTGCCACGTCGCAGCCGATTCCGAAGCCGATACGCTCTACCTTATCCGCAAGCTGATGGGCTACCTGCCTCAGAACAACATGGAAGACCCGCCTTT
>Ga0209609_10001127_pt1 | contig 15579 bp, 17 predicted proteins | sample LakKivw325mmetaG_FD_184136 | JGI IMG/M metagenome (GOLD analysis project Ga0209609, IMG submission 184136) | Anoxic lake water microbial communities from Lake Kivu, Rwanda to study Microbial Dark Matter (Phase II) - Lake Kivu water 325m metaG... | ecosystem: Environmental > Aquatic > Freshwater... | reverse complement strand
GAATGGGAATGATCGGATTAATCTTTCTTTTTGGAAAGATGGCTTTGGCCTATGCCAAAAAGAATTAAAATCCCTCTCATATCTAAATACCCACTTAAGTATCCTTAATTAACCCGCTTCCAATAATGTCCAAAAAATGTCATTTTTTGCCTTTTTGTCATATTTCTTTGAAGAATTCACGGGTATAGTTTTTCAAATTTATCAATAATATCAATTAGAAAACAACCTATCCCCTTCTCAATATATTTGGCATAAAATATGCTGAATTATTTGAACGTTGACCACTTTTCAGTTTAGAGGCGCGCTCAGTTCGATGACAGGGAAAAAGGGGTTTACACTGATTGAATTATTAATTGTGGTGGCTATCATCGGAATCATTGCGGCTATTGCAATCCCGATGTATAAGGCCCATGTGACAAAGGCAAGAATGTCTGAAGTCGTCAATGCCATCGGCCACCTTGCAAAGGCTGTGGGATTGTATCAAGAGGAAGCAGGGGCAACAGTCTGGCCTGATTGTCCGGATATCTCCGCCATCCGGACAAGCTTAGGGGTTGGTCTGCTAGGGATCAGGATAAGCGCAGCGAGGATAGATCAGGCAACCGGAATGATTGAAACAACGCTCGCCAATATTGCTGGAGAAGTTGATGGCCGGACTTTAGCCCTCACCCCTGTCGTAAGTACAGATGGTTCCATCCAATGGCAATGGGGCGGCACCATCCCCCAGGCCTACATCCCCACCAGGTAATCCCTCTCCAAATCGGATTGCTCCTTTTTAATCATAAAAATCTCACTTCTTTCTTAAAATCGGCTCAGAGTAGTAGGTGGTGACCATCTCGTTGCTGTGGTCGGTGTCGGTCTGGAGGCCAATGGCAAAGACTTCCTTGGGTTCTTCTTTAAAGGCTTCCTTAAAATCTTTATGAATGTTTCGCTTCTCATAGACCCACTGGCCTGCTTTTCCCTCCCCGGATTCGAGTACAAAAACCTTACAGTTCTTTTCACCGGGGTGATCGAAGATATGGCCCCTGGGGAGATGGGTTGCCCAGATATATTCGATTTTTAAACCCGTAGGCTCCGAACTCCCGAAGAGTCTAAACCCCATTTCCTTTCCAAAAACGACCATCACCCGGGCCGCGGAATCGAATCGGTCTTTTCTTGTTTCAATCGCAGAGCGGATGGTATTCGACACCTTCCATTTCCAGGAGAGGAGAGGAAAACGGTTCTCCTTCTCTCCGGCCTTCTTAAAAAGAGAAGACCGGCTGCCCAGGCTCTCGGCCTTGATCATCACTTTCCCAATTCTCGAATACTGGGTTGGAGGCACGCCAAAGTATTTTACCATCCACCACCCCTTCACCGGAGAAGGCTCCTCCTCGGGTGTCTCCGGCGCAGAGGGACCAAAAGGGAGTTGAGAAAAGATGAGGATCAGAATGACTGAAATAAACCCAATTTTCATCTACGGACCTTCAGGATACATCATCGTTGAATGGGCCGTTGAAAAAAAGATGAGAACTTGTTAGACTGCATTCTATGGTCAGATATCCGATGGTCCTCAGGACCTCCTGCCTTATCCTGATCAGCTTGGTTATAGTCGCTTCCACAGTCCTTTCCTATGATACTAAAGAAATTCCTTCTCTTTATCAAGAGCTGATTTTTCGCCTTGCCCGGGATGGCCTCAATGTCCAGACTCTATCCAGCCTGTTTGCCGATTCCCGGTCAGCCATCAACCTCCCTGCACTGGTCATCTATCTCAATACGAAGGAGGACACGGAGCGATACCAAAAATTTCTGACTTCAGAGTCAATCCTCCTTGCCAGAAAATACCTCCGTCAGAACCTCTCTTCCCTGAAAAAGATGGAGGCTTGTTTCCATGTCGAGAAGGAGGTGGTGGTGGCCATCCTCCTCATCGAATCGAGGTTCGGAGAGAACATCGGAAAATACCGGGTCATTCCCACCTTGGCCACCCTCGCCCTCATGGATTCACCGGAGAATATTGAGAAAAATTTTCAGAACCTTCGTCAATATGATCCTGAAATCTCCCTGGAATCGGTAGAGGCATTCGCAAAGAGGAGGGCCCAATGGGCCTATCAGGAGCTTAAATGTTTTCTTAAGATCATCGATCAGGAGAAGATGGATCCCCTAGAGGTTTACGGTTCACATGCAGGGGCATTGGGCATGGCCCAATTTATCCCCTCCAGTTATCTTAACTATGCCCTGCCTCAAAAAGGTTTTGAGAACTGGTTGCTCAGCCATGAGGATGCAATCAATAGTATCGGAAATTATCTGAGTGCTCATGGATGGAAGAAGAGGCTCTCAAGGGAAAGGAAGGAACGGATCCTCATGACGTATAACCAAAGCGAACCCTATGTGGAGACGGTCCTCCGGATCGCTCAAAAGTTAAAGGGCACGCCGACCAGAGGAGAGAGCAAAGAGTGAAAAAACAACTTCTCATCATTGCCACCCTGGATACCAAAGGAAGGGAAGTCGCCTATGTGAAGGAGTGCGTTAAAAGACTTGGCCTTACTCCCCTTCTGATGGATGTGGGGACTCTGGAAAAGCCTCTCCTCCACCCTGATATCACCCGTGAGGAGGTGGTCAGAGCGGCCGGGTATCAACTGGATGACTTAATCAAGAAGAAAGACCGCTCCGCTGCGATCAAAGCGGTCCAGGAAGGCGGAGCCCTTTTGGCTGGACGCCTCTTTAAGGAGGGAAGATTAAATGGCCTTTTTGGACTGGGAGGGGGGACAGGCACAGCGATTGTAACCCATATTATGCGATCCCTCCCATTTGGACTCCCCAAGATGGTCCTCTCCACCGTTGCCTCTCGAGATATCAGAGAGTATGTGGGAACAAAAGATATTGTGATGTTTCATTCCGTAGCCGATCTCCTGGGATCGAATCCATTTATGCGCCTCATCCTTGGTCAGGCCTCTTATGCCATCTGCGGGATGATTGAGAGGGGAAATGTCATCCGGAAGGTAAAACCCATGGTTGCGGTAACCGCCTACGGGATCAATTCAGTCTGCGCCCTGAATGCCGAGCCCCTTCTTCAGGAAAGGGGATATGAGATGATCGCTTTTCATGCCAATGGGTGCGGTGGGATGGCCATGGAGGAGCTCATTGCTCAGGGCCTCATCGATGGCGTCCTTGACTTTACCACCCATGAAATCGCTGACGAGATGTTCGGAGGCTACTGCAGAGGGATTGGATCCATTCGGCTGGAGACTACGGGCGAGATGGAAATCCCCCGGGTAGTCGTCCCGGGGGGTCTCGATAATGCTGTTTTCAGTCCCTATTACCCGATGCCAGACCGATTGAAAGGAAGAAAGGTTCACCCTCATGATATCCGTTTTTGTGTTCGGATGGGGCCCGAAGAGATGAAAGAGTTTGCCGGGATCATCGGAAAGAAGCTGAATAAATCAAATGGGCCTGCCTATGTGCTGATCCCCCAAAAGGGATGGTCTGAAGCGGATAAACCCGGAACGGAATTCTATGACCCAAAGGTCAATCAGGTCTTCGTAAAGGAACTGAGAAGGATCCTTCACCCCCGTACCCCTGTAGAGGAAATGGATGCTCATATCAGCGAACCTGCCTTCGCAAAAAGAGCAGTTGAAATTTTAGATCATATGATCCGGACCAAGGGGATTCAATCAAAGTGACCGGAGGGAGAGTATGAATTGTCCTTACTGTGGGATGGAGGTCCAGATTGGAGTCAAAAGAGATTACACCAAGCCCCTCTTGGCCATCTCGATCTTCGGCATTAAAGAGTTGAAATCAACCTTCTGCTCCTCGCAGGCCTTTTGTAAGGTGATGGCCCTTCCCAGGGGAAAGGGGAGGGATTGACATGGATATATTTCGATTTTATCATTACCGTAAAAACAGACCCTTCGCTTACAAAATAGAGAGGAAACAATATGGAATTCAAAGGAAGTCAGACAGAGAAGAATCTCCTGACTGCTTTTGCAGGCGAATCCCAGGCCAGGAATCGCTATACCTATTTTGCCAGCGCAGCGAGAAAAGAGGGCTATGAGCAGATTTCTTCGATTTTTCTCGAAACCGCGGAAAATGAGAAGGAACATGCCAAACTCTTTTTCAACCTGCTCAGGGGAGGAGAGGTGGAGATCGTCGCATCCTATCCTGCCGGGCCAGTCGGAGATACAATAGCCAATTTGAAAGCCGCTACAGATGGGGAAAACCTGGAGTGGACGACCCTCTATCGGAATTTTGCGGAGGTCGCCAAAGCGGAGGGATTCCCGGAAATCTCAGAGACCTTTTCGTGGGTGGCTAAAGTGGAAAAATTCCATGAAGAACGTTATTTGAGTCTGTCCAAGAATGTGAAGGAAGGAAAGGCCTTTAAAAAAGATTCCCCGGTGAAGTGGCACTGTCGAAACTGCGGTTATGTCTTTGAAGGAAAAGAAGCTCCTGAAAAATGTCCGGTCTGCAAGCACCCCCGCGCCTTCTTCGAGGTCCTGCAGGAAAATTTTTGACCGGCAAGTGCCCCGCAAGCCCGCCTTGTAGGCGGGGTCAAGGGGCACAATATAAATGAGATTTCCTTTCCGGGAAGCCCCGCCCTGTGGGCGGGGAGCTTCACTCCCCGTTCTCCGGATGGGCATCCCTTCTAATGAACGCCAAGCTCAAAACATGCCTTCGGTATTGAAGAGAAACCTAATCCTTCATAAATCCTTTCTATTTTCACAGAAAGTTCCCCGATCGTCTTATAAAGTTGATCCGGAAGGGATAAAGTGGTTTTTGCTACTTCATCCTCATAAAGATTGTGTCTCAGATAGGAAGGGTCATGCTCACCAAACCATATCCCTGCCTCCCAGGATTTCTGATTGAAGCACTCCGTTTCAAACTTTTTATCTGCGAGTCCAAAACGATCTCCCTTTGATATGAAGGCCAGGACCCCATGATTGGAATAGGGCCGGTCTGAGAGATTGGCATACATGCACATAAACTCTCCGCCAAAGGCAACCGCACGGATGGAAAAGGCAGACTCATTTATCCTGGACTCTATATATTCTTGGAGAAGGAACAGGCGATTCTCTATATTCAGAGTGGATAAAGATTCAGTGCCTGTGATGATCTTAAAATTCCTTCCCCCCCTTCCCACACGGCGCTTAAGAGCTACAGTCCCTTTTCTTTTAAGGAAAGCCTCCGCACCCGAAAGATCTTGGGGATTAAAAACGATGGTCTCAGGCATGGGGGCTATGGGTTTGACCAATTGATATTGGACCCATTTGTCCTCGAACCTCAGACCCGGGTGAAATGCCCGGGGGAATGGACCTTCTCCATCCATCCAGATCTTGAAGGGTTTCAGGCTTTCAATCCAGGGAAGGGAATGAAGGTAATCTTTAAAATTCTTTCCGTAGACCCTCAGGGAGGTCTCTTCGATTCTCGAAAAGATATCGGAAGGCCTCCCCAGATGGACCAGATGAGCAAGATGGTATTCCTGGGCCCCTCCTGGAAGGCCTACATTGACCTCCACCACATAGGGTTTCAGCTCAGGGCTAATCAGAAAATCAATTCCGAGATACATTTTCTTCAAAATGAAAATCCCTCTTTCCTCCTCTTCGGAGAAGGAAAGAGGGGAAAAAAGAAGGATCTCTAAAGAGATTTCAACAGGATGCCTTGCATTTGCAGGTTGCTGAGAACTTCTTGGCAATTTTTTTAATACTCATCCGGATCACCTCCTTTCAATACCCCCCGGGCATAACATTGGAAAGGGTCAGGTTGAAACAGGTCTCCAAAATATTTTGCCCTGAAACGGCATCCGCCTCTACAATCCTCCCGCTCCGGGCAGTCGCAGGTCAGGTCCTTTAATGGAATCCGGGGGATCCGATCCCAACAAAACCTGAGACCTTCCTCTATCGTTCCCACAGGCTCCTGACTGAAGAGCCCGCACTTACAAACATTTCCATTTGGAAGTATAGCACAGAGATGTGCTCCGCAGGTAGCATTTTTTTTCGAGCTGTGAAGTCCCCCTCCGAAACCATATCGGAGGAAGCGGCCTGCCTCAGAAGGTTCAACCCAAAAGTCCCTGCTCTCCTCGAACCTCCCGGCAACACAAGGAAGATCAACATTCCATTCTTTAATGTTCTTTGATTGAATCAGGGAGGCCAATTCATCAAACTCCTTAAGATTTTTCTGATGAATCATCGTGGCGATGGAAACACGAATATGAGCATCCTGAAGAGATTCAATGGCCCGAATGGCCTTTTGAAATGTCCCTTTTCCCCTTAGGGATTCATGGCCCTCCTTCATCCCGTCCAGACTCACCTGAACCTCATGCACACGGAGTTTTTTAGCCACCTCATGAGTGATGAGGGTTCCATTTGTGAGGAGGATGGAACGAAATTCAAAGTCTCTCAGGATGTAATTAATCTCCCAGAAATTGGGATGGAGCAGGGGCTCTCCACCGGAGAGGAGAAGCCTGAGCCCCTGAATCTCCTCAAATTCTTTTAATATCCTCTCGATTTTTCCGAGAGGAAGATCCTGATTTTTCCCCTCTCCGATATAACAGTGCCTGCAGCGAAGATTGCATCGATCCGTAATCAGGAGTTCAAGATAACGGAGAGAAGGAATCGGGGAAGGATGGGTACTGAATTCCCTTTTAACGGGGACCCCTGAGACAGCGATCAAATTCTCCGAGAGGCAGTATTGAATAAACTCCTCATCCTCCTTCTTTACCGGAGGGGATTTCCCCAGGGAGCACCGGATGAGGAATTCAAAAGCATCCCGGCTCAGTTCGTAGAGTTCGTCATTTTCAATATCGTAAAGGCAGGGTTCTTCAAGGTGTTTCAATACACAATGGGGTGACAATACGAAGAATTTATTCAGGGAGGACATCTTTAATCTGTTCCGGGGTAATGATTCCTTTTTTAAGAAGTCCCTTGAGGATCTTATAGGCGCCGCACTCCAGGTCCTTATCGGACTCTTTGTAAAACTCGCAATGTTTGCAGATTAAATCAATCAAGAAGTCCTTGTCCAAAATCATTCCCCTTCAATTCTATTGATCATCGCATGGCAAGTCTCATTCAGGGATGACTAAAAACTCTCATGAGGGGAAATCAAATCCAAAAACTGTTTCAGGATTCTCGCCGTCGCCCCCCAGATGAGATGGTCTCCATACTGATAGGCATAGATCACCTCTTTTCGACCCAACCTGTTGATCTCCCTTTCGCCGAAAGACTCTTCGTCCAGTAAGAAGGAAAGAGGGATTTCGATCAGCTCTGCAATCTCAACGGGACTCGGTTTAAACGGATAGGGGTAAGGGAAAAGGCCTACAAATGGCGTAACGATGAATTCAGTGCTGGTCACAATATCATCCAATACACCGACGATCTCCACATCCCTCTCGTTAAGCCCGATCTCCTCGTTCGCCTCCCGGAGCGCTGTCTTCTCCAGGTTCAAATCTCCTCTGTCCGCCATTCCCCCGGGAAAAGAGATTTCTCCCTTATGGTATTTGACCTGATCGGTCCTCTTGGTAAAAAGGAGGTGACAGTTTCCTTCCTTCCTAAAGAGAGGGACCAGAACTGCCGCATGAGAATAAGAAGGTTGTTCAATGGTCCTCCTCTCCCTCTCGGAGAGGATTCTCCGTATTTCTTCAACGAAATTCTTTTCGCGGCGCCTCATATCAATCATCCTCCCTAACCCTCTAAAAGGCAGGGACTATTTCAAACGATAAACCCGCAGGGCATTTTCCGAGCTCGCTTCAGCCACCTTTTCAAAAGGGACCTTTTTAATCTCTGCGATCTTCTGTGCCGTATATCGAACGAAACCCGGCTCGTTTCTCTTCCCCCGAAAGGGCTCAGGAGTTAAGAAAGGGGCATCGGTCTCAACCAGAAGAGAATCCAATGGGAGTTTCTTGACTGTTTCTCTCAATCCTGATGCGTTTTTAAAGGTGATGCTTCCGGGAATCGAGATGTAGAATCCCATGTCGATACAGGCCTTCGCCATCTCATCATCTCCGGAAAAACAGTGGATGATCCCTCCACACTCCAATGCCTTCTCAGATCTCAGTATCCGGATCGTCTCCACATGGGCCTCCCGGTCATGAACCACGATGGGAAGTTTTAACTCCCGTGCGAGTTCGACCTGTTCACGGAACCTCTTTAATTGGACTTCTTTCGGCGAAAGGTTCCTGTAAAAATCCAATCCGATCTCTCCGAGCGCCTTTACTTTTTCATCCTGACAGAGATCTCTCAAGGTCGAATAGGTCTCGCCATCAATCTCCTTTGCATTCTGGGGATGGACACCTAAAATAGCGTAGATCAGGGAATGAGCATGGGCAATCTCAAGGGCCCTTTTCCAGTCCCTCTTCTCCGTTCCTACGGTAAAGATATATTCCACGCCCGAAGCCTTGGCCCTCTGGATCACTGCCTCCAGATCCTTTCTAAACTCAGGCATTTCTAAGTGAGCGTGAGAATCAATCAGCATCCTTAAACCTCAAGCACCAAATCACAAACTCCAAACCCCAAATAATATCCAATAACCAAATTCCAATTGTCAAAACTTTGATTATTGGTGATTGGAAATTATTTGGATATTGGTGCTTGGAATTTGGAATTTTTAGTGCCGGTGGCCTTCACCCGATTAAAATAGTCCGTCAATTCTCTCGCCAACTCTTTCGATCGAATGAGGACAGAGACTTCATGATTATTCGTCAGGGCATAGTAGGTCCAGTTTGTGCTTCCTAAGAGGACAAGATATTCATCGGCAACTATAAATTTAGCATGGGTGGTTTTAAAGAGGGGATCATAAATCACATCCACGCCTCCAGATGATAGGACCTTTCCGGTCTGTATATTTCTTTCAGTTGTCCGATCCTTTCCTTCCTTCACCTCTAAAATTACCTCTACCTTTACGCCCCTCCTCTTCGCATCGATCAATTCCCTGACGAGAAGATTGGAAGGGGTCTGAGGATATTTCTCATAATATCCCATCTCAAACATCATAATTTGAATCGAAGACTTCGCCTCCTGGATCATCTTTTTTGCCACTTGAAAGTACTGGGAATCCGTCACAAGCTGGATATCCTCTGCCGGTAAACCGATAGATTTTGAAACGGAGAAAGTGGAAAGTAAAAAAAAGAATAAAATACTTAAGACGATTTTTTTCATTGTTTTATATTGATTCTGAGATTCTTCGTCGTCCCGTCAAGGCGGGACTCCTCAGAATGACAATCTGATCTGTCACTCTGAGCGAAGCGAAGAGTCTGTAAATCGGTTTCTGCTGGCGCGACGGAGACGGTCCATGATCGCCCGTCCTAACCCCGCTTCGGGAACTCCTTCCGCCAGGATCAGGTCTAAATTAAGGGCATCCAGTTGCCGTATAGCAAAGAAGAGGTTTGCCGCTGCCTCTCTTAAATCCCCCTTTTTTGAAAGCACTTCGATATGAGTGAATTTTAGAAAGGATTTCGGCTCCTGAAAAGCGAGAAACCCGATTCTTTTATCCCTGAGATTATCGATATTCTTTTCAGACCAATCGAGCAGGACAGGTGTCCTTAGAGCATAATGTCTTGGAAGCATGCCGGCGGCAGGGGGGCCTTCTTCATGGAAAGGCCCGATTTCGACCTTTCCGATGATGGATTCAATCTCTTCAAGAGGGACTCCGCCCGGCCTCAACAATTTGGGCCTCTTTTCAAAGAAAGAGACGATCGTCGATTCCACCCCCACTTCACAGTGTCCCCCATCCAGAATAAAGTCGATTTGATCGCCCAATTGGTCTCGAACATGCTCTGCTGTGGTTGGGCTTAGATAACCAAAGGGATTGGCGCTCGGCCCAACAATGGGAGATCCTGAGAGTTCGATGAACTTCAGTGTCATCGGATGCCTTGGCATTCGAACGGCAACGGTGGGAAGGCCGGCTGTGACAATATCGGGAACATTATCTCTTTTTAAGAGAACCACCGTCAGAGGGCCGGGCCAGAATCGTTCGATCAATTTTTGAGCATCGGGTGGAACCTTACTGACCAACTGGACGAGATCATAATTCTCTGCCACATGAACGATTAACGGGTCAAAGGAGGGCCTCCCCTTCACCTCAAAGACCCGAGCCACAGCCATAGGATTGAAGGCATCCCCTCCCAAACCGTAAACCGTCTCCGTCGGAAAGGCAACGATACCTCCTTTTTTGATGATCTCTGCGGCTTGATGGATCAGCTTATCCTGCTTCATCTCGTCTTGCCGTAATTCACCGTTCGCCCTTCGAGAGCCTCAGGCCGAACGGTTCGGGGTAAGGGTGAGAGGGGCCTTTTTGAGGGCCTTCGATTTCTTTTCCAAAGATTCTCCCATCCTTCTTCTAAAGTCCTCCAACCTCTTTGCAATTTCCGGGTATTTGATCGAGAGGATCTCACAGGCCAGATAAGCCGCGTTTTTTGCACCATCAATTCCCACTGTAGCCACTGGAACTCCGGGAGGCATTTGGACGGTGGAATAGAGGGCATCCGCACCATTGAGTGCCCCTGATTTGATCGGAACACCGATGACAGGAAGGGTCGTATGGCTGGCTAAAACTCCTGCAAGGTGAGCCGCCATTCCGGCTCCTGCGATCAATACTTCAATGCCGCGCCTTCTCGCTGTCTTAGCATAGCGGGCGGTTTTTTCAGGGAGCCGATGGGCTGATCTCACATCCATCTCATGGGGGACACCCATCTCTTTTAAAACCTCCGTTGCCTTCTCCATGACCGTCAAATCACTCTCACTTCCCATCAGAATTCCAACCAGAGGCTTTTTCATCATCCCTCCTCCCTAAATTAAAATCCTAAATCCGAATATCGAAATTCGAAACAAATTCAAAATTCAAATATCAAAATTTAAAATTTTGGTTTGGAACATTTGAATTTTGAACATTTGAGATTGTTTCGAATTTAGGATTTCGTGCTTCGAATTTGCTATTTGACCATTATCTTAAGAAATTACCGGCAATTCCACAAGAGAATAAAAAGCCCTCTCAAGAAGGATCTGAGAAGGCTCATTTAAAGATCACTTGGGCGAAAAGCAAATATTAGACAAGTAACCTATCGTTTGCCTCCTGCCTCCTTTCCTTTGTCACAATCGCCATCGAAAACCACTCGATCTTCATGTGATACAGTTTCTGACTTATGCCCTAAAAGAGCAACGATAGGACGGAGAACAGAACCAATAAGCCGGAAGAGTATCTTGAAGGCCAGCCATACTGGCTTTAACAACCAATCGAGAAGCTCATTAATGTTGTCCATCCCCTGCCCTAACCAAGTGAAAACAGGTTGGATTATGTGGAGCAGTTTGATGTGGGCATAAACCACAGCCAGAATCAAGGTTCCAGCAGAAATCATGAACTTTAAGGCACTACTAAACTCAATATGAGCAAACTCACTCAACAACAATTCTGTGCCAATATTAAATACTACAATATACGCAGCCGGCTTGAGGACGGGCTCCTTCATAATCATCAACGTGAATATTCCTGCCGCAAAACGCATGGTGATAATACCGATAGCCACACCAAACATCACAATGTAAAGCTTATCTGAGAGGGCGACTACGGCTACTACATTGTCAAGAGAAAAGGCAAGATCAGCTAACTCCACGGCTAAGACGACGCCCCAGAAACCTTTGCCCTCTACACTTCTTGCCTTGGTCTGAGTCTCTTCTCCAGCTTCTGGCTCTCCGAGATTTTCGAAGGCCAGTTTGATTAGATAGGCAGCGCCCAGGATTTTAAGGAAGGGGTTGTGGATGACAAAGTTGGCAACAACAAGCATGATACCACGGCCAAGATAAGCGCCCAGGAGGCCAACTTTAAGGGCGGCTGGCCTTTGGCCGCCCAGAAGGCGATGAACTGGATGTCCAAGGAATTTAAGAGGTCCTGGCCAAGGGACCATCTTGTCTTTCGGAAGAATAGAGACCATGGCGCCCAGCACGGCAGCATTATCAATGGAGAGGATGCCTTCTAAAAAGATGACTTGCACAATGATATAAACAAAACCCAGGTCAAAGTGCATTCGGTCCCCCGCTTATGGATCTTCCCATTGTTGTCTTAGGTTGTTAAGTAAATATTGTAAAAACAAACTTATATTATCCTATACAAGAAGAAATTTCAAGCAAATGTACTCGCCCAAATTCCGATTTAGAAACCGAAACCCTTTTCCCATCCGGTCATTGCGAGCACCTGCAAGGTGCGTGGCAATCTCATTGGAAATGGCGTGATTGCTTCGGTTCCCTCGCAATGACAATTTCTAAATCGGAATTTGGGTTCAAATTGGTGAAAGAAATCGAAAATGGTCGCCTCATTCAACTGGATCAATGAGGCATTTCAGGCGGCGATTGAGGAAGCGGGGGGCGATTCTGGTGCCGCCCCTGAAGAACGATTGGATTAAATTACTCCCATCCCTTTCAGGATTGAAAGCATGACAGCGGCGGCCATGACCGAGCCGACCTGTCCACCGGTGTTGGCTCCCATGGCATGCATGAGGAGGTAATTCTTTTTATTGTATTTCTGTCCCTCCTTCTGAACCACCCGTGCGGACATGGGATAGGCGGAGATACCCGCGGCACCGATAAGGGGGTTGACCTTCCCGCCGGTCACCACCTTCAGTACCTTCCCGAAAAGGATGCCACAGGCAGTATCCAGACAGATGGCCACAAAACCGAGGACCAGGATGATGAGAGTCTGAGGCGTCAAGAAGACCCTTCCATCCATCGTTGCTCCGATGGAGATTCCCAGAAGTAGGGTCACGATATTGGCAATCTCATTTTCGGATGCCCGGGTAAGCCGGCTTACCACTCCGCATTCCTTCATCAGATTCCCGAGCATGATCGTTCCCAGCAGGGGTAACCCCTTGGGTGCGATGAGACCCCCGAATACGGTAACCACCAGAGGAAAAAGAAGTTTGGTTGTCTTTGAAACGGGTTTCTTCGCCGTTCCCATATTGATCACCTTTTCTTCTTTGGTCGTCAACGCCCTCATGATAGGAGGTTGAATCAACGGGACAAGGGACATATAACAATAGGCAGCCACAGAAACAGCTCCCAGGAGCTGAGGGGCATATTGAGAAGTGACGTAAATGGCGGTAGGACCATCACAGGCACCGATGATCCCGATGGAGACGGCCTCCAATTTAGAAAAACCCAGGACTAAAGCCAGGGCCAGGGTTAAGAAGATCCCGAACTGTCCTGCAGCCCCGAGAAGAAAGATCTTCGGGTTCTCAAGCAGGGGACCGAAATCGGTCATCGCTCCGATTCCCACGAAGATGAGAAGCGGGAAAAGCTCTGTCACGATCCCTGCCTCATAGATGATCCTCAGGAAGCCCTCTTTCTCCATAAGCCCGGCCAAAGGAATATTCACCAGGATGCATCCAAATCCAATAGGGATAAGGAGGACAGGTTCAACATCCTTCTTAATCCCAAGGTAGAGAAGAATCAAACCAACGACAATCATGACCGGATTAGACCAGTGGAGATGTAAAAATCCTGCAATCAGTCCGGTCAACCCGCCTTGAATCGCATCTAACATGTCTCCATTCCTCCTTCAATAAACCTATTTACCCTCTTCCTTTTTAAAAGGGAAGAGCTTCTCGAGAGCGCTCATGATAAGACTCAATATCCAAAGGGTTAAGAGGGTTCCTCCCATTCCAACGACAACCATGGTGACCCCGAATGTCCAATTGTCCATACAGAAATCCTCCTCAATCGAAATAAAAACCTTTTTCTTATATCACTTGAAAATAGGAATTTCAATAGAAAGGTGATTTTTTTAACAAAGTCTTATGAAAAAATTTTTTCTTTTAATTTAACCTGTTAGGGTCTTTTTGAGTTTCTATTATGAAACTCTTTGGCCTGATGCATGAAGGCCTCAAGGCGGGTCAGTGTGTTAGTCTGTTCCTGTCCATCGTAGGCCATGTTGAGGATGGGAATGTTATTATGTTCTTCCCGGTATCTCTTTAGAAGGGCGCTGACAACCGTACCGGGCATACAGGTGAAGGGCATGATATTGACGATCCCGCTTGCCCCTCTTCCGGCAAAGTCGATCGTCTTCCCAACTGAAAGGATGGCTTCCCCCTCAAAGGATGAATCGAGATAGGGTCTGGCTTTCTTAAAGATCGTTTTTGTTCCGGGTTCTCCGGGGTTCCTGAGAGAGCCCTTAAAGATCCTTTCCAGACGGTGCTCATCCTTTTTCTGATAGTAGTCTGTGAGAAACACCTTCAGGAGGTTCGAAAAGGACTTCTTCCTGAGACTTCTTTCCTTGGAGATGGTATTGACATAAAGAATCCACTCGGTAAGGGGTGCAATCCATGCCTCCCCCCCAAACCGTTCAATCTTCTGGATGACATCCTCATTGGCAAATCGATTGAGCCGAACAAAGATCTCTCCCACAATTCCGATCAGGGGCTTGCTCCTGAGCCCCTCCATCTCGATCCGGTTAAACTCCTTCAGGCCCTCCTCAAGAGCCTTATCAAGCTCCCCTCCATGCCGGATCGTCTCGCAAATCCCTTTCAATGCCCTTTGATAAACCCGGTCGGCCTCTCCTTTTCTCTTCTCATAGGGGCGGGTCTCGAGAAGTTTCTTCATTAAAAGATCGACCGCCACAATCCCCTGCCATCCCAGCCGGGTAAATTGTGAACCTATGATCCCCAAATCGCTATAAAGGGTCTCGTCCTGATTGGGTGAATAGATGGGGACATGTTTAAAACCCAGATCATCCAGAACGAGACGGTGAAAGCGATGATACTGTCCGAAACGACAGGGACCGTTTCCAGAGGGCATGAAGAAGGCGGCTCTTTGGTGATCGAAATTGGGGTCCTTGAGAAGCTTCACCATATCCCCTGTGGTCAGGATGCAGGGATAACACTCTTTTCCGGAGGTGAGCTTTCTTCCCCAGTAGAGCGTCTCCTCATCCGATTCAGGAAAGACGTCCGCCTCTACCCCGCAGGCCTGAAACGCAGAAGCCACTGCAAAGGAATGGTCACACATATAGGGGATGTAGATTTTCTTGGTCCGGTCGGTCTTCGGCTTCTCTTTTTCAAAAAAAGGAACTGTTGTGGCCTTGACATTCTTCAGGCTATCCAAAAAGGCCTCGCATCGCGTAATGGCTCCTGCATCTGCGCTATGTTCGTCAATCTCCAGCTGAAGGTAGGGTTTCTCCTTGGAGAGATCCCTGAAGAAGTGGCTGATGAAGGAATCCGGACCGCACCCGAAATTGGTGATATAGACTGCATAAAGCCTGGGGTCCTCATTGATAATCTTCCCTGCCGAGAGTATCCTCTGACCGTACCTCCAGTACATCTCCCGGATCTCGGAAGTAGGTTTGACCGATTCCAGGGGCAGAAAATCCATGGGAATGGCAAGAACTCCCAGGTCCCTCAGTTTCTTTGGAATCTCGAGGTTGACTCCTGAATCGCAGGAATTGTAAGGTCTTCCCACAATGACCATGGCCTTCTCGTTTCGTCCGATCCGATCCAGAATCTCCTTTCCCCGGTTGAGGAGGGATTGGTAGAATAGAGCCTGAAATTTTTCAGCCTTTTCAAGGGCCATCCTTACACGCTTCGATCCCCTGCGGAGGGATCCTCCAAAATCGATCAGTTCCTTCTCCAGGGTATTTCTTCCA
>Ga0209609_10001126_pt1 | contig 15592 bp, 14 predicted proteins | sample LakKivw325mmetaG_FD_184136 | JGI IMG/M metagenome (GOLD analysis project Ga0209609, IMG submission 184136) | Anoxic lake water microbial communities from Lake Kivu, Rwanda to study Microbial Dark Matter (Phase II) - Lake Kivu water 325m metaG... | ecosystem: Environmental > Aquatic > Freshwater... | reverse complement strand
ACGTTTCTCATTGACTACAGTCGCATTCCGGCCATCGGGACCCAGTATTCCGCCACTTATTCGCTCACCGATGAATTTGAAACCGACTATGCTTCGGCGCGCACTTTTTGCACGCTGAGCGAGGTGGAGGAACTCAAAAACCGCGGCCTCATCAAAGGCGGCAGCGTCCAGAATGCCGTGGTTTTCATCGATCGGCACATCGAGCAATCCGAAGTCGAACGCATCCGCAAAATGTTCAATATCGCCAGCGATATCAGTATTGGTCAGCGTGGTACGCTGAACGGCGTGGAACTGCGGTATTACAACGAAGCCGTTCGGCATAAAATTCTCGACCTGATCGGCGATTTTGTGCTGTTGGGCGTGCCGATTCAGGGGCATGTCATCGCCGCGCGGAGCGGGCATGCGCACAATGTCAATTTTGTCAAGAAAATCCGCAAGGAATACGAAAAAGTCCTGATTACCAAAAAATACCAGAAAAGCAAAGTTCGTGGCGCGCTTTTCGACATTGACGGCATCGAGCGGATTTTGCCGCATCGTTATCCTTTTCTGTTGGTGGATAAGGTGCTGGATATGGTGCCCGGCGAGTCGGTTTCGGCGCTGAAAAATGTCACCGTCAACGAACCTTTCTTCAACGGCCATTTCCCGGTGAAGAAAATCATGCCGGGCGTTATGATTCTGGAAGCGTTGGCGCAGGCGGGCGGCTTGCTCCTGCTCAATACTATCGAGAATCCTAAAAAAGTGCTGGTCTATTTTACCGGTCTGGACGAAGTGCGTTTTCGTAAACCGGTTATTCCTGGTGACCAGATTCATTTGGAAGTCAAGCTGACCCAGTTCCGTTTAGCCACCAGTAAAATGAAAGCCCTGGCCCTGGTCAATGACGAGATCGTCGTCGAGGCAACCATGATGGCTTCCATAATCGATATGCAATCATGAGTAATATCCACCCAACCGCCATCATTGATCCGCAGGCCGAAATCGGGCAGAATGTAACGATAGGCCCCTTTGCCGAAATCCGCAATAATGTCGTTATTGGCGATGGCTGTCAAATTGGTAACGGCGCGATTATTTTTTCCGGCACCCGGCTCGGTCGCGAATGTAAAGTTTTCCATTACGCCATTGTGGGCGAAATTTGTCAGGACCTGAAGTTCGCAGGCGAAGAGACGACCGCCGAAATCGGCGACCGCACGGTGATTCGGGAATTCGCCACCATCCATCGCGGAACCAAGGAACACTGGAAAACCGAGATCGGCAGTGACTGTCTGATCATGGCTTATGTGCACGTTGCCCACGATTGCATCATTGGTGACCGAGTCATCATTTCCAACGCGACCAATTTAGGCGGGCATGTCAAGGTGGAAGACTGGGCGATTATCGGAGGGATGTGCGGAGTGCATCAGTTCAGCCGCATCGGTTGTCATGCATTAGTCGGGGCTTACTCCCGGGTTACCAAGGATGTACCACCCTATGTGTTAGCTGGTCGCGACCCGCTGATCTACGAGGGATTAAACATGGTGGGTATGAAACGCCGGGGATTTACGCCCGAGACCATCAATGAACTGAAGGAAGCCTATCGCCTGATTTATCAGTCGGAGTATAATTTCAAAGATGCCCTGCTTAAAATCGAGGAAACTCAGACTCCCGGTCCGGAAGTACAGCACGTTGTCCAGTTCATCCGGGCGAGCGAACGCGGCATCATTCGCTGATTGGGATGAAATTGAGCACGGTACGTTACCTCGATCTGAAGATCGTCATCGCCCTGCTGATAATCGCCTCCATCGGCAAAGGCGCGAACTTTGATTTGGCGGTTGTACCAACCTCTCAAATCCGCACCTATCTGCGGCCGCGGCTGGCGCTGGCGGCGACGGAAAATTGCGTCCCGCTGACGATTCAGCACTTGGCCGGAAGCCAGGGGTTCGGAGGCGGATTGCGCTGGGGGCTGTGGGGCGCGCCGCAATGGAAAACCGGCGGACCGGGGTTCCCTTCCGTCTGGTTAGCCTTGACTCCGGGTAAAAATCTGACTATCGGAGGAGGATTGATTGCCGCTTTTCAGGATGGCGAAAATCTGAATGGTATGCAGGCTTTTGCGAGTTACGCCTGGGGGGCAGCGACGCCGACAAATAACCTGACCTGTGCCAATATTCACGTCAAGGGCCCGGACGATTTCCACTACCGCGACTTATTGCTCACTTACTCGCGGAATTGGGAACGGAAACCCTGGCGGTTAGCGTTGAGCTATACTGTTCATCTCCTGCAGTGCCGGATTCATATCCGCGACAGGGCATATTACGCAACAAAGAATTTTAACCTCGGACAGATGCACATCGGGCTTCAGCGCCAGTTGGGTGACATTTGGGAATGCGGCGCCGAAATCGCGCTCTCCCGTGACGCTTTTTATACGGGACTTTCCCTGTTTTATTTTCTGCAGTAAATGCCTACATTGTTCGCCGCAATTCGATGAAGTATCTAACAATTCTCGGCTCAACAGGTTCTATCGGGCAAAACGCCCTGAAAATCGTCTCGGCCTGCCCGGAACGCTTCCAGGTACGCTATTTGGCGGCGGGTAAGAATGGGGCCCTGCTATTGGAACAGGTTCGCCAATTCAGGCCACAGGCTGTTGCGATTGCCGACGAACGCGCCGCAGGTTTATTGATTTCCGCACTCAAGGGTGAACCGGTCGAGATTTTGATCGGCAAAGCAGGTCTCAACGCTCTTGCCGCGCGACCTGTTGACCTGGTGCTGAATGCCATCGTTGGTATGGCGGGTCTTGAGCCGACCTATTTCGCGATCGAGTCTGGAAACAGTGTGGCGCTTTCCAATAAGGAATCGTTGGTAATGGCGGGTGAATTGATCATGCGCCGTGCTCACCACAAAGGCGTCGCGCTGCTACCGGTGGACAGTGAGCATAGCGCCATCTGGCAGTGTCTGCGGGGCGAGCCCGGTGACAGTATCCGGAAGTTGATCATTACCGGTTCCGGAGGCCCTTTTCGGGAGCGTGCAATGGGCACTTTTGCAAGCATCACTCCTGAGGAAGCCCTGCGTCATCCGGTTTGGCGAATGGGACGGAAAATCACGATTGATTCCGCCACCTTATTCAATAAATGTCTGGAAATCATCGAAGCGCACTGGCTTTTCAATATCATTCCGGCGCAGATTGAGGTGGTAATTCATCCGCAATCCATCGTGCATTCGTTGGTTGAGTTTGTCGATGGTTCGGTAAAGGCGCAGTTGGGCATTCCGGATATGCGCCTGCCGATCCAGTATGCCCTGAATTATCCCGAGCGCTTGCCGCCGGTCTGGGAAGAGCTGGATTTGGTACGCCTGAAAACGCTGACCTTCGCCTCGCCCGATCCCGACAAATTCCCCGCCCTGCGCTTAGCCTATGCGGTCTTGGAAAGCGGCGGAACCGCCCCGGCGATTCTGAACGTCGCCAACGAACTGGCAGTTCACGCCTTTCTGAACGGTCGGATCCGATTTCACGAAATTGCCCAGTCCGTTGAAAGGACATTGGCAGCTGTACCACCCACTCCGGCGCTCAGTATTGAACAAATTTTAGCAGTCGAACCCGCGGTACGCCGGTTCCTGGATGCTCATTTAACTTAAATTAATTAGAAGGGTTTATACTTCCATGATCATCACTATTCTGGCCATTGTCATCGTTATCGGCGGAGTTGTGCTGGCGCATGAACTCGGGCATTTCCTGTTCGCCAAGTTGACCGGTATGCGGGTCGAGGTATTTTCGCTGGGTTTCCCGCCGCGTCTGTTGGGCAAACGGATTGGAGATACCGAATATCGGCTCTCGGCCATTCCTCTGGGAGGTTATGTCAAGGTAGCGGGGGTGATTGATGAAAGTATGGATGTTGAAGGCGCCGTGGGTGATGAAAAATGGAAATACGGTTCCAAGAAAGCTTACCAGAAAATCCTGTTTGTCTGCGGAGGTGTGTTTTTTAATCTGCTTTTGGCAATTGGCATTTATTCCGCGCTTTCGCTGAAATACGGCGTCTTTTCTCCGGCACCTGAGCCGGTGGTTGAGACCGTCATTCCAGGATTACCGGCTGAAACAATCGGTCTCCGGGCTGGCGATCGAATTGAAGCCATCAACGAGCAATCCGTCGACAGTTGGGAAGCCATGACCCTGCTGATTCACGCCCATCCGCATGATTCGGTGATAATCCGTTGGCGCAATACCGAAGGGCAAGTCTTTGAAAAAAGCCTTTTGCCAATCACTAATAAAGTGCTCAAGGGTACCAAGCTGGTTGAAGTGGGGATGATCGGCATTAGCCCGCACATGCTCCACCGCTCCGCTAATCTGGGAGACGCGCTCGGCAGTGGCCTGGCTAACACCTGGTACTGGCTAAAGATCACCGTGATTTCGTTAAAAATGCTGGTGACTGGCGAAGAATCAATCAAGAATATCGGCGGGCCGATTTTCATTGCGCGCTTGGCCGGCGAATCGGCGAAAACGGGGTTCAGTTCGATTTTTGGATTAATGGCGGTTATCAGTGTCAACTTGGCCCTGATTAATATTTTGCCGGTGCCGGCTTTCGACGGCGGACACCTGCTGATCATCTTGATCGAGGCGCTTACCCGCAAAGCTCTATCCGTCAAGGCCAAGGTTCGCATCCAGCAAATCGGATTAGCTCTGATCATTGCCCTGACCCTGTTGGTGCTTTTCAACGATGTCGTGCGTCTATTCAAGTGGTAAAGCTCTTCCGCAAGATAAGTAAATGATACATACTCGCGACACTTTAAATGTTTGTTTATTGGCGGTGACTCTAATTATTTCTAAATTCTTTCCGAAATAAATGTGAAGTATGCAATGCGAAAAATCTGGATTGCGGCGGGAATTCTGACCGCCTTCAATTTCTGTGGAAAACCGGGCGGCATTAGCTGGGAAAAAACCGATCTGCCCAGGGCGCTGGCTAAGGCCGGTAATACAAAGAAACAAGTACTGGTCTATTTCTACACCGAATGGTGAGGCGCCTGCAGGCAGTTGAACCAGTTGGTTCACACGAATAAAACTATCGGCGATTTCATCAATCGCAATTACGTCAGCCTTAAAATCAACGGCGATAGCCTGGCTGGCAAACAACTGCGCGAAAAGTATCAGTACCCCGGATACCCCACAACGATCTTACTGACTGCGACCGGAGCGGAAATCGACCGAATCGTCGGTTTTGACGGCGATAAAGATGAGTACTTCCAGATTCTGAAAAATTATACTGCAGGACGGCAAACGCTCACGGACTATCTGACAATACTAACCAAAGAGTCCAATAATTACGACGCCAATTATGCCGTGCTGAAAAAATACGAGGACCGCAACGATTTTAAGTCAATGCAAACCTACGCCGCAATCCTTCTGAAACTCGATCCGGAAAATAACAAGGGCAAACAAAACGAACTGCTCTATACGCTGGCTTATTGCCGGTATAAAATTACAGGCGACATTGCCGTTATCAGTGACTTCATCGCGAAATGTACTGACGACCAATGGATCGAAAGAGGTTATCAGAATATTATCCGGCATTTTTCGAAAAGTCAGGACCAAAAGAGAGTAATAGCGACTTATGAAACCGCCTTGGAGCGATTACCACGTTCAACCGATTTAATGAATGCCTATGCCTGGTACATTTTTCAGAATAAGGTTACCAACCATTATGCCCGCGGTATCACCGTGGCTCGCCGGGCAGTGGAGCTGGAGCCAGAGGCCGATAATATCTGGGATACCCTGGGGCAGTTGTCATTTGCCGCGGGAGAAATTGACGAGGCGATCAGGGCCATGCAAAAAGCCAGCACCCTCAATCCCCGGGAGGAATCCTACCGGCAATTATTGAAGCAGTACCGCAGTCAGGGTCGACCCTAAGCGTTGCGGGCTTTCATACTTATTCGGTGACGGCAGGAAAAATCCATTGTCGGGAATGGCGATTGAGTTAAATTTGCCCGGTATTTTTTCATGAGTCAAATCCATTAAATCTATGAAGCCGCTCCGTGTAGTTTTCGATGCTTATCATCTGTATCATCTGCCCCAGTTCGATCCGGTCATTGATTTGCTCCTTAAGGATGAACGTTTCGAAGTTTATTTAACCACTGCCAGCGAAAATCTGCCGGATGAACAAACGCTGGCGCGGCGCATCCTTGAAAAACGCCACGCCCCGTGCCTGTTTGCCGCCGACGAAGTCAGCCGAGCGCAGTTGATCCGGCACTTGAATCCGGACATTTTGATCTGCGGCTGGTCGCGTTATCCCATTGATCAATTCGTTTCAGAAAAAACCTTAGTCGGGATGATCTATCATGGCATCGGTGTAAAGCCATCGTACTGGAGAGATAACAGCAAACGCTTGGATGTCCGGTTTGTTGAAGGACCTTTTCGGATTAAACAGCTTCGGGAAAAGGGTATTACCACCGATCTGGAATTGACGGGCTTAACCAAAATCGATCCCTTATTCAATGGCACAATCGGCACCCGCGAGACGATTTTGGCCGGTCTTGGTCTGGATCCGGGTAAGAAGACCCTGCTTTACGGACCCACGTTTTATCCGAGCAGTTTCGAGTCGTTTGGCTTGAAATTACCGGAAATGGTCAAAGAGTATAACCTGATTATCAAACTCCATCAGTGGTCATATTTTATGGAGAAATTCAGCGGCGTCAATTTGCGCAGACATATTCGGCTCGCGGCTAAAATCCGAAAAGAGTATCCGCACGTCGTCATCATCGAACCAGAACACTACAATATCGTTGATCTGTATCGGGCGGCGGATGTTTTGCTGACCGAGGCTTCTTCGACGATTTACGAGTTCATGGCCTTACGGAAACAGGTCATCGTCTGTGATTTTTACAGAAGAAAGTTGGGCCATTATCTTTTACCAAAACGGATTTTTCGGCGACGTCTGGATCCGGATATGTATACTAATATGACTGACTTTTGCTACCATATTCCCGAGCCCGGGGCTCTGCCTGAAGTGCTGTCCCGATGTTTTACTGAACCGGATCCTTTTGAGACGATCAGGGAAAGATATATTAACGAGATGCTTTATCGATTGGACGGTCAGGCCGCCGCACGCGTCAAGCAGGCCCTGCTGGATCGTCGCGAACACACCAAAACCTGAATCATGCCGAAAAAAATTAATATACCGGGAGTGTATTATTTGGCGCGGGAAGCCAGCCAGTTTACCAGCATCGCTCCACTCTGGCAGGCAATCGGGGGCAAATTTCTGACTTGGCGGATGCATAAAAATCGCCTTGGGGCACCATATCCCTTTCGGACTTGGAAAAATCACCTTTTACCCAAAATGCGCGATCTGGAGGATTTTTTTCGACAAATAGCCATCCTTTTTCCGGGAAGTGCGGCGGAATCCATCCGGCATTTTTACTTAGGCCCTTTCCCCCGGGATTTACAGTTTTTGATTTGTACTTCGATGTGGCCAATTCCTCCCCGTGCGGAGCGCCGGTTTTTTACCTTTCAGTTTTACCATGGTGTCGGCGATAAACGCTATAAGGTGGGGGGTGGAAAAAAGGAGTTTCCTCCAATGTTCGATCACTGGGACTACTGGATGCTGCCGGGCGAAAAAGATAAGCAGAAACTGTTGAGAGCCTGTCGGGAAAACGCCATTGAGCTGAAACCCGCCCAGTTGGTTGAAATCGGCTATCTGCGATTCGATAAAATTATTAACCGCCAATATGATCGGACGGAGCTTTTGCGCCAGGCGGGTATTCCTGATAACGGCCGGTTAAATATTCTTTTTGCACCAACCTGGAAATGGGGCGGGGGCACTTTAATGAGTCATTATAAATTATTTTGCGATCAAATTCCCCTGCAATACAACCTGCTGATCCGCAATCACATTAACGATAACCATAATGTGCAAATTGTTCAGGATTATTGCCGGGAACATAGAATAACCAATGTCTATTTTGTCAATGATGCGATTATGAACAGCATCGATAACATAATCCTGGCGGATTTGCTGATTTCTGATTCCTCTTCGATCATGTACGATTTTTTAATCATGGACCGACCCTTGATATTCAACAAAATTAACAGCGCTGATGTCAGGCCTGCGGAGGAGAAATTCAATATCAAGCGGTGCGGGCGGGAGTTCGACATATCCCAAGATAATATTTTAAAGGTCATCGAGAGCAGTCTGACAAACGCTACCTTTAAAGCGTCCATTGCTGAGGTCCGCCAAAATTGTTTCTATTTTTTAGACGGCAAAGCCACCGAACGCGCCGTCAACTTTATCAATTCAGTCGGGGCTCGTCTGCCTTGATCTCCGAACCGGCGTTACCCGATTTGGAAAGGACAGGCTTGGCGGATTGAAGGATTTGGGCTAATTTTCAACAGAATCTGATTTATTTAAAATGATTAGAATTTGTAGGCAAAGGAAATCGCAATGAAAGCAGTCATCCTCGCCGCCGGAGCGGCACGCCGTCTGGCGCCCCTGACGAACACGATCCACAAATCCCTGCTGAAAATCGGCGACCGGTGCATCTTGGAGCATCAATTAGACGCGCTGGAACGTTATGGCGTCGGAGAAGCGTTGCTTGTGGTCGGCTATCTCAAAGAGCAGATCATGCAAATCTTCGGCACAACATATAAAAATATGACCCTCAATTATTTGGAGAATCCACAGTACGCGACGACCAATACGGTTTACTCGCTCTGGCTGGCGCGGGATTTTTTTCTGGCGGAAGATTTTGTGTATTGCAATGCCGATGTAATTTTCCACCATCATCTGGTACAGCGACTGCTATCAGCGCCGTACAGCACGGCGTTAGGAATTGAAATCAAGACCTGTGGCGAGGAGGAAGTCAAGGTCATTGTTGACGCCGACCAACGCATCCTGCGCATCGGCAAGAAACTTAATCCCGCGGAATGTTTGGGCGAATTTGTGGGGATTGCCAAATTCGGAGCCGAGCTTACTGTAGATTTCGCGCATAGCCTGGAAGAAGTCATCCAGGAAGGTCAGAGCATGTCCTTTTTCGAGGCAGCAGTTGACCGGATTTTAGAAAAGCATGCCATGCATTCCGTGGATATCAGTGATGTTCCCGTTATCGAAATTGATTTTCCCGAAGATTTGGAGAAAGCCCGCCGCCAGATTTTGCCCCAGATTATCTGCCGCGACGAGTAATCTGAACCCGAACGGGTTGCCTGACATGGCGGATCCGCAATGAGCCGACGCAAAGTCCTTTTCTATGTGCATCATTTGTACTATCTGCCGCAATTTCTGCCGGTTGCACGGGCATTGACTGACGAAGATGGTTTTGAGGTGTGGTTTACTGCGCCGCGATCGGGCAACGCCCTGGATTACAAGTTAATTGAATCGGTTATCCGGGCGACCGATTGGCAGTTCCTCTCTGCCAGAAACGAAAAGGAACGGCGTCAGGCGATTCTCAAAAGGAATTTCGCAGTCACGGTTTTCGGTAAAAGTTCTCATATTGAAAAACTATGCACGCCGGATACGCTGGCGGTTTTACTTTATCATGGAATTGGTTTCAAAGCCTGCTACTATACCGATTACAATCCGCGCTTCGATGTCCGCTATGTCGAGAGTGATTATCGCCAAACGGAATTACAGCGGCGTGGTATTCCGACACCGACGGTTGTAACCGGTTTTCCGAAGCTGGACTTGCTGTTCGACCGGTCTTTGAAAGAGGAATACGAAAATAAATTGCGCCTCGTGGAAGCCAAACCGACGGTCTTGTACGCGCCGACGTTTTATCCCAGCTCCATTGAAGTATTCGGAGAACAGGTCGCCCGGCAAACTGCGGATTGCAACCTCATTATCAAATTGCACCATTTTGCCTGGTTGATGCCGAAGTATCGTCACCAGGCGCGCTTGTGCCGCAGTCTGGCTGAGAATTATGCCCATGTACGCATCGCGGAGGTGAATGATTATAACATCATCCCGTTTTTCCAGTTGAGTGATTTACTGCTGACCGAGGCTTCTTCGACTGCAATCGAGTATCTGGCGACTGGCCAACCGGTGATTTTGGCGGATTTCGTAAAGTTGCGCTGGAAGCACCGGCTGTTCCGCCGCCGCTTCGAAAATCAGCGGATGGATAACGTTATTCGACAGGAGCTGGACTTTGCATGGCATTGCACACAACCGGGTGATTTGAAGAGCGTTATCCACCAGGCTTTGACGCGGCGTGAAAGCATGCGTCCCCTGGAGTTGGAAAAGCGCCAACGGCTGTTGGGTGTAGTAGATGGATCTGCGGCGCATCGCGTAGCGGCTGATTTAAAAGCGAGGTTGAACCATCGATGACCCGCTTTGTGCATTTTGTTACGCAGGGTTACTCGCTTAGTGTAGTTAAGCCATTGATCGCCGAAGTTCGGAGACGAGGCGCAGGTGAGTCGTTGTTATTTGTCCCGCCCCGACTGAAACATTTGGTGGATTTCGAAGTCGCTGTTACGAGTTCATTCACAGAAGCCTGTCATTTCTGCCCTGACATTGTATTTGTACCCGGCAATGTCATCCCGTACCGCCTGCCTGGCTTAAAGGTGCAGATTTTCCATGGGCTGTGCGAGGAAAAGGGCGGGCATTACAAAATCACGGGTTTTTTCGACCTCTATTGCACGAGCGGCCCGCTGATTACCAGCCGTTTTCAACAGCTTGCCGCGCACTGGGGACATTTTGCCGTCCAGGAAACCGGTTGGCCAAAGGTGGACAGTATCCTGGCCCCGTATGAGCGCCGGGCGCTTTGTCAGCGCCTTGGACTAAATGCCGAACATAAAATCGTACTGTATGCCCCAACCTTCAGCCCCAAATTCAAGTCGACGGATATCATTCGTCCGGTTTTGCCAACCCTGCCCCGACCGGATGAAATATGGCTCATCAAGTTTCACGATCTCATGCCGGTGAAAGAGCAGAGGTTTTTCCAAAACCTGTCCCGCGATTCGTTCCGGATTATTGAAGGCTACGACAATGTGCCCCTGTTACAGGCTGCAGATATTTTGGTTTCCGATACGTCATCTATTGTCTATGAATTCCTGCTACTGGATAAGCCGGTGATTACCATCGGCGCGCGGGTGCGGCTGGAAAAAGGTTTAAATGTTTTACGCAGTGCCGACCTGCGACCAGCGTTGGATGCCTGCCGAACCCATCCGCAACAACTATCCGCTCAGCGCCGCCTGGTGATGGCTCAAATACATCCCTATCGTGACTGCGATAACAGCCGACGGGTAATCGCCGCCGCAGAAGAATTTCTGCACACAGGACAATGGCACAAACTGCGGCGCAAACCCTTGAATCTATTCCGCAAATGGCAAGTCCTCAGCTTAATGCGCACCTGGGATAAACGATGATCTACCAAGCTGTGCATGGCATCGCATTGACCACCGAACAGATACGGCAGTTGGGTGACCGGGAATGGATCTCCCGCCATGCCCGGCATGTGCATAAAGATAAGGTGAATATTGTCGCCGAAATCGACCTGACAATTGATGGAAATACCCAGGCGGTAGTCATCAAACATTTTGGCTGGCGCAATACGCTTTCCCGCCTGCTCAGCCCGCTGATGCGTTCCCGCGCGAAAAAATCCTGGGACGCCTCACACTGGTTACTCACCCATGGGGTAGGCGTGCCCCGTCCGCTGGCCGCCTGCACTCTCCGCCGCTGGGGCTTTATTGTAGTCAATTTTCTGATAACCGAAAAAATCGCCGACTATGCTGCGGCCCGCAAAAAATTGCGCCAACCCGAAACTTCCATTCAAGAACGTTCCGCCATTATCCGACATATGGCGCAGATGGTGCGTAAAATCCATCAGGCGCGGTTGATACATAACGATTTGACGCTTGGTAACTTTTTAGTTGCCAATGCGCAACCGGATAACATCGTACTGATTGATCTCAATCGTCTTAAACGCAAACTCCATTTGTCGCGTCGCGCCCGTATGCAGGACCTCGCCAGAATGAATGTGTGTCAGTGCCATCTGGATGCCGAGCACGCCGCCTGTGGCTGGGATCTTTTGTTGCGGGCGTACGATGAAATAGAAGTAGCCGCCAATCGAAAAGCTTTGCGGCGCGCAATCCAGAAGCGTTCCCGTCGTAAAATGGTTAAAGGTTTTTTATCGGGGAAGAAAACAGTGTGAACGACCGGCGGCGCACTCTCAAACTGATCGGCGTTAGTCTGCTGGTGACGACTGTGCTCTCCGCGCAGGTGCCGAGCCGTTTTTTAACCGGAGAAAAGCTCACCTACTCGGTTTGGTTGAATTTTGTCAGGATCGGCTCCTCGGAGACGACCATCAAGGACATCGTTGTTGTGGACGGCTCCCCGACCTATCATGTAATGTCGGTGACCGAAACGGGTTTGATTTTCGATAAAATATACAAGATTCGCGACCAGATCGAATCCTGGATTGACGTACAGGGTCTGTATTCACGCCGTTTCACCAAAAGTTTGAGGGAAGGCAAGTACCGCAAAGATTATGCAGTGGTTTTCGATTACGTCAATAGCCGCGCCATCACTAACCAGGATACGCTGAAAATCAGCGGCAGGATTCACGATGCCCTGTCGGTAATTTATTGCGTGCGCGCCGAGCAATTGAAAATCGGCCGGATCATCAAGTTAAATAATTTTGACAACAACAAATTCAAATTATTCAACGTCGTCATCCACAAAATCGCTCCCATTGCGGTGCCGGCCGGGGAATTCAAATGTTTTGTCTTAGAACCGTATCTTGAGGAAGGGAAGTTATTTAAAAATCAGACCCGTCTGACGCTCTACATCAGCGCTGATACTCTCCGGCTTCCGGTAATGATCGAGAGTGACGCCAATTTCGGGAAGATGGTGTTCAAACTCGAAAAGCGTCAGTTGCAGTAAGAGAAATTCACTCCAGGGTGGCGAGGTAGCGGCGCATTTCCTCCACAACGGCCGGGCTGTGCGTGCGGCTGTTGGTCTCCAGGTCTAAAAAAGTACAATGGGGCAGACTTTCCCGAATGCGGTTAATGTTTTCGAAGTCGTGCAGGACGTCATGCGTGGCACCCACGAGCAACGTCGGACAGGTAACCAGCGGCAGTTTATCCCACACCTGATAGCGGGCAAAAGTCAGCGCCGCCTTTTTCAATTTCCAGGGATCAGCCGCATCCAAATTGCGGCAATATTTTTGGTATTGGGCGGCATCCTGGGCGACATCCAGACGAAAATGACGCAGATACCATTTAATGACCGGCTTAAAGGCGAGGTACAGGCGCGGCGGAAATGCGCGGACAACATGCAACCAGAAACCCGGGATATTAAAAACCGCATTGGGGCCGATCAGTACCAGCGCCAAAGGTTCAATAGCCAGGGCCGGGAAGCATTCCAGGAGAGTCGTGGCGCCCAGGGAACTTCCGAATAGCACGTAAGCCCGTGGCGGAAGGTTTAGCTTATTGATCAGGCCGACGATATCGCCGGCAAAGTCCGCTACCGCATAGCCGACTTTTCCGGTAATTAGCGACGAGATTTTTTCGCGCGTCTCGACGTAATGAATGATAAAATCGCGGCTCATGGTCTGCAGTACACTCTGCCAGCCGTCCATCAGTGAAATCCAGCCGGGAACAAATACGATGGCCGGATTGGTAGTGTGGACCGGCGGCGTGAAAGTAATAACCCTCAAAGTTACTCCGGGAGCCACCGGAACATGCCGGAACTCGTACTTACAACCCGGTGCGCAAAAGGCGGTCAGATCTTCCTGAATTTCCGGCATGGTCTATTTGGTTTTGCTGTTCATCCGGGCGTACCACCGCCGGTTTTGTTTGTACAGCGCCTTGAAGGCCTGGAACTGGCGATCGTACAACGCCCGGTTGGCGGGATTGGGGTAAAACGTGTTTTTGATGCGCACGTAAGTACCGATTTCTTCGAAGGTTTTAATGTACCCTAAAGCATAGCTGGCTAACAGCGCAACGCCCTTGCCGGCGGCTTGCTGGGGATCGGAAACCTGGTGGATGATTCGATTGGTGACGTCAGCCATGATCTGACACCAGGTCTCGCTCATCGCACCGCCGCCGACGAAGTTCAGTTCGTCCACCTTTTGATAAAGGTCTTCCATGGTTTCCAGCGCCCAGCGGGCGTTCATGGCAATGCCTTCAAAAACCGCCCTGATGATGTGATCGCGTGTATGGTTTAGCCCGATATTGTACAGCCCGCCGCGCAGGGTGTCGTCGTTCAGCGGGCACCGTTCGCCATACAGCCAGGGCGTAAAAATCAGACCGTCAGCGCCGGGATTGGTGCGCTGGACGAGCTTGTCGAGAATCATGTAAATCTTATCTACGCGATATTCTTCTTTCAGTTTTTCCGCGTGATAAATGACCTTGTTCTTGACCCATTCCAAACAAATGCCCATGGTGTCCTGAGTACCGATGCCCAGGTAATATTTCTGCGGATACGCACTGCCGATGCAGCCGGCGTATTTGGCGATATTGATTTTACGTTTGGTGAAATGTCCGGCGACGCCACCACTGGTGCCGACTCTGACATGCATCTTGCCGTCAACGACAGCCCCGGAACCAAGGGCGGAGGCGGAAATGTCTCCGGCGCCGTTGATCATCGGAGTTCCGGCTTTCACCCCCAGGGCCTGCGCAGCCGCGGCGGTTATTTGTCCGGCGATGGCCGCGCTTTCACGGACCTCCGGTAACTTATCCATCTCGATACCGGCCATTTTGCAGAGTTTGGGGTGCCAGACGTTGCGATTTTTTCGTGTATCGAGGAGCCACCAAACCACGGCTAAATCGGTGGATTTGATGAAACTGCCCGTCATTTTAAAGATGATATAATCTTTTGGATCGAGATATTTATGAGTGCGGGCGATAACCTCCGGCTCGTGCTCCTTCAACCAGATGATTTTGCCGATAATATCCTTGCCAGCCAAACCCGGTGCGCCCCCGGTGATGTGCAGAAATTTCAATAGTCGGAAAATATTGTAACCCTGTACGCGCGGAAAGGTCCACATGTATTTACGCATGATGTCACCCGCCCGGGCATCAACCCAGGTAATTGCTCGTCGTAGGGGCACTCCGGCCTGATCCACGCACACCAGCCCCTGCATCTGCGATGACATGGTAACCCCTACGATCGCGGCGGGATCGATGCCGGTTTTGGAGATCAACGTCCGTGAGGTTTCACATACCGCATCCCACCAGTCTGCCGGTTCCTGTTCGGCGAAACCCGGCTGAGGTACATGCAGAGGATATTCTTTTTTAGTTGAATCGATAATTTCACCAAAAATGGTGACGAGCATGGCTTTGTCCGAACTGGTTCCCATATCATGGGAGAGGATGTACTTTTCAGTCATCGAGTGGTCCTCCGCATTGTTATGAAAATTAACAAACTGCCGCGAAGCATAGCATCAATGTTACCTTTAATAGCCCCTGTTCTAAAAATCAATGGTGCGAATCTAAGCATATTTTAAGCGGATGGCAATTTATTTACTCCGGTAAAAAACCAGACCCGCTAATGCCGCACGGCTAAAATTATCACTGAGGCTGGGTGAACTTTGGCCTTGATCCGCCTGCGGCGGATTGCGCTGCACTCAACCTCGACCTTCCTTTGTAGCGGTGGTGGGATTTTCCGCCTACACTGCTTTCCGGCGGACAGGCCCGCCTACACTGCTTTCC
>Ga0209609_10001123_pt1 | contig 15599 bp, 6 predicted proteins | sample LakKivw325mmetaG_FD_184136 | JGI IMG/M metagenome (GOLD analysis project Ga0209609, IMG submission 184136) | Anoxic lake water microbial communities from Lake Kivu, Rwanda to study Microbial Dark Matter (Phase II) - Lake Kivu water 325m metaG... | ecosystem: Environmental > Aquatic > Freshwater... | reverse complement strand
GGACATGGGTGCGGGGGCAGGTGCGAGCGGCGGCTACGGAGGGGGCCCTGGCGGCGGAAGAGTGGCACGACCCGGGGGAGGACGGCGCGTTCAGTCTCCCGCTGGCCTCCAGCCGATGGCTGCAGTACCGGCTGGCCCTGGGTGCGCCGGACGGCTGTGGCACGCCGCGAGTCAGCGAAGTGCGGGTGACGTGGGAAGGGTCATAGCGTCTCGCGCCGGGCATCGCTCGAAGCGTATTCCCGCGACCACTCCGGGTCACGCGCCGTGCGCAGGAAGTTGAGCCAGCGGCTGCAGAAGGGCTCGGGCAGGCCGAGCCGCAGCGTGTCGCGGGCCGTGCGCTCCACGTCATAGGCGGCGTAGTGAAAAGCCAGGGCCCCCACCTCCTCGATGGCATAGCCGGCGCGCGGGTCGCCGTTGCGCGGCTGGCCGACCGGCGGGAGACACACGAGCCGGTGGCCCGCGAGTGTCCGGGCCAGTGCGCGATGCGAATGGCCGACGAGCACGAGCGGAGCCGGCAGTTCGCCCACGTGCGCGGCCATCACCTCGTCGGGCATGGCCGGGTGCAGATACGGCGCCCCGGGCACGTGATGCCGCGCCAGGGCCGACTGTCCGCACACCGATAGCGTCAGGCTGTTCGGCAGCGCCACCAGCCAATCGAGCTGGCCCTCGCCAAGCTGGGCTGCCGTCCACGCGTCCCAGTTCAGCGGTCCGGCCCAGGCCTCGGCACTTCCGCGTAGCGCCAGCACCGCCGCGTCGTGGTTGCCCAACACCGCCTGCGGCTGCAGGCCCATCAGCAGACCAATGCACTCCGCCGGGTGCGGGCCGTAGCCGACGATGTCGCCCAGGAAGACGACCTCATCCACCGCGCCGGCGTCCGCCAGCACCGCCTCAAGGGCCGGGAGGTTGGCGTGCACGTCGGCGATCCAGAGACGCTTCACGGGACGGCACCCATCAGTTCGCGGATAGCCTGCAGACTGCGACGAATGCCCGCCGGCGACACGCGGTCCGGGTTCATCTCCAGCGTCGCCGTGCCGGCGTAGCCAATGGCCGCCAGGCCATCCACAATGCCGCCGAAGGCGACCTCCCCCGTGCCGATCTCAATGTGATCTACGGCGTCGCGCACGTCGTGCAGGTGCAGGTGCACGAGCTTGGGCCCAATCAACTCGATCAACGGGCCGAAGCCGCCGTAGCGCTCCAGGGACGGCCGCCCACCGGGCAGGAGCATGTGGCCGACATCGAGATTGACGCCGACGTGCGGCAGCCCCCACTCCGCGACGGCCCCGAACCCGTCCGTGATCTCGAGCGCCACCGTGGTCTGCGCTTCCGCCGCGCAGGCGTTGACTTCCTGCATGGCCTGCTGCCACGCACGCGCCTCGGCCTCCGCCGGGCAGGCGTGGACGGTGACGACGCGGGCGCCGAGGTCGTGCGCGAAGTCCAGCACGGGCCCGAGTGCCGTCACGCCCGCAGGCAGGCTCGCGGTCCGCAGGTCAATGGCGAAGGGGGCGTGGATCTCGACGAAGGGGAAGTCGGTCAGCTTCTGGCGCAGTCGTGCGCGTTCCTCGGGTGGGCACGTCGCCGGCTCGACGCCGCGCCACTGCCCCGGTGTGCCGGCCGCGGCATGCAAGCCTACGCCGTCGAAACCCGCCCGCTGCGTCCAGGCCATCTGGCGCTCGAGGTCGAGCAGCCGGCCGATGCGCCAGAGCATGTTGCCGATCAGCGGCATGGCGGCTCAGCGCTCCACGGTGAAGTCATAGACGTGGCTGACGCCCTCGCAGCCCAGCACGCCCAGGAAGACCTCGCCCGGCAGTGCGCTCAGCGTCGTGCCGACGATACGCCCGTCCACGGTCATCTCCAGGCGCTTGCCCTTGCGCTTGACCGTGACGGTGTAGCGCGGGTCGGGCTTGAGTTCGAAGGTGGAATAGACCGCCAACTCATAGGTGCGCTTGCCTTCCGGGGTGGCGAAGTGGTGCCACAGGTTGATGCCCTTCTCGTAGATGATCACCTCATAGAACTCGCCGTACTGCGGGCGGCCCTGTGCGTCGGGGGCCCAGTCCTGGGCGATGACCAGCCCTGGCGCCGAACCATTGATCTGGAACGTCGCCGTGGCGGTCCAGTTGCCCGCGAACTTCGTGTTGTAGACCATCGTGGTGAGGCTCTGGTCGAGCTTCGTCTTCAGGGCCGGGTCGGCCGGCGTCTCGTTCTCGATGCAGTCATCCCGCTGGACCCACTTGCCGAGGTGCTCGACCGTCGGGTTCTTGCACAACGTCCAGGCGGCCGGTTCCCAACCGTCGGGAGTGAACTTGAGCGACACCAACGTCTCCGCGGCCCCCGCGCAGGTGGCGAAGGCGACCAGCAGCAGGGCGCAGCCGAGCAGCTTGGCGATCCTGTGGTTCATGGCGGACTCCTTGAGCATCCAGGCGGATCAAAGCAGTACAAACATCTGGTTCCGCCGCTGCCGCGCCGCCACCTGCCGGCGTCCCGGCCCTCGCCCAGGGAGGAATCGGCCGCCTGCCTCGCCAAGAGACGTTCCTGACTGCCAGCTTGTGAGGTCCGCGACCATGAACCCCTGGACGGTACTCCTGTTGCTGTGTCTGTTGGCTGCCCCGCTTTGCGCCAAGGAGGGCGTGTCGCTGCTGACGCCGCCCGAAGCGGAAGCGCTGAAGGCCAGCATGTCCAGGACCCCTGCCGTGCCACCCGAACTGCTGAAGGCGACCGATGCGGAACTGTGGGACTACGTGCCCCCGGCGTCACTAAGGCGGGCCGTGTTTCTGGGCCCGACGGATGTTGGCTGTCCCATCCACGGCAAGGAGGTCTTCCGCGTCGGCGGCGGGTTCTACCCGTGGCTCTACAGCGGCGACAAGCCCTGGCAGGTGAAGTGCCCCGTGGGCGGGGAGACCTACCCCAGCAACGACTTCGGCGCGTACCTCAAGACCGGGATGAAGGACAAGTCGCTGCTGACCGGCGACTACCCGGACGACGGCACGGGTTGGGTGGACGACAAGGGGCACCGCTTCTTCTTCGTCGGTTACTGGGTCTTCCACCAGCGCTGGTACGACGTGCTCAAGGGTATCACCGGCTTCACGAACGCGTACTTCGCGTCCGGTGACGAGCAGTACGCCCACAAGGCGGCCGTGCTCTTCTGCGCGCTGGCTGAGCAGTATCCGAAGATGAAATACGGCGAGCAGGGCACGCAAGGCGACATCGGCGGGATGATCCTCCCGTGGTGCTGGGAGAACCAGAGCGTGGTCACGCCGATGTCCACGGCCTACGATCGGCTCTTCCCATACTTGAAGCAGGACGGCGACGCCGCGTTGCGCGACTTCATCAAGACCAAGACCGACCTGCCGCCACGTGCGGACGCTAGCGTCCGCCGGCAGATCGAGCAGCGCTTCATGCAGACCATCGCCAAGACCGAGCTTTCCACCGACATGTACTGGTCGAACGAGTGTGATCACCAGTTGGCCTTCGCCGACTGGGCGCTGGCCTGGGACAACAACGACCCCGCCGACGGCGTCACGACCAAGCAGGCGATTGACTGGATCGTCAACGACGGCGGCGACAACTCGCTCGAAGAACTGATCCTCAACTGCACCTACCGCGACGGCTTCCCGTGCGAGGGGGCCATCGGCTACAGCTCCGCCATCGCCCAGCGGCTGGTGGAGATCGCCGACCGCCTCAAGCGCTGCGGCTACGACCTGTTCAAGGAGTACCCGCGCCTCAAGCAAGTGGCGGGGTGCTGGATTGACATGGCCCTGGCGGACGGCCATGTGGCCTCCATCGGCGACGCGGGCAGCGTGCTCGGGTCGGGCAAGCCGTGGAACCCCCAGATGTTCCACCTGGGGTGGGAGAACTACCACGACCCGAAGTTCGCCCAGGCGCTGTGGTCCATGAAGAACATGCGCTACGCCCCGTACACGCCGGACCGCACGGCGGAGTTCGAGCAGGTCATCAAGGAGCATGGCGAAGCGCTGAACCACCGCACCCGCAACCTCGGCGGCATGGGGCTGGCGATCCTGGAGTCCGGCGGGCCGCAGCACCCGCGCGGGGTGGCGCTGTACTACGGCAGCCCCGCCGGCGGGCATTCCCACCACGACCGGCTCAACATCGAGTTCTTCGACCACAGGCAGTCCATGATGCCTGACCTGGGCTATCCCGACCAGTGGGGCGCCAAGGCCCAGCACTTCACGCAGAACAGCATCGGCCACTACGCCGTGCTCGTGGACGAACAGGGCGAGAAGGACTACAAGGCGGGCTACCTGGACTTCATTAAGGGCTCCGAGGGCGTGCAGGTCGTCTCCGCCCGGGCCGAACGCTGCTTCCCTGGGACGAGCCTCTACCGGCGCGAGACCGCGCTGGTGGACCTCTCCCCGGAGAGCTGCTATCTGTTCGACGTGTTCCGCGTGCGCGGCGGCAAGCAGCATGACTGGTGCTTCCATCTACCACCCGTGCCGGAGTGGGGCGTCGAGGGCGTCGAGTTGTCGGAGCCGAGCAAGGGCACACTCGCTGGTGAGGAGATCCCCGAGGGCGGCGAGTGGGCGCCCAAGAACGGCTTCAACTGGTTCGTGCGTCCGCAGCGCGGGAAGCCGGCCGGCAACTTCACGCATCGGTCGAAGGCCAACCCGCCCTACCCGGAGCTGCGGATGACGATGCTCGCCGGTTGCGCCGATGAGATCATCGTGGGTGACCACGAGTCCCCGCGCGTCAAGGCCAACCTGCCGCAGTACATGAAGTGGTTGCTGGCGCGGCACAAAGGCGAGGACAACCTCAGCAGCGCGTTCGCAGCCGTCATCGAGGCCTGCCCCGGCGGGGCGAAGGTTCAGGAGGCAAGGCGGCTCACCGTCACGGGTGGCACGGAGCCTGTCGTCGCCGAGGTCAAGACCGCCGCCTACACCGACACGCTGATCTCCGACGAGAACGGCGAGAAGCCCATTACGCTCCCCGGCGGCGGCACTTTCCAGGGGCGCTGGGGGATGGTGCGGCGCGACGAGCGGGGCGTCAGGCAAGCGATGCTGATCGGCGGGAGCAAGCTGAGCGTCGGGGACGTCAACATCGAGACGGTCCCCTGCTGGGAAGGGGCCATCGCCGCGCCGGACTTCAAGACGGACACGCTGGGAGTGAACGTGGCCCTGCCGCCCGGGGAGGCGCTCAAGGGCGAATGGATGGTCATCTCCAACGGCCGGCACAGCACCTGCTACGAGATCGTCTCGGTCGAGCCGTGGGACAAGGGCAGCCGCGTCCGTCTGACCGATGTCAGTCCGATGGTGGGCAAGGGGACTGTCACGAGCATCGAGGAGGACAAGCGGATCATCCACACCGATACGCGCTGGCGCATCTTCGGCAAGGACTACATCTGGAGCAACGACTTCGGGCCGGTGCTGGGTGGGTACATCCTGTTCAATGAGGACTTCTCGGGGGGCGTGGAGATCGAGGACTGCAAGCTGATGCCCTCGCGCAAGCGCGAGTGGTGGAAACCCGAGCCCGCGTGGATCAAGGTGCGCGGGAAAGAACCGTTCGCCAACATCTTCACCGACAAGAACGGCGACGGTAAGATTGGCTGGTGGGTGTATGACTTCTGCCCGTGGTTCAACTTCCGGATCACGAACAGCGTCTCGCTCAAGCGCCTCAGCCCGCAGGCGTGGAGCCTGGACCACAAGGGCGCGCAGGTGAGCCTGAGCCTGCCGTCGGCGACGGCGCTGACGAAGCTCATCGTCCGCGACGGGGCGGGCAAGGCGCAGGTACTGGCGTGCAAGTATGATGCGAAGACGAAGCTGGCACAGGTGACGGTGCCCGCCGGGCTGCCGGGGCCGGTGACGGTTGCGCTCAAGTCGCCCGCGGGCCTGAACCTGGCCGACACCGAGCCGCCGACCGTGACGGGGATCAAGGTGGACGGGAAGGACGTGGCGGCGGCCGAGATCGGGCAGATGTTCCTGCCCGACCCGCCGCAGACGATCGCGATTGCGGCCGAGGACAAGCTCAACCCGCTCGACGTGCAGGGCACGTTCGTGCAAGCCGGCGAGAAGACGGTCGGCGCCGGGCAGCCGGGCGTCAGCCTAGCCCTCGACAAGGGCAACCCCAAGCGGGGCGTGCTGACCATCGAGCCGGCGAAGCTGATGAGCTTCGCGAACCGCCAGGAGGGCACGACCTACAGCCTGAGCGTCTGCCTCAATGACGCCGGGGTGACGGGCACGCGCACCCAACTCCAGTTCCGCTTCATCCTCAGCCCGAAGATCCCCGAGGGGTCGGTCTATCTGAGCGACCTGCAGCCCACGAAGGCCTTCGCCCATGCTGGCGTAAAGCGCGACGAGGCGTACCTGGGGGGCGAGATGCGCCTGGGTGGGCTCCTGTACCCCAAGGGGCTGATGATCTGCCCCGAGGTCACCAACGGGCCGGTCAACTATGGGGAGGCGATCTACAGCATTCCCCCGGGCAAGTTCCGGCAGTTCCGCGCCGTCATCGGCATCTGCGACGACACGGAGGCCGGTAGCGTGATCTTCGCGGTGCAGTTGCGGAAGGCCGGCGGCGAGTGGCGCGAGGCCTTCAAGTCCAACCTCATGCTGCGCTCCAGCGCCCCACAGGGCATTACCGTCCCGCTGGGCGAGGCAGATGAGATCAGGCTCTACACGGACGCCAACGGCGACATCGGGTGCGACCACGCGGTGTTCGCGGGGGCGCGATTTGAGCCGTGATGGCGCCAGGCGCGTGGGCCGGGACATCCTGGACCGGCCATCCGTTCGGACAAAGGCGCCGACGCAAGCCTCATGCAGGAAGCCTCGCCGCCAGCGCGAACCCTCCTCTGACGCTCCCACCTTCGGAGGCACACCATGGTCATGCGACTATCCGCTCTGTTGCTTCTCGCCTCGTCGTTCGCCCTCGCCCAGGGCTTTGTCGAAGACCATGGAGCCTTCGCGTGGCGCCAGGGCGACAAGGAGATCCGCTTCGCGAACGGCGTCTGGCAGGCTGGCCTACCGGGCGGCAAGATGATCCGCTTCCATACCTTCCTCTGGCATGACGCCTGGCTCTACGAGACGCTGCAAGGCGGGAAGGCCGAGCAGGGACCGACGCTGCAGCCCGACGGCAGCCTGACGATGAACGGCGTCTTCTCGGCCCGCGAGGACTCCGCGCCCCTGCGCTACTGGCTGAAAGCCACGCCCTCGGCCGCGGGCGTGAAGGCCCACTTCGAGTTCGAGAAGTCGGCACCCCTGAAGCTCACCAGCGGCGTGTGGCTCCACCTCTTCGCCGAGCGGAACGCCTTCGCCGGAACGGAGCGCGTGTGGGCCGACCCCGCGGGGTACGGCAAGCTGACGTCGCCCTCGCTGGGAGCGTGCGAGCAGATGCTGGTCGAGCTGCAGGACGGCCTGAGCCTGTGTCTCGCGCCCGACGGCTTCCACGAGGTCAACTCCGAGGGCAACAAGAGCGCCTACGTCATGCGGATGAACCTCGTGGCCGGCGACTTCGAGGAAGGGAAGCGCGTGTCCGGCGACCTGAACATCACCTTCGCGCAGATGCCCGCGAGCTTCCCCGGCGAGATCAAGCCCCAGCAACAGCCCCTCGCGATCCGCCAGGTCACGCCGAACCTGACGGCCGTGCCGCGCTTTGAGAAGCTGGAGCTTGCCGTGGACCTCGGCGCCACCTACGACAATCCCTTCGATTCTGACGACGTCGCTCTCGACGCCGACTTCACGTCACCCTTGGGCAAGCGCTTCATCGTGCCCGGCTTCTTCGCGGTGCAGATGCGCCGCGAGATCCGCGCGGGCAACGAGATCATGGTCCCCGAAGGCAACGGCGCGTGGCGCGTGCGCTTCGCTCCCCATGAGGTGGGGGAGTGGAAGTGGACGCTGCGCCTCAAGGACCGCACGGGGCAGACCAGCGGCGGCGCGGGCTCGTTCCGCTGCGTCGCCGGCCCGAGCCGCGGTTTCCTGCGTGTCAGCAAGACCGACCCGCACTACCTGGCCTTTGATGACGGCGCCGGCTTCTTCGCCATCGGCCACAACCTGCCGGGTTACCACGCCAACCGGCAACTGGCTGAGGAGGCCATGCGCAAGTTCGCGGCCGCCGGCGAGAACTACAACCGCTGGTGGCTGTACTCGTACAACCTCGGGATCGAGTGGACCGACAGGCTCGGCTGGTACAAGCAGGACGCCGCCGCGCGGATGGATCAGGCGCTGGAGTGGGGCAAAGAGCTGGGCCTGTACTACATGATGTGCCTGGACACCCACCAGGACTTCCGCACGACCGGCTGGGACCGCAACCCGTTCAACGTCAAGAACGGCGGCCCGTGCGAGAAGGCGGGGGAGTTCTTCACCAACGAGCAGGCGCGGACGTACTACAAGAAGCGCCTGCGCTACCAGGTGGCGCGGTGGGGCTACAGCCCGAGCGTGCTGTGCTGGGAGTTCGGCAATGAGATCGAGGGCTGGGCCGACTCCACGGACGAGATCAAGCTGCCGTGGACGCGCGAGATGAGCGACTACCTGGACGACATTGACCCCTACCGCCATCTCATCACCACGAGCTTCTGGAGCCACACGGGCCCACCCGCGTACTGGGCTCTGCCCAACATTGACATCGTGCAGACCCACCTGTACACGAACAACGATGGCAACGTGGCTGACCAGGTGCGGGAGATGAGCCTCAAGCAGTGGCGTGAGTTCCCCAAGCCCCACATCTTCGGCGAGTTCGGCATCCGCAGTCACGCCAGTACGGTAGACAAGGACCCGCCGGGCTGGGGCCTTCACAACGCTCTGTGGGCGGGGCTGACGAGCTTCTGCGCCGGCGGCCCGATGCCGTGGTGGCATGAGAACTACATTGATCCGCTAGACCTGTACTTCCACTTCACAGCCCTCGCGAACTTCACGAAGGGCCTGCCCCTGGGCACGGCCAAGTGGGAGACGCTGGAGGCCAGCGTCGAGTTTCAGGACAAGAACCGCCCGCCCGAAACGGCCGACGCCACCGTCATCCCCGTGAGCCGTTGGGGCAAGCCGGACGACGTGGAGTTCACGCTGCAGGAGGACGGCAACCTTGCCGACGGCAAGCGCCCCCAGCAGCTCCTGCAGGGCCTCGGCCACAAGGACATCGCCACTCCCGTCACGTTCAACGTCAACTACCCCAAGGCCGGGCAGTTCATCATGCACATCGGGCGCGTGTCCAACTCCGGCCTGGTGCGCGTGTGGGTGGACGGGCAGCAGGTCAAGGAACTCGCTCTGCCCTGCGGCGATGGCCTCGGCAAGTCCAGCAAGTGGCAGGAGCAGTGGAAGCTGTGGGAGAGCGTGTACGACCAGGACTTCAGCTTTGACATCCCGGCCGGACAGCACCAGATCAAGGTCGAGAACTTCGGCAAGGACTGGGTGTCGGTGGACCGCTACACGTTCACGGGCTGCGTGGTGCGGCGCACGCCCAACGTGCTCGCCGGCGGGATGCAGACCAGGGGGCTGGCGATCCTGTGGCTGCAGAACCGCGACAGCGACTGGTACAACCACGCGCACAACCGCGTCCCACCGGTGGACGCCGTGACGGCTACGCTGAGTGGCCTCCCTGACGGCCAGTACGCCATGGAGACCTGGGAGACGTGGCAGGGGACGCTGACCAAGACCGACACGATGACGGTGCGGCAGGGCAAGCTGGAGTTGCGCCTGCCGGAGCTGAAGACGGATGTGGCGCTGAAGATCCGGAAGGTGGAGCGGTAGGGACGGGACGGCTCTGCCTCACCCCTGCCCCTCTCCTTCGCGCGGTGAGGCTGCGCTCAGGAGAGGGGTGTCTCGTCCATCGCATTGTGGCTTTGACGCCACGAAGTAGTCGCACACGGTTCCCCTCTCCTGAGCGGTTGTATCGCGAAGGAGAGGGGCAGGGGTGAGGCAGATCCGTGCCGTTGCCGTTCATGCCTCGCGACCATCGCCGGCAGGAGGCCTCCTCATGCATCGAACCCGCTGCCTCTTCCTCATCCTCCTCGCAACCGCCGCCTTCGCCCAGGGCGCCTTTAGGGACGACTTCACGTCCTACCCGCCCGACAGCGACGGCGCGCCCACCTGGGACACCGAGGGCCTCGGCTGGACGATCATGCCCGGCGGCAAGTTCGTCGCCGAGATGAGGAGCCGTTCCGTGGCCCTGTGCACGAAGGCTCCCCGCGGCCGCCTGCAGACGATCGAGGCCACGCTGAACGTCACGGCCTCCGTCGGTGACAACTGGAAGGTCGCCGGCATCGTGCTCCAGGATGATGAGCGCAACTACTGGCACCTCGCCCTCGTCGAGTCGCCCGATGCGCAGGGCAGCAAGCACTACATCGAGCTTCAGGAGTCCTATGACGGGCAATGGCTGGCCGCTGGGGCCGAGAAGACGCGGCTGACGACCACCGAGAACAAGGGCTTTGAGTGGGAGAAGAACCACCCCTACCGGCTGCGGCTGGAGCTGGCGACGGGAACCCTCATCGGCACCTTCAGCGAACTGGACGGGACGCTCCGCGGCCGCATCGCCATCAAGCTGGACAACCCGTTGGTCGTGAATGTGGGCACGGCGGCCCTCGACTGCGGCGGCTTCCGCGCGGAGTTCAGCGACTTCGCCGTGAACGTCACGCAGACCGCTCCGCCGAGGCCGAAGCCCGTCGTCACCTTCCCGCCCTGTGACGCGAAGGGCTACGCCGCCGTCCATGACACCGCCACCGGCTTCTTCCACGTCAAGCAGGCGGATGGCCGCTGGTGGCTCATCACGCCCAGGGGTGAGGGCTTCTACGCCCTCGGCACCGACCACGCCAGCTACAACGCCCACTGGTGCGAGAAGCTGGGCCATGCGCCGTACCACAAGAACTGCGTCGCCAAGTACAACGGCGACGAGGAGGTTTGGGGCCGGTCCACGCGCGACCGGCTGGTGGCGTGGAACTTCAATGCCCTCGGCTGCGGCTGGTCGAAGACGATGAAGGAGAAGGGGCTGCCGCGCTGCGAGTTTGCCAGCTTCGGTAGCGGCTTTGCGGGGCTGGACGACATCGCCCCCAAGGAGCACTGGACCGGCTTCCCCAACGTCTTCTCGCCCAAGTGGCCGATCTACTGCGACAAGCGCGCGAAGGCCTACTGCGCGGCCTACAAGGACGACCCGTGGGTCATCGGGACCTTTCTGGACAACGAGTTGGAGTGGTACGGCAAGAACGGCAAGCCCTGGGGGCTGTTCGACGAGTGTCTCAAGAAGCCCGCGGGCCATACCGCCAAGGCGATGGCCATCGCCTTCCTGCAGGGGCGCTATCCGTCCGTCGCGACCTTCAACGCGGCCTGGAAGACCAAGCTCGCCAGTTGGGAGGCCCTCGCCGAGGGCACGGGCCTGGACAGCGCGACGGAGTTGGCCAACATGGACCGCCTCGACTTCATCCGCCTGATCGCCGACAGATACTTCACCGTCACGAATGCAGCGATGAAGAAATATGACCCGAATCATCTCAACCTCGGCTGCCGGTTTGCCGGGCGCATGCCCCCGGGCGTCATCGAGTCGTGCGGCGCGGTCTGCGACATCGTGACGGTCAACTACTATGGCCACGTGGACCTGCAGCGCGGCGTCACCACCGACATGCCCAAGATCTTCGCCGACTACGCGGCCCGCTGCGGGCGGCCGATGATGATCACCGAGTGGAGCTTCCCCGCCTACGACAGCGGCCTGCCCTGCCAGCATGGGGCCGGGCAGCGCGTGGCGACGCAGGCCGAGAAGGCGCGCTGCTACGACATCTACCAGACAGCCCTGATGAGCTTTCCCTTCATGGTCGGGTCGAACTACTTCATGTGGGTGGACGAGCCCGCGCTGGGCATCTCCAGCACGTTCCCGGAAGACAGCAACTACGGGCTCGTAGATGTGGACGACCGCCCGTGGCCGGAGCTGACGCAGACCGCGACACGGGTCAACGCGCGTGTCTACGAGATCCACGCCGGCAAAACGCCGGAGGTGGCGGTCGTGATTGCGCCGGACGGCAAGAGTGTGACGCTGACGAACACCGGCGGCGGCAAAGCCGACTTCGCGCTGCACGTGTGGGTGGATGGCAAGGAGACGGTGAGCAAGCAGAGCCTCGCCCCCGGCGCGAAGGCGAAGGTGGCGACACAGGCGACGGCCACGCCCGGCGGGCATCTGGTCGCGGCCCAGGCCGACCCCGAGGGCGCGCTGGCGGAGACGGACCGCAGTGACAACGCGGCAACGCAACTGATCTACACGCCCGGCGCGAAGTGGCCTACGCCCCCGAGCAAGGAGAACTCGCGGCGCATTCCCATCCTCGTGAGCAACCCCTCGAGCCAGCCACTCGCGCAGGCGCGTCTGAGCGTGATGCTGCCGGGCCTCACGCATGGCGCCGTGACGGCGTCGAGCGGCGGTGCGGTCGTCTATCAGCTCGATGCCGCTGGCAGGCAGGGCGAGTTGAGCCTCGAGGCGGGGGATCTCCCGCCGTACGGCTGCAAGACGCTCTTCCTGTACCCGCTGAGCGCAACACCGCCAGAGGGAGCGCCTGCGCTGCAGGCCACGGTCGCCGAGAACAGCTTCGAGGTCAGCAACGGACTGCTCACCCTTAAGCATGAGGCCGGCAGCGGGGACCTGCTGTCGAGCATCATGGCGGGGGACCTGCTGCTAGGGCGGCTCGGGGTGCTGGTGCACCAGGAACTTGCCCAGCACCTGTGGGTCGCGCCGGACAGGACGGAGCGGATCGAGTGCCACAACGGCCCGGTGCGCTTCACTGCAGACATCACGGTGGCCTGCACCACCGGCGGCGCGGACACGAAGACGGCGGCGGACAAGGAGGGCACGTACGCGGCGCGGCAGGTCCGGCCGCACCGCTATTGCGCGTACTATCGCGTCACCCTCGCGCCCGGCGAGCCGACCTTCACCTCGCGCCTGCTGTGGGTCGAGAACACCGACACGGAGCCGTGGCGCCTGGCCCAGTACTTCCACTACGCCCACTCCAACATCGGCGGTGACCAGGCCAACGATGTCTCGGCTACGAAGCTGCCGTCGGGGGTGGTGGCGTGGACGAACACGAAGCTGGGCGCGGCGCTGGGCTGCATCAGTCTCAACCCCGACGACTTCAGGATGAGCTACTGGCGCGACCCGGGGCCGAAGGGCAGCGAGCATCCCGACGTGTGGCGCGATGTGGACCTGACGCTCAAGCCGGGCGAGCGGTGGGACGCGCCGCAGCCGGCGGCCATGTTCTTCGGCACGAAGGTGCTCGCGCAGGCCACCGACGTTGCCGCCGCGGCCCGCACGCAGGGCCGGGTGCAGTGCCAGGTGTTCGCGGCGGAGACGAGGTAGAGCTTTGGGGTCCCAGTAGCGACTCCGCTGCCTCGCTACTGCGGCTGCCGCACCAGCGTCACCTGCCGCAGTTCCACGCCCCCCAGCGTAACTCGCACGTCATACTTGCTGCCGGCAACCGGCTTGATCGCAACGGACGCCGTGGACGTAGTGCCCGGCATCAGATCGCGGATCTCCACCGGCGGCGCCCCCGCGTGCTGCGCCGGGGCCGACACCTGCACGTCTGCATCCAGCGACTGATCGCTCGTGTTCTTGACGGTGATCTGCAGCCGCTCGGCCCCGTCCGCGGCGAGCGTCACCTCAAGCGGCAGCTCGTCCGCCGTTGACACCACGGCCCGCCGCAGTCGCTCCTGCAGCGCCGCCAGCGCCATGCCTTTGCCGAGCACGTACACCGGCCGCCCCTGGCGCAGGCTGAGGGCCTGCTTCTCGCCGCTCGATGGCAGCGGATTGCACAGCATGTCAGCTGCCTCCAGGCCGCGCCCGGCCACGGTGAGCGTCAGCGAGTCCCTCAGGTTCCACACCGCGGCTGCCGGGCCCGCCGGGCCGTCCAGCAGCACTCCCGCCACGCGCCCCTCCGCCAGCGGCAGCCGCCCCTTCACTTCGCGCCCCTGCAGCAGCCGCGCCAGCCCGTTGAGCGCCACCAGTCGCGGCCGGGCGATGTAGTCCTCGTAGTAGACCGCCCAGCCATACGTCGGGCTCGTCTGGGCGCTGAACCAGAAGAACTTCTGCACGCCCGTGGCCAGCGTGGACAGATACGACTGCACCAGGTTGACCGCGCAGGCCTCCTCCGTCGCCGCCATCCCCAGATAGCCCGCGCCGTCCGCCCCCGAGCCCTGTTCGGAATGCCAGATGGGCACGTTCACAGTCGCCTGCTTCAGAAGATCAAGCGTCTCCTGCTGCAGCTTCTCCTCGGCCACGAAGGGCTGCGTCAGCGCCGAGTAGCTGTGATGGGACAGCACATCGAGGCTCTGCGCCGCGCCGGCGGCGAAGGTGTCGCGGATGAAGTCCAGCGACACCCCGCCGAAACCCACGACGAGGGCCTGCGGGTCGGCGGCCTTCACGCGCTCATAGGTCATCTTCAGGATGCCGGCGTATTCCTTTGCGTCCATGCTGTACTGCGGCTCGTTCCACACTTCCCACGCCCGGATGCGACCCTTGAAGCGCTTCACCACCGCCGTGACGAAGTTGCCCCACTGCTGCACGTCGTACGGCGGCTCCTGGATCTTGTCCATCTTGCCCGCCCAGGCTTGCTCGTACTGTGGGTAGTAGCGCAGCAGGATCGGCATGATCTCCATGCCCGCGGCGTGTACGTCGTTGTACTGGCGATCGAACTCGGTCCAGTCGAACTGCCCCGGCTGCTTCTCGGCCATGCCCCAGCCCCACCAGCCGCGGATCCACTTCACGCCGCAGCGCGCGAGCGCGCCCAGGTTGTGCTGCAGGTGCGCGCCCGGCTCGCGCTCCATGTGGGTGTTCATGCCCAGAGGCGAGGAATAGGCCTCGCCCCGCTGCGCCAGCGGTTCGACCACATTGACGACATAGGGCACGCTGCTGACAGGTTTGCCATCCACACTCGTGTCCACGGTCAGCGTGTACCAGCCGACGCGGTCGGTCGGGATGGTGCATGTCGCCGGGGTATCGCCGGGCGTGAGGGGCCCATCACGCAGCCTGCCCGCGGCCACCTGTTTGCCGCGCCAGTTGGCTAGGCGATAGCCCATCGCCGTCTGGCGGGGAGCCTGGGAATTGTTGAGGAGCGTCGCCGCGATCCTGGCTGGCTTGCCCAGGTCAAACGTGTTCCCTGCCGGCAGGTCGAGCCGCGCGCCGAACTGCGTCGCGTCCGTGGCGGCGAAGTCCGCATCCTCGCCCACGACCAGCGATGCCGCGTCCACGTCGAGTTTCACCCCAGCGGGCTTGTCAACCCGCACATAGACGTGATCGCTCGGGAAGTCCTTGGGAATGTCGTACTTGAGGGAGAAGCGCTGCCAGGCGGTCCCGATCTTCACGGTCTGGCTGCGGCCGGTGAGCCTGGCGCCCTGCGCCAGGCCCGTGGACGTCAGGGCGAGGCGCCCGTTGGTCTCCTGGTCCGCACGCAACGCTACCGACAGCGTGTGCGTCTTGCCGGGCACGATGGCGACCGGATAGGACAGCAACGTGTACCCCCGATCCGTGTCCAGCGAGCGCAGGAAGTGCTTGCCCTCGGCGGCGTCACCCGAACTCAGTTCCCACTGCAGGTTGCCGTCCGCCTCACCGTCAGGACGCCAGCCATGGCGGCCCAGCTCGAAGCCGGGGTTCAGGAGCAGGTTGACGTTCTCGGGGACCGGTGGCCGGCCGGGCTGGGGCAGCGG
>Ga0209609_10001122_pt1 | contig 15604 bp, 10 predicted proteins | sample LakKivw325mmetaG_FD_184136 | JGI IMG/M metagenome (GOLD analysis project Ga0209609, IMG submission 184136) | Anoxic lake water microbial communities from Lake Kivu, Rwanda to study Microbial Dark Matter (Phase II) - Lake Kivu water 325m metaG... | ecosystem: Environmental > Aquatic > Freshwater... | reverse complement strand
CTTAAAAAGAAACCCTCCTTTGTTTTAAATCTTCCTGACTAAATCACTTTTTAAATTACGATATTTAAAAGTTTACCTGGAATAAAAATAATTTTTTTAACTTGCTTGTCCCCTATCCATTTTTTAATCTTATCTTGGGCAAGAGCAATTTTTCTAGCCTCTTTTTCCGAAATGTCAGCAGTCACCTTAACACGCGCCCGCACCCTACCATTCACCTGGATTACCAATTCTATTTCCTCTTCTTGCACTAATTTAGGATTATATTCTGGCCATTTTTCACGGAAAATGCTTTCTTTGTGGCCTAAATTATTCCACAATTCTTCAGCTAAATGCGGTGCAAAAGGAGATAAAAGAATTAAGAATTTAGAATAAAGAATCAAGGGAACAGCTTCTTCTTTCTCAAAAACATTAACTAAAATCATTAAAGTAGAAATCGCTGTATTAAACTTAAAATTTTCAATATCTTCACTAACCTTCTTGATTGTTTTATTTAATAAAATATTCAACTTTGAACCTTGAACTGTAATTTTGAACTTTGAACTCCCGCCCGCCATGCAAGCCTGCAAGGCGTTGCGGGCGGGTTGAAGAACTTTGAACTTTACCCTGTAAACCCTCTCTAAAAATCTCCTCACCCCAATGACCCCGCGCATACTCCAAGCAATACTGTCCTCAAATGGCCCCATAAACATTTCATACATTCGCATTGTGTCTGCCCCGTATTTTTCTACAATTTCATCAGGGTTAATTACATTGCCCAAGGATTTACTCATCTTACGACCGTCTTCAGCTAAAATCAAGCCTTGATGTCTTAATCTTAAGAAAGGTTCATTAAAAGCAATAATACCAGCGCGATGCAGAGCTTTAGTAAAAAAACGGGAATATAATAAATGGAGAACCGTGTGTTCTGCCCCACCCACATATAAATCTACAGGCATCCAGTATTTTAATAATTTTTTCGCGGCAAATTCTTTAGTATTTTGGGGATCGCAATACCGAAAAAAATACCAAGAAGAGCAAACAAAAGTATCCATCGTGTCCGATTCCCGCCGGCCCCTTCCCCCGCAGCGCGGACACCTCACCTTGTGAAAATCTTTAGAGCGTGCCAGGGGCGATTCCCCATGTGGCATAAAATCTACATCCGTCGGCAGTTTGACCGGCAAATCCCTCTCCGGCACAGGAAAAATCCCTTGCTCATCTAATAGCTTTTTTATCTCTGGTTCTACTAAGGCATCAAAATGTTCGCCTGCTGGATCCACAAATCGCAAGGAGGCTTCCAATATTTTTGCCATAGAAAAGGATTGCTTCTCGGGAATAATCGGAAAATTCTGATCCGCTAAAATAACTATTTCACCGGCATTCTTCTTAATCTTTTCAAAATCAAAAACCCAATCAAAGCTTTCTTCTACTTTAGGCCGAGGATGATCATTAAATTTAGGTTCAATAAAAGAATCCACAAGTACCAATTTGGCAATCTTCTGATGTATCTTTTCTACTATTCTCATCGCTACTATACCCCCCAAACTATGTCCCACAATAATCGTGTCTTGATCTATTTTCGCCCTCTTTAGAACATAGGCAACCTGTTCGTCAATCTTTGGCTCATTGGCATTTGGTAAATCAGGAGCTAGAACATGATGTCCTTGTTGCATCAGTTGCTCCTTTAACCAAGGGAAAAAGTTTCTTTTTGAACTCCCCGTAAAACCATGTAAAAAAATATAATTATATTTTCTATTTTTACACTTTTCGCAATAAATAATCGGAATCGGTGCGCCCCAATAGCGCTGACGAGAAATCAACCAATCGCGCAGTTTGTAATTAATCTTCTTTTGGGCTAATCCCTCTTCACTCAACCAACTAATGATTTTATCTTTTGCAACTTCTGATTCCAAGCCATTAAATTTTCCTGAATTAATCAATACACCATAATCCTCATAAACCAGTTGTTTTTCTCCATCACCTTTCAGTTTTAAGCTGTTGTTTTTCGCTTTTTGCTTTTCACTTTTCGCTTCAATTACATTTTTAATAGGTAAATCATACTTCTTGGCAAAGCTAAAATCCCTCGCATCATGCTTTGGTACTGCCATAATCGCGCCCGTGCCATAGCCTTTTAGAACATAATCTGCAATAAAAATTGGAATCTTCTCATTATTCGCAGGATTAATTGCCTTCACACCTTTAAGCTCCACTCCCGTTTTTTCTTTCTCTTGTGCCAATCTTTCCCGTTCAGTCTTTTTCTTAGTTATCACAATATATTTCTCAACCTCTTTATAATTTTTAATTTTTGATTTTAAATTTTGAATTATCGGGTGTTCAGGCGCTAAAACCAAATAAGTCGCCCCAAAAATTGTATCTGGTCTAGTTGTAAAAACTTTTACCCTTATGTCATCCTGAGCGTTAGCGAAGGATCCCGTCTCAATTTTTAATTCCCCGGGATTCTTCACTTCGTTCAGAATGACTGAAAAATCAATTTCCGCTCCTTCACTCTTTCCAATCCAATTCCTCTGCATAGTCTTTGTGGAGAGAGGCCAGTCAATCTTATTTAAGTCTGCTAAAAGTTCCTCGGCAAAATCCGTAATTTTAAAAAACCATTGCCGAAGCTCCTTTTGGGTCACCTCACTCCTGCAGCGGTCACATACGCCATTTACTACCTGTTCATTAGCTAAAACCGTCTGACACGAAGGACACCAATTCACTGGTGCCTTGTCGCGATAAGCCCAGCCATTTTTGTATAAAAATAGAAAAAACCACTGTGTCCATTTGTAATATTCAGGGCTTGAGGTATCTACTTCCCTTTCCCAATCATAAGATAAGCCCAGAGATTGAATCTGCTCCCGAAAACGATTGATATTTTGGTGTGTGCTTTGATCCGGATGCACCCGAGTTTTAATTGCATAGTTTTCAGCCGGTAAACCAAAAGCATCCCAACCCATCGGATGCAAAACATTGTAACCATTCATCCGTCTATAACGAGAAATAATATCCGTTGCTGTATAACCCTCGGGATGCCCTACATGAAGCCCTGCACCCGAAGGATAGGGAAACATATCTAGGCAATAAAATTTTGGTCTCTTATCAAAATCTCGGGCCTTAGATAAGCCCCATTCCTCCCATTTTTGCTGCCATTTTTTTTCAATTTCTTGATGATTATATTTTTCCATAAAATTCTAGAAACATTGAAACAATTTCACCGCGTTTCGGGTTGTTGCCTTTTCTACCTCCTCAAATCTTAATCCTTTGGCCTTTGCGATATGTAGAATAACATAGCGGACATAATAGGGAAGATTACGTTCTCCGCGTTTTATTTGTGGCGCTAAATATGGACAATCTGTTTCTACTAATATTTTATCAAGTGGTATTACTTTAATCACTTCGGATAAATTTTCATTGCCCGGATAAGTAATCATTCCTGTAAAACCAATATTAAAACCCAAATCTAAAAATCTTTTTGCTGTTTCCAGACTACCGCAGAAACAATGGATCACGCCCCTGACCATTGTTCTATTGCTCCATTGTTCCATTGTTTTTTGGATGATCTCTAGCAAATCGTCGTAAGCATCGCGGCAATGTAAAATGAGCGGCAAATCCAGCTTTTGTGAAAGCGTTAAATGAATTTCAAATAGCTTTTTCTGCTCTTCTTTGATTCTTTCTTGTTCTACTTTTACAGAAGGTAAATGATAATAGTCTAATCCTGTTTCGCCAACGGCTACAACCTTCTTGGCTTGGCCTAAAATCTCTAATTTTTTCTGAATTTCCTTACTCATCATCCCCTTCACCCTATCTGTGTGAATAGGATGGATGCCCACACTGGCAAAACAAACATCACTTTCTGCGGCTATTTTAAGCGCTTTTTCACTTGTTTGCAAGTCTGAACCGACATTAATTATCGCCTCAATATCGTTATCTTGAGAATCCTGGATTATCTTTGAATAATCTTTTGCAAAATCTTTAAAATTAAGATGGGCATGGGTATCGAACATAGTTAAAAGTTCAAAGTGAAAAGTTAAAAGTTACAAAACAAAAAGCAGATCATTAAAGGCGAGGAAATAAAATCTCACTTTTGCCTGTTTTGAATACACGGGCAATCTTCTCGCTTGTCTCTGGCATAAATGGCAGGAGCATTTTGGCAATCTCAAAAATATCTTGCACTATATCTTCTAAAAATTTTTGTCTTGCTTTTTCTTCTTTGATTGCCCATGGTTTTCGCTGTTCAATGGAATTATTGCAACTTTGAACTTTATCTAAAACTAGTCTTATAACCTCATAAAACTTTAGACTACTCATTAAACAATTATATTCCTCTAATTCTTGACTCTTAATTCTTGACTCTTGCTTCTCAATACCAAACTTTGCCACCCTTGCTACCAAATTCCCCAAACCATTAGCCAGTGCTGCGTTATAGGTTTCTGTTAATTTAGACAACGAAATATCCCCATCATTCCCAAAAGGAAACTGACTCATTAAAAGATAGCGTGTGGCATCCACACCAAATTTCTTTACCAAATCATTGGGATCAATTACATTACCCAATGATTTACTCATCTTTTGACCATTAATCGTAAAATAACCGTGAACAAAAATTTTGTTCGGCAGTTCCTCGACTTTAAAACCATAAGCAAGAAGCATCGCTGGCCAATAGATGGCGTGAAACTTAAGAATATCATGACTCATTAAATGCACATCCGGCGGCCAGAATCCCTCTAATTTTTTATCTTGGATCGCGGTCCAATAATTCAAAAGAGCGTCTACCCATACATAAATTATTTGGGTATTATCCCAAGGCACAGGGATGCCCCATTTTACCTTCTGCCGTGAAATGGAAAAATCATCCAATCCTTGCCTTAAAAGACCTAAAACCTCGGATTTAGCCTTTTCAGGCTGAATTACCAATTCATTATTTTTAATCAGTTTTTCAATCTGCGGCAGAAAACTTTTTAGCTTAAAAAACCAGTTTTTTTCAGTGACACGTTCTGGTACACATTTATGATCCGGACATTTGCCGTCAATTAGTTCCTTCTCTGTTATGAATTTTTCGCAACCCACGCAATAAAGACCAGAATAGTCTTTTTTATATAAAACATCTTGCTTATGTAAATGTGTTAAAAATTTAACGACCAAATCTTGATGTTCTAAATCAGTAGTCCGAATAAAATAAGAAGGTTGAACATTTAATTTCATCCAAGTATTTTGAAACACAGCGGCCATTTGATCACAAAATATCTGTGGCTCTAGCCCCGCTTTTGCTGCTGCTTCTGCAATCTTTGCACCATGTTCATCCGTGCCTGTTAAAAAAAATACATCCTGGCCATTAAGTTTGGAAAAACGCGCCAAAATATCCGCCGCGCAAGTTGTATAGGCATGGCCAATATGCGGCTTATCGTTTACATAATATATAGGGGTGGTAATATAAAATTTATGAGTTGACATCTGTTTTGAGAGGGTGATAGAATAATATATCTTAATTTTTAATTTTTATTTCTTGATTTTTAGCTAATTTTTATTGAATTATTGAATTATTTCCAATCAATAAAAATTAAGCAAATAAAAATTAGTTAAAAATTAAAAATCAAGAATTAAATATTTTAAAAATTATGGATCAAAAAAAGGCATTTTGGGACTTGTTTTTTGAGGTCTTAAATACCTCGGAGACTGCTCTAATTGCTAAAGCCTTAGAAATTGTTTCAGAACTGGACGATCAGAGGACTGTAATTGCTCAAATCACTCACGCCGCAACTCAATTCGCGGCCAATCCAGAAAAGGCGCAAGTGACCCAGAAAATCATCAAAATCCTAGAAGAGAAAGCCTTAAAAAGTCTTTCCGACAAGGCCAAAGAACAACCCCCGCTTGAATTAGAATAAGAAAAGTACAGCAAGAGAAGTTTGCCCTAAAAAACCCTCTTCCCTGTCTTTTTAAAGAGGGTTTTTTAAGTTTCAATATAAAACGAGAAAACTAATCATTGGTTTTAGAGGCTTTAGAGTTTAAGGTTTTCGGCTTCTTGTTTTTTATTTCAATATAACCTTCAACGAAAACTGTTACTACAATTGCAACAGGAACAGCCAACATCATCCCTAGAATTCCAGCAAGCTTGCCGCCAGCAAGGAGCGCCAAAATAACCACGATTGGATTTAAACCGATTGTTTTCTGCATTACCTTAGGTACTAAAAGATGGTTCTCTAACTGTTGCACCACAAAAAAAAGAATAATTATGAACAAAGCTAAAATCGGCGATTGGGTAAAGGCTAAAAAAACAGCTGGCACTGCACCCAAAACCGGACCCACATAAGGTATAATTTCAGTCAATCCTGCAAAAAGCCCTAAAACTAAACTGTATTTTACACCCAAGAATGTCAATCCTAAAAAAATTAATAACCCCACTACAATACACAGAATCACCTGACCAGAAAGCCATCTACCAATCTTATGTTGGATGCGGTCCACAAGCCCAATTATGTATTTTTGTCGGCGCACCGGTGTAACTGTCCGGATGAAATTTTTCAATGCATTTTCCTGTACGGTTAAATAAAAAGATAAAACTAAAACTATAAAAGCAGAAATAAAACTACCAAAAATAACACCTAAAGTACCAAAAATACTACGCGTTGCTCCCACAATATTCTCCCCAAATGAAACAATCATCTTCTGAATATTATTCAAAAGATCTTCGCGAGCTGAAAAAACTTTCAACTTCAATCCTTTTTGAACTAACTGCTCATAAAGATTAGGAAATTGATTTGCTAAATCCTTAACCTGCGCAGCAATCGGCGGAATTAAAAGATAGATAGAAAGAACAATAATGTCCAGAAGAATAGCATAAATTAAAAGCACACTCAAAGAGCGAGGAATATGCTTTTTCCTTAACCAACTTACAGTTGGATTAAGCGCCGCGGCAATCACTATTGCTGTTAACAAAATAAGCACTACATCCCGCACAAAATACAAAAAAACTAGTCCCAAAAGAACTAAAACAATTTTAATAATTACGATTGAAGAAGTATTTAAAGTTACTTGTTTTTTAACAGACATAGGCTTAAAAAATTTAATAAAATAGAAATTAAATTCCTAAAGCTTCAATATTTTTTCTATCTTTCCCTGCTTTTCCTGCGGTCCAATCACTGCCAAATCTAATTTACTATCAATAAAGATATCGTTTGCTACGCGCTGGATATCTTCACTGCTTACAGCATTAATCCTCTGGAAAATTTGTTCTTCAGAGAGCATCTCTCCTTTAATTACCTCTTGTCCAGCTAGCCAAAAAGCATATTCATCAGAGGTTTCTAAATCCAAAGTCAATTTACCCTTCAAATATTCTTTAACTTTATTCAATTCTTTCTCCGCAACTTTCTGTTCTTTAAGTTTTTTAAATTCTGCGAGAATTACTTCCACTGTCTTCTCTAAATTATTGTGATCTACGCCTGCCTGCGCCACCAGATAACCATGATCAGTATAACTTTCCGAAGTGGTATGAACATAATAAGCAAGGCCTCGCTTCTCTCGCACGGCAATAAATAAACGCGAACTCATTCCTCCACCCAAAATCGCAGTTAAAACCTCTAAGGGATAATAATCAGGGTGGTGAACAGAATAACCTCGCACACCCAAGCAAAAATGACTCTGGTCGGTTTTTTTAGTCTGGAGTAAAATTTGAGGATCTCCTTGTTTTTCTTGAACTTTCTTTTTTTGTGGCTTGGAGGTAACGCGTAAAGAGCTAAAATATTTTTTCGCCTGTGTTAGGGCCTCCTTAGAATCAATCTCACCTGCAACAATAATAATAGTATTTGCCGCCACATAGCTTTTTTTTAAATAATCTACTAAGTCACTTCTAGAAAAACCCTGTACATTCTCGCGAGTGCCAATCGTAAGCCAACCCGCAGGTTGATCACCATAAAGCAACTGCTCCCATAAATAACCCACATAATGCATTGGTATATCTTGATACATTTTGATCTCCTCGCAGATCACATTCTTTTCCCGAGCTAATTCTTGTTCTGCCATTTTGGAATTCAAATACATATCGGAAATTAGATCAAAAAGTAAATTAGCATAACCTGAAGCCGCTTTAGCATAATAACCCGTGAATTCCTTAGAAGTAAAAGCATTATGTTCCCCGCCAATCTGGTCAATTTCAGAGGCAAGGATTTGAGTATTCGGTCGCCTTTTAGTGCCTTTAAAAAACATATGCTCTAAAACATGAGAAATCCCATTATTCTTTCTCGTCTCATATTTAGAGCCGGTTTCTATCACTACTAAAACCGTAACTGTCTTCGTATTTTGCATCGGCACAGTGACTATTCTTAAGCCATTTTCCAGAGTATATTTTTGAAACATTAATTTAATTAAAAAGTATCTTTATCTTACTTTTATTCTTTTTTAATTTTTCTTTGTCGTTTTACCTTTTTTACTTTTCATTTTTAATTTATTTTCTGATCAATCCTGAACATGGTATTATTTTAATCCCTTTTTTCTCTAACGCATTTAGGAATACGTTCATCCCAATAGAATCCGAGGCAATGTGGCCGGCAATAATCACATTAATATGATATTTTTCCGCTTCCCTACGGCTAGGTTCAGACATATGCATTCCAATCACAGTCCCGATACCAGCGCCCGCCATATATCTAAATATCTCTTTATTTCCTTCTGTTCCGCCGGTTAATTCGGTTAGAGCGATCTTTCCTACTCGCCGCTCTCTCTTGCCGGCAAATAAAACTGGTCCTGCCCCAAGACGTGCTGCCTCTTTATATTCTGGGAAGGTGTAAAGCAAATCCATTACTTCCGCTACTGTATCTAAATCCTTCTCCCTTTGCTTAATTTTTCTATTGACTGCTTGATAAACCAAATTATCGCATGGAGTATGGACGCATATTAAAGAAATACCCGCAATTCTTGCTAAATCTACTATCCGCTGATGGTTGGATGGTGCTATACCGCGTGCCACTTCGCTCATTCTGATCTCAATTAAACTTTCAGCAATATTGATGGGAATACCATAAGAAGCCAGTAAATCAGCTTGTAACTCCATTACATTATCTAAACCTGCCAGAGCAATGCCTAAAGGATGGTGGCTAATAACTAAATCCACTCCTAAATCTCGCGCCAGTAAAATTTCCCCCGAACCGATGTCGATCCCTACCATTACTTTCCTGACTATTCCATTCTTCGCTTGAAAAAGAATCCTCGTATCTGCATAAGGATTTTTAAGTCTTTCTTTATCAAAAATTTCCGCCCTAATCCCTTTTAACCCTTTAAACCTCTTCTTTGCTCGCCCCAAAATTTTATTAATGCGGGCTTTGGACCGCGGATCCGCATTGATACCCATTCTAATCGCCAAATTGTAGATTTGAGAAAGAGTCATAATTATCAATTTCTAATTATTCTAATTATACTAATTGACCTAAATAAATCCCAATTTCTAATTCCTAATGTAAAAATAATAATACTTTAATTAGTTATTGGGAAATTAGACATTAGTCATTTTTTAGAATAATTAGAACAATTAGAATAATTTTTGCAGAAATATAATCCTTTAGTTGGTCATTTTATCATTAACAAGATCAACTAAATCTTGAATTTTTACCCTCTCTTGTCTCATCGTATCCCTATCTCTCATTGTTACTGTATCATCCTTTAGAGTATCAAAATCAATGGTCACGCAAAAAGGCGTACCAATTTCATCCTGACGGCGATAACGCCGGCCAATAGATCCTCCTTCATCGTAAAAGGTTGCAATTTCAGCTGATAAAATTTTAAAAATCTCCCTTGCCTTATTAACTAATGGCTTTCTATTACGAACTAATGGCAAAATTGCTACCTTAATCGGCGCAAGAAGAGGTTTAAAACGCAAAACTACCCGTTTTTCGCCTTTTACTTCCTCTTCATGATAAGCATCTAAAAGCAAGGAAAGGACTAAACGATCCACACCAGCTGAAGGTTCAATTACATAAGGCACATATTTTTTTCCTGTAGCAGTATTAAAATAGGACAAATCCTTGCCTGAAAACTTGGAATGTTGTCTTAAATCATAATCCTTGCGACTAGCAATCCCTTCTTGCTCACCCCAACCCCAAGGGAATTTATATTCAATATCTTCACACATATCTGCGTAATGGGCAAGTTCCTTTTTAGGATGACGATAAAACCGTAGATTAGCCTTTTTAAGACCCAATGACAAATACCAATTCATCCGCTCATCTTTCCAATATGAAAACCATTTACTTTGTGTGCCGGGTTCAATAAAATATTCTAATTCCATCTGTTCAAATTCTCGTAAACGAAAGATGAAATTGCCCGGTGTAATCTCATTGCGAAAAGCCTTACCAATCTGGGCAATCCCAAAAGGAATTTTGAGACGCATCGTGTTCAAAATATTCTCAAAATTTACAAAGATGCCTTGGGCAGTTTCACCGCGTAAATAAGCCAAATTCGCCTGATCCTTCACTGGCCCCAAATGAGTAGCCACCAGAATATTAAACATTCTTTCCACTCCTAAATGTCCTCCGCATCCTGGGCACTCTTCCTGATTTTTAAGATCATCTGCCTTAAAACGTTTATGACAATTTGCGCATTCCTTTAAAGGATCTGCAAAATGTTCAAGATGTCCTGATGCTTCCCATACCTTGGGGGGCATAATAATCGCTGCATCTTGCCCAACCACATCCTCTCTTCCCATCACAATATTCTGCCACCACAACCTTTTAATGTTATTCTTTAATTCCACGCCTAAAGGGCCATAATCATAGATTCCAGAAAGGCCACCATAAATTTCCGAGGACTGAAAAATAAACCCCCGGCGCTTTGCTAATGCAATAATTTTGTTAATTTCCGTCATATTTTATATCATCATAGCATAGAAGATGAGAATTTTCAATTTTCAAATTCCAATTTTCAATCAATTTTCAATATTCAAATGATTTAATTTTCAAACAGTTTGAACATTAAAATATTTTATCATTGAGAATTGTTTGAAAATTTGTAAATTGAAAATTAATTCGTCACCCTTCCCTTTCCTATCGCTCCCAAGTCATTTTTTAAATCTGTGTCTAGAGGTGGATAAGAGCGAGAGATCTCTTCCTCGGTAAATAAATCCCGGCCTGAAATTTTAGTTTCGCCAGTTAAAGGCAAAATCTGACCTACTTGAGAGGCAGACGGATTCAAAATTACATCAAACCAAGCTTGTGCTCCTGGCAAAACACTACCCGTATAGGCTTGAACTCTCCCTAAGTCCCATAAGACCTCACGGGTTTCGGAATTATATTTAATGTTATTGCCCAAAGAGGTAAAAGAATCCTCGCCAAAATTAACTCCTTCAGGTAAAATTGTTTGTAAGCGAACATTCTCCGCGTCACTACTAGTGTTGGAAACCGTCCAATAGACACGGTAAGTGGTGGATTCGCCAACTTTAGGTGGCAGAGGACCAGATCCTGCTTTCTCATATTCTAAAGTATAATAACGTGCTTCCTCTGCTAAAGATAAATCCGTATTGACTTTTGCCTCCAAATCATTACTGTCAACATTAAAATTAAAGCCTTCTAAATCACCTACTTTATTACTAGTAAAAGACGCCTTACCCGTAATTTTCAAGTCACGCTTATCTAAGCTGCTATAAGGAAAAACCGATAAAAGACGTGCTGTGAAACGTACCTTGCCTTTCTGATCAGGCGCGATTTTCTTCAAACTTTGTTCACTTTGAGCGTCCCAAATAAAATTTCCTCCCTCAAAACGACCATTCTCTACAACAATAGAATCCGGATCCAGTAGGTCCGTGTTCATTTTGTAAGTAATGCTTGCTCCTTCAAGACTGACTTCACCCACATTGTGATAAGTAATAATGAAATTCAAATCTTCCCCCAAACTCAAATTCGCTTTTTCCTTGTTATTTACAGTGGCAGTAATTTCTAAATGGGGATCTAAAACCATAACCTGATGTTCTTCTGAAGTTTGGCTAAAAAATTGTTGATACTGGTCTAAAACCCCCAAATTCGCCCGAAAAATCAAACCTTCCGAAGAAGCCTCGGGAATCTTGCCCTGGATATCAATCCGACCGCGTTCCCCAGGCTCTAAAGCATGCAGATCCCAAATATTATTCTCATGATCTGGCCGCGGCTGACCAGAAGTAAAACTAAAACCAGAAGGATAATCAACAATAATCCTTAAGTTCTCTAAGTTTTCAGCTGTTGCATTGCGATATTTCACTGATACATTAATCTCTCTATCCCTACCTACATAAGAAGGTGCTTCTAGCGAAAAATCTACTAAAGATTGCTTAACTTTGACTTCTACCTCCTTCTCCTTAGAAAAATTAGAATTAAAATTTTCGGGTTGATAAGAAATTATTGCCTTCAAAATTCGCTTGGTTCCTACTTCGCCCAGGATTGCACCCTTTAGTTTCACCGCTGCCCTCGTTCCTTTCGTGATTGACCCTAAATTCCAAGTCAATGCTCGCGATTCACCTTGCACATTTTGGACCACATTTGCTTCTTGTGATTCTATGCGCTCTTCTGGCGAAGGCAGGGCATCTAAAAAATTAAAACCCATAGGAAAATAAATTGTGAGTTTTCCATTCTTTAAATCCTCTCCTTCTTCATTGGCATACTCTACCAAATAATCATAGGCAGAGCCGGAAATTACCTCCTGCGGTGCAACAATATTCAACTTCACGGCCTGACCTGTAAAGCTAGTTTTATGCTTTAAAAGAAAAAAGTAAACTGCTGCACAACTTGCCCCTAAAATTAACAAGAAAATACTCAAAAACAACCAAAATTTCTTTTTGGTGGGAGGGGCAGACCGATGTGTCTGACTAGTTGCGGACCGCCCGTTTTTCGGTTTTTCAAATGGATAGATATAAGCAAGATTAATCATCGATGTTTTTCAAAAAATGTAAGGATTTTATTTGTGGAGCCAGACTTGCACTTAAAAAATGTGCCAACATTAAAACCATTTTCTCTAGATTTGCTGCTGTAGGAGTAAACCGATGTGTCTTCTTAACTCCGGAACTGTGTGGCTGACCGAATCTTGCAGGCGGATACACGTATCCGCCCCTACAATAAGATAAAATCTTTAAAACTTCCCTATCCACAAAATCAGAAAATCTTTTTTTTGGTACACAATTGCCACAATATAATCCTCCTTCACCCAAAAATAAAGACTTTGTGTTTTGGAGACTGCATCCGCATCCAACGCAATAATCCAACTGCGGCATCACCCCTAAATATTCCAACATCTGCCATTCACCTGTGGCTAGAGTCCATAAATATTCATCTTTATCTGAAAATTTATCCAGATTTAAAAAAAAACTGCGAAAAAGAATGTAAAGTCTTTTATCTTTCTCTCTTTCCTCTGTGAATTTATCAATGAATTCAGCTAAAAAATGAGCAAAGGATACCTTTTTGTAATCACTTTTTAAACGCAAAAAACTATTTAAAATGCGTGCACCAATCACAATGTCAAATATCTTGCCGCGGATAATTTCTAGCTGCACTAGATTAAAAAGTTCTAAGATACCCGCAAGCCTACTCTTTCCCTTTCTTACCCCTTGTGCTCGCACTTGAATCTTGCCTAAATCTTCGGTGAAAATCGTTAAAATGTGGTCTGCTTCACCGTATTTGCGACGTTTAATGATAATTCCTCGGGTTTTATGAGAATAAAACAAGAAAATTATTCTAATTGTCCTAATTAACCTAATTATTCTAAATAAATCCCAATGCCCAATACCCAAAAATGAAAATTGGGGTTTAGAATTTGGTCGTTTTTTAGAATAATTAGAACAATTAGTAGGACTTTCGCGTTTGATGTCATTCCCGACCTGATCGGGAATCCAGATAAATAGCACTGATTCTGGATTCCCGCTTTCGCGGGAATGACAATAAGCATATTTGATTAAATTACTGGCAAACGCGAAAGTCCTAAATTAGGTTAATTAGGTTAAATTATTTTTTGATTTTCTTCACCTTCACTTCTACCTCTTTCCCCTCTATTCTCACTTTTTCCCCCCCATCTGCCTTGCCCTGAATGTCTTCTAATCTTTCGGCTAAAGTTTCTTTTTTAATATAATCCTGCCATTCGGCAATTGCTTTTTGGATATCTTTATCCTCACTCTCTAAAGATAATTCAATGCGATCCGAAACCTCTAAACCTGCTTTTTTACGCATTTCTTGAATCACCCGCACTAAATCTCTCGCGAAACCTTCACGTTTTAATTCCGGAGTAATTTCAATATTTAAAGCCACTTTTAACCCTTTTTCTTCACCAATAAGCCAATCCTTACCCTCCTCAATTTTTGCTTTAAATTCTATCTCCTTAACATTAAGCTCTTCTTTTATTATATCCAACAATTTTGCATTTTGCATTGTCATTTTGCATTTTGATTTTTGCATTTTAAATTTACTCAACGGTTGTCTCACCCGAAGCTTTCCTTGAGCCCTTAAACCTAGACCCAAATTTACGATTCTGCGACACTCCTCCATTCCTTCATTTAATGCTAAATCAATGAAATCCTCTTTAAGACGCGGAAAATCTTCTAAATGTACTGATTCTTTACTGGTCAAGCCACGGTATATTTCCTCAGAAAGAAAGGGCATAAAAGGAGCCAATATTTTGCTTAAACTCAATAATACAAAGTACAATGTTTGATAAGCATTATTTTTATCTGCATCACTTTCGCTCTTCCAAAATCTTCGCCGTGAGCGCCGTATATACCAATTAGACAAATCATCAACAAACTTTTCAATGGCATATCCTGCATTCAAAACATTATAATGATTAAGATAGTGAACAATATTTTTGTTCAGTTCTGCCAAACGAGAAAGAATCCACTGATCAAGAATATTCCCCTGCCCGCCTCTCGGCTCAACACACGGGTCAACACCTACCTTTGGTTGGTCAATACTGGCATAAGTCAGAAAGAAAGAATAGCTGTTCCATAAGGTTAATATTAACCGTGAGATAATTTCACGCAAAGCTTCTGGGTCAAAATTTTTAGATGCCTGCGGCCGATTCACAGTATAAAAAAACCAACGCAAAGCGTCAGCTCCGAAATTATCTAATGCCCTAAATGGTTCCACAATATTACCTCTAGATTTGCTCATCTTTTGGCCCTTTTCATCTAAAACATGACCTAGGGAAATCACATTTTTGTAAGGTGCACCAAAATCTAAAAGCGTAGAAATTGCTAAAAGAGTATAAAACCAACCACGCGTTTGATCCACTGCCTCACAAATAAAATCAGCAGGAAACTGCTCTGGGGGATTTTTCTCCCCCCTGATAAGGGGGGATATGAGGGGGGTTTTTACATCTCTATCTAAAACCCCTCCCCGCCTCCCCTTATCAGGGGAGGAGTCAAATGGCCAATGATTTTGAGCGAATGGCATTGCCCCTGAATCAAACCAACAATCCAAAACCTCTGGCACCCGTCTCATCTCTCCACCGCACTTTTGACATTTAAAGGTAATCTCATCAATATAAGGACGATGTAAATCCAACTCTGCTCCCCCCTGACAAGGGGGGTTAAGGGGGGTTTCAACTTTCAACTTTGAACTTTGAACTTTGAACTTACACTCAACCCTTCCCCGCCCGCAACGCCTTGCAAGCAAAGCTTGCATGGCGGGCGTGGCCT
>Ga0209609_10001121_pt1 | contig 15654 bp, 13 predicted proteins | sample LakKivw325mmetaG_FD_184136 | JGI IMG/M metagenome (GOLD analysis project Ga0209609, IMG submission 184136) | Anoxic lake water microbial communities from Lake Kivu, Rwanda to study Microbial Dark Matter (Phase II) - Lake Kivu water 325m metaG... | ecosystem: Environmental > Aquatic > Freshwater... | reverse complement strand
GGGGTCGGCGGGGCCGCGGGGGCCTTCTGCACGATCTCGGTGTGGATCTTGACCTTGTATTTCTTCTCGATCTTCCCGGCGATCGTCCGGATGGTCCGCTCGACGTCCTGGACCTTGATCTTGGGCAGGATGCGCATGTCGGCGTAAAAGACGTCCTCGCCGGGGATGGTGTTGACGTTGGGGACGTTCGCTTCCTTCTTCGTCGGCTCGAAGGTCGAGATCGGCGGGTCGAAGAGCTTGTCCCGGCCGGGGTAGATCTTGTAAAGGTCGTCGAGGGCGGCGATGAAGAAGCTCGCCGCCTTGAAGGCGTTGACGCCCTTCTCGGGCGTCGAGCCGTGGGCCTGCTTGCCGAGGACCTTGAACTTGAGCCAGAGCAGCGTCTTCTCGGCCACCTCGATCATGGTCCCGTGCTCGTTGCCGGCGTCGGGGACGATGATGAGGTCCTGCTTGCGGAAGCACTTGTGGTTCTGGATGACGTGCTCGATGCCCTTGACGCTGCCCGTCTCCTCGTCGGCGACGAGGGCGATGCCGATGTCATAGGGCGGCACGATGCCCTCGGCCCGGAGGGCCTTGACGGCGAAGAGCGAGGCGACCATGTCCTGCTGGTTGTCCTCGACACCGCGGCCGTGGATGCGGCCCTTCTCGACCCAGGCTTTGAACGGGTCGCCGCGCCAGAGGGCCGGTTCGCCCGGCGGGACGACGTCCATGTGGGTCATGACCCAGATCGTCTTGGCCTGGCTCCGGCCCCGGTAATAGGCCAGGACGTTCGGCCGGTAGCCGACCGGGGCGTCAAGGTCGGGGGCCTTGACCACTTCGACATCGACGAAGCCGTTAGCCTTGAGCCATTCGCGGAGGAAGGCGGCCTTCCTGGCCTCGCCCTCGCCGCCGCTCGACGGGGCGATCGCGGGGATGGCGCAGAGCTTCATCTGGAGGTCGACCATCTCGTCGCGGTACTGCTCGATGCGGTTGGCGAGCTTATCGTAGGATCCGTTCGAATTCATGGAACGCTCCTGGCGTGAGGACATCTCGGCGGCAATCTTACCATTCCGGGCGCGAAAAACAAAGGAACAGGCCTTAGCGGGCCGCCGGGCGGCCTTCCCCGAGCATGCGGACGCCGATGAAAGCGTACTGCATGAACGAGGCGGCGGCGAGCAGCGCGGCCAGAGCGTAAACCCAGCCGAGGGATTGGGGGGAACGGTCCACGGCGTTGAGATAGAGCACAAAATAGAGAAGGAAGACCTGGACGATCGTGCTGGCCTTGCCCAGGAGGACGGGCCTGAAGGTCCGCTTCCCCCGCAGGGCGATGATGATCAGGGAGCCGAGGGCGATGGCCGCGTCGCGGCCGATGCAGATCGCCGTCAGCCAGAAGGGCAGGGTGTTGGGTTGGGCCAGGGCCGGGACGGTCAGGGCGACGAAAGCCGCGGTCAGCAGGACCTTGTCGCCGATCGGGTCGAGCCACAGGCCGAGCGTCGAGCGGAGCTTCAGCCAGCGGGCCGCGAAGCCGTCCAGGGCGTCCGTGGCCCCCGCCGCCAGGAAAACGAGGAACGCGGGCCACGGCCTTTTCTGGATCATGAGCACGACGAAGACCGGGGTCAGCAGGATCCTCGCGAGCGAGAAGAGGTTGGGCAGGAGCCAGATCTCGGAGCGGCGGCCGGGGGCCGCGGCCCGGGCTTCCCCTATCTCGGCGGCCGGCTCGTTCCGTTCGTCCATGGCGGTGTCCTAGCGGGCGAGCTTTTGGATGAGATCGATCGTCCGGATGGCGTCCTCTCCGGAGACCGTCCGCTCGGCCTCGAACTTCCGCTCCGGCGTCAGGGCCATGATCTCGTAGCCGAGGGCCCTGGTGATCGAGGCAAAATAGGGATGATCGGGGGCTACGTCGGCGATCTGGATGCGGCGCGTCTCGACGATGGGCACGAACTTGGCCCCTCGTTCCTGGAGGACGCCGATGAGGCGGACGGCCGCGTCGGCGAGCTCCGCCCGGTTGATGACCCGGCGGGGCTGGAAGGTGTGGTTGACCGAGGCCCGGATGATCCCGAGCGAGGCCGCCTGGACGATGTAGCGCTGGGCCCAGGAGGTCGCGATGTCGACGAGGATCTCGGTCCGGGCGGGGGCCTGGAGCTCCTTCTCGAACTTGACCCCGATGAGCGCGGCCAGGTCCTCGCGGGTCACGGACTCAAGGGACGGGATCGCGTCGTACTGGCTGGGGATCTCGTACACGCCGAGCTTGGTCTTGAGCTCCTCGACCCGCTTGCCGATGGCCGGGTCTTTCGGCGAGGCCGCGGCCAGCTTTTCGAGGACCTCGAGGCTCTGCCCGAGCTCGCCGGATTCGGCCAAGAACTCGGCGTATTCGCGGAGGAGGGCCTTGTCGTCGGTGACGGCGGCCATGGCCGCCTTGAAGTGGGCCAGGGCCTCGGCGGTGTTCTTCTCCTGGCGGTAGAGCCGGGCCAGCTCCAGGTGGGCGCCGGTTGCGTTCGGGTCGTAGGTGAGGACCTTGAGGAATTCGTTCCTGGCGGTCACCCGGTTGCCGGCGGCGAGCGCCGTCCGGGCCGCGGCCGTGGCGTCCTTGATGAGCTCGCCCCGGAGGGCCTCGTAGCGGGGCGCCGCCCAGCGGTTGCCCGGGTCGAGGTCGAGGATGGCCCGGTATTCGGCCAGGGTCTTGTCCCGGTCCCGGCGGGACTCGTAGATCTGGGCCAGCCCGACGTGCGATGGGACCATGCCCGGGACCGCGTTGAGCGAGGACTTGAACCGGGCCTCCGCGTCGCCGAAATTGGACAGGAAGAGATCGACATAGGCCAGGCCCGTCTCGCGGATGGGGCTTGCGGTGCCGAGCTTCATCAGGTATTTGCGAGCCTGCTCCGGCCGGCCGGCCCTGAGGGCGTCCCAGGCGTCCGCGGCCGCGATCCGGTCGTCGAGCTTGAGCTTGGTCGTGGTCGCGGCCGGCAGCTCCTGGACATAGAACGCCGGAGGCGCGGGCGGCAGGGTCGCGCACGACCAGGCCGCGAGGAGGGCCAGACCGATGACACCGATCCGTTTCACCATGGCTCCGCTCCTTGCTCGAGATAGGGCAGGAAATTGACCATCCCCGCGGGCTCGGCCAGGACCTTGAACTCGACGAAGCCGTCGCTCTCCCGTCTCTTCAGGACAAGTGAGCGGCGGGCCAGCGTGTCGGTCAGGGACCGGTCCTCGCGGGGGACCTTGATGTAATACGTCCGGTAGCCGGCGAAGAGGACCTCGCGCAGGCGACGCAGCAGGTCGGCGAGGCCCTCCCCGGTCTTGGCCGAGAGGACGACCGTCCGGGTCTCGGGATCGCGGTTGCGCGTGAGCAGGACCTGCCGCTCGTCCTCGGGCAGAAGGTCGATCTTGTTCAGGACCTTGACGACCGGGATGTCGCCGACGCCGAGGTCGGCCAGGATCGATTCGACGGCGGCGAGCTGCCGCTCCGACGAGGCCGAGGCGATGTCCACGATGTGGCAGATGGCTTCCGCCTCCGTGACCTCCTCGAGGGTGGCCCGGAAGGACGTGACCAGCTCCGCCGGCAGGCGCTTGATGAAGCCGACCGTGTCCGACAGGAAAAAGAACACGCCGTCGGGATAGGTCACCCGCCGCAGCAGGGGGTCCAGGGTCGAGAACAGGTTCGACGACGTGTAGCGGTGCTCCTTGGCCAGGAGGTTGAAGAGGGTCGACTTGCCGGCGCTCGTATAGCCGACGAGGGAGACGGTCGGGATGGCCCCCTTGCGCCGGCCCTCGCGCTGGCTCGAGCGCCGCTTCTCGAGCGAGTCGATCTCGCGCTGGATCTTGACGATGCGGTTGGTGATCCGCCGGCGGTCGACCTCGAGCTTTTTCTCTCCCGGGCCGCGGGTGCCGATGCCGGCGCCCTGCTGCATCAGGCTGAGGCCGCGGCCGCGCAGGCGCGGCAGGCGGTAGCTGAGCTGGGCGAGCTCCACCTGGAGCTTGCCCTCGTTCGTGCGGGCCCGCTGGGCGAAGATGTCGAGGATGAGCTGGGCCCGGTCGATGACCTTGACATGGACCTCGTCCTCGATGTTCCGCTGCTGGGAGGCGTTGAGGTTGTGGTCGAAGATGACGAGGTCGGCCCCGGCCTGCTTGGCCTCGTGGGCGATCTCGCCGACCTTGCCCTCGCCGACGAGCCAGCGGGGGTTGAGGCGCGGCCGGACCTGGTAGATCTCGCCGACGACCTCGGCCCCTGCGGCCGCCGCCAGGCCGGCGAGCTCGGCCATGGAGTCCTCGGCCTCCGCCCGCTCGGCCTTGGTCACGGCCACGTTGACAAGGATCGCGCTTTCCATGAATATCCGCCGCTATTGTAATCGGTTTTGGAGGTGGCGCTCAAGGCCGGGACGGTCGTCGGGGGAGAACCAGGCGACCTCGGCCATCTTCCGGAACCAGGTCATCTGGCGCTTGGCGTACTGGCGGGTGTCGGTCTTGGTCAGGGCCACGGCCTCGGCCCGGGAGACCTCGCCGCGGAGGAGCCGGAGGACGTGGCTGTAGCCGAGGGCCCGGAAGGCCGGGCAGCCCTCCGGGACGCCCCGCTCGAGGAGGCCCCGGACCTCTTCGACGAGGCCGCGGGCGAACATCCGCTCGACGCGCTCGTCGATGCGCCGGATGAGGGCGGGCCGGTCGAGCTCGAGGCCGACGCGGACGAGGCGGTGCCCTTCGACGGGCGGGCGCGTCTCGCGGAAGTGCTCGCTGATGGGTTTGCCGGTGACTGTGTGGACCTCGAGGGCGCGGATGATGCGGACCCGGTCGCGGCTGCGGATCTTCCGCGCGTAGTCGGGATCGACGGCCTCGAGCCGGCGGAAAAGCGTTTCGAGGCCTTCTGCCTTGGCCTCGGCTTCGAGGGCGGCGCGGAGGGCCGGGTCGCGGCCGGGCCCGGGAAAAAGGCCTTCGATCAGGGCCTTGAGATAGAGCCCGGTGCCGCCGGCGACGACCGGCAGGCGGCCGCGGGCGGCGACGGCGCGGGCCGCGGCGAGCGCGTCCCGGACGAAATCCGCCGCCGTGTATTGGACCTCGGGATCGGCGATGTCGATCAGGTGATGGGGGACGCCGCGGCGCTCCTCCGGCCCCGGCTTGTCGGTGCCGATTTCGAAGCCCCGATAGACCTGGATGGAGTCGCCGCTGATGACTTCGCCGCCGAAGCGCAGGGCGAGATCGACGGCGACGCGGCTCTTGCCGACGGCGGTCGGCCCGAGGACGACGACGAGGAAGGGGGCTTCAGGTTCCAATTTCGATGAGGATCCAGATCGCGAGCAGCGAGGCGAGAACGAGAAGAGCGAAGAGCTGGCGCCGCTTCACGGGGTCTCTCCGAGCTTCTCGAGGCTCCGGACGAGGGCCGACTCGTTCTCGGGGCCGAGGGTCCGTTTGACGAGGAGCACCTCCGCGGCCAGAACCTCGTCCATGCTCCGCAGCAGGGACCTGCGGTGGTCGTCGCCGACGATGTTGGCGTTGACCCGCAGCGGGGACTTGAGCTCGAGCCGCCCGTCGGGCAGGAGCTCGGCCGACCGGAAGGCCGGGTCGAGGCGGTCGCGGACCTCGTCGAGGGCCTTGCCGATGAGGTTGGCCGCGACCGGGCCGATCTCCTTCGAGACATGCTTGAAGATAAAGGCGCACTTGGCGTTGAAGTGCCCGAGAATGCGGTCCATGCCGGCGAGCGTCAGGTCGCCGGGGAGCCGGACTGTCTTGGGCTTCGCGCCGGCCGCGCCGGCCAGGCCGAGGAGGACGAGCGCGTAGAGGGCGCGGCGCGTGGCCGCCCGGCCGAGGTCGCTCGCCTCGCAGATTTCCTCCGCGGTCCGGGGCGGATCGAGGAGTCCGAGGACGTAGCGGTCGGTGAGCGAGAGGCCAAAGGCGTCGGGGGAGAAAGCCGGCAGCCGCCGCACGGCCTCGTCCGGCCCGGGCAGGATGCGGTCGAGCGCGTCCTCGTTGTGGAGACGGTGCGCGCTCTCGAGCAGGAGCCCGGGGACGTCGATCCCCTCGACATAGACCCGCGCCGCCGGCCTGCTGCGCCCGTGGAACTCGCGCTCGGCCCCGCCGCCCTCGAGCAGGGACAGGGCCTCGTCGCGGGCGTAGTCGCGGAGGAGGGCCCAGAGCGTGTCCGGCTCGAACAGCGCGGTCTCGACGAGGGACCGGAGCGAGGACGCGCCCGACTTCTGGGCGTGTTCCTCGACCCGGGTCAGGGCGATGAGGTCGGACCGGCCCGACGTCAGAAGGAAACGGAGAAAATCCTTCTCTTCGAAGGACGCGGAATCGAGGACGAGGGCGCCGCGCTCGAACGAGAGGCACTTCGGGCCGCCGCCGGCGCGCACGTAGAGCGAGCCGCTCAGGCCCTGGCGCCAGATCTCGGCCAGGACGCGGGGGAGCGGGGCCCGGGCGAACTCCTCCGACGTGAGCCAATCGTCCATGACCTTACTGTATCGGCGGGGAGGGGCGAAGTCAATCGAGCCGTTATTTGAGGAAGCTCATGCCGATCATGCCGATGCCGACGTTGAACAGGGCCTTGAGGACCCAGACCCCATAGGACACGGCCAGGGCCTTCTTGGCCGGGATCTTGAACGCGGCCGCGAGGCCGAAGGCGAGGACGCCGAACATCCACAGCTGGAAGACGTCGACCTGGGTCAGCATGAGATAGGCCGTCGAGGTCAGGGGCATGTGCGGGAAGAGCAGGGCCAGGCTGGTCGAGGTCTGCATGACCGAGCCGCGGCTCACGGCCAAGCCGAGGCGGACGGCGTTGCCGAGCAGCTTGTCGATGAGGCTGGCGTGGACGAGGGCCGACAGGACCTGGACATAGACCCCCTGGGTCGACATGAAACGGCCCAGGATGAGCAGGATGAGCGCCTGGAGCAGGATCGCCGCCAGGAAGAAGAGAGGCGTTGTGACGAAGATCTGGATGATCCGATAGGACGCCGAGGGGTGCTCGGTCCGTTCGATCATCTTGTTGTAGCTGTCCTCGCCCATGCGCTCCCTGAGGGCGGTGTTGTCCTTGAGCAGGGACAGCTGGTCCTTCTGCATGTAGGGGTTGACGAGGACCATGAAGGCGACGAGGGCGACAAGAACGAGGACGAGCGTGTCGATCCACACCGGCTTGGCGGCCAGGCCTTCGAAAGTGCGCTTGGGGCTGAAGAACACGCCTTGGATCCGGTCGAAGAGGTTCATGGGCTAGGCTCCTTTCCGCTCGTCACGCTCGATCTGGCCGTCGCGGATGTGGATGATCCGCTGGGCCTGGTCCGCGACCTCGCGGTCGTGCGTGACCATGATGATCGTGTTGCCCTGCTCGTGGATGCGGTGGAAGAGGTTGAGGATCTCCCGGCCGGTGCGGCTGTCGAGGTTGCCCGTCGGCTCGTCGGCAAGGAGCAGCGAGGGCTCGTTGACGAGGGCCCGGGCGACGGCCACGCGCTGGCGCTCGCCGCCCGAGAGCTCGGCCGGCTTGTGGCTCATACGGGCCTTCATCTCGACCCGCTCGAGGGCCCGGCGGGCCTTCTCCTCGCGCTCGGACTTCTTGACGCCGGCGTAGATCAGAGGCAGCTCGACGTTGCGGAGGGCCGAGGCCTTGGGCAGGAGGTTGAAGACCTGGAAGACGAAGCCGATCTCGCGGTTGCGGACAAAGGCCAGCTCGTCCTCGGACATGGCGCTGACGAGCTTCCCGTTGAGGCGGTACGTGCCCGAGCTGGGGGTGTCGAGGCAGCCGATGAGGTTCATCAACGTTGACTTGCCCGAGCCGGAGGGGCCCATGATGGCCACGAACTCGTTGCGCCCGACGGTCAGCGACACGCCGCGGAGGGCCTCGACCTCCTGCTCGTCGAGCTTGTAGACCTTCCAGAGGTCCTCGGCGCAGATGACGACGGGGTCCTTCTCGCTCATGTCGTGGCCGGGCCCTTCTTGGCCTCGGTCTTGATCAGGACGCCGTCCTTGAGCTCGCGGAGGGAGGCGTAGGGGCCGGTGACGATCTCCTGGCCCTCTTTGAGGCCGGAGGTGATCTCGATCATCATGCCGCCGGTAATGCCCTTTTCGACCGAGGCGAACTTGGCCCGTCCCGCTTCGACCGTGTAGACCCCCTCCTGCTCGCGGGCCGCGGCCGGGGCGTTCTTGTCGGCGTCGGGCTTCTCGCGGAGGACGAGCGACGAGATCGGCACGGCCGGGACCATCTGGCGCTCCGCGACGATGACGTCGGCCGAGGCGGAGAGCCCGGGCTTGAGCTTGTGGGACGGGTCCTCGAGGGTGACGACGACCTTGAAGTCCTTGGATTCCTGGGTCGAGGCGTTCAAGGTGCTCTTCTGGATGGCGGAGCTGCCGATCTCCGTGACCTTGCCCTTGAAGACCGTGCCCGGCAGGGCGTCGACGCGAACCTTCGCGTCCTGGCCGAGGCCGACGCCGATGACGTCGGTCTCGTCGACCTGGACCTCGACCTCCATGACCGACAGGTCGGCGATGGTCAGCATGACCGTGCCGGGGTTGTTCATGGTGCCGATGATGGCCGTCTCCCCCTCTTCGACCTGGAGGCTGGTGACGATGCCGTCGATCGGCGAGGTGTAGGTCGTCTTGGCCAGGCTGTCGAGGGTGCTCTTGAGCGAGGCCTCGGCCTGCTTGATCTGGAAGTTGATGGCGTTCGTCTGGGCGACGGAAACGTCGTATTGGGCCTTGGCGGCCTCGAGCGTGTCCTTCGAGATGAGGTTGTCGTCGAAGAGCTTCTGCTGGCGGTCGTAGGAGTTCTTGTCCCGCTGCAGGCGCGCCTCGGACTGGATCAGGTCGGCGTTCGAGGCCCGGATGAAGTTCCGGTCGCGGTCGGCGTTGGCTTCGTATTGGGTGGCGTCGAGCTGGAGCAGGAACTGGCCGGCCTTGACCTCCTGACCCTCGATGACGCCGATCTTGACGATGCGGCCCGGGACCTGGGCGCTGATGTTGATGTTCTTCTTGGGCTTGATCTCGCCCGAGGCCGAGACGATCGAGGTCAGGTCCTGGCGCTTGACCTTATCGACCGTGACCTGGACCGACTTCTCCCGGCGGGCCTGGAGATTGCCGTAAATGATCGCTCCCAGGACAATGACGACGGCCCCGATGATCAGAGGTTTCTTTCGCCGCTTAAAAAAACTCGCCTTTTCGCTCATGAGTGTCAGCCTTTCGGAATATGAGTCTGGGTATGAACGCTCCATTATACTACGAAAGAGCGGGTTTCCGGTTCTGGCAGAGGGTCAACTCGGAGGGCGGGACGGGGTCAAACCTCCACTTTTACAGTTTTTCTGCCTGGAGATCCGTTTGAAGGCTAAGACTGTAAAAATGGAGGTTTGACCCCGTCTGGCCTTACCCTATAAGATAGCCCCATGGCCGATCTCAGGGAGTTCGCCAGGGTCGGGGAGGCGGCCGTCCGGGAAGCCGGGCGGTACCTGAGGGAGAACCTCGGCCAGGCCGCCGGCCGGACCTCCTACAAGGGGGCGGTCGACCTGGTCACCCCGTTCGACCTGGGGGCCCAGGACATCCTCGTCGGCCGGCTCTCGGCGGCCTTCCCGGACCACGGCTTCCTGGCCGAGGAAGGCCTCGAGAGGTCCGGCGCCTCGGACTGCCGCTGGGTCATCGACCCTCTCGACGGCACGACCAACTTCGCCCACGGCTTTCCCGTCTTCTGCGTTTCCGCCGGCCTCGAGTGCGACGGCCGGCTCGCCCTCGGCTTTGTCTACGACCCCGTCCGGGAGGAGATGTTCCAGGCCGAGGCCGGCCGTGGCGCGACCTTGAACGGCGTCCCGGTCCGCGTCTCCGGCGTCGACCGGCTCGACCGGGCCCTGCTCGCGACGGGCTTCCCCTATGACGTCCGGCACAGCCCGGCCAACAACCTCGACCACTGGGGCAACGTCATCGTCCGGGCCCAGGCCATCCGGCGCTGCGGCTCGGCGGCCCTCGACCTCTGCTACGTGGCCACCGGCCGCTTCGACGGGTTCTGGGAGCTCAAGCTCAAACCCTGGGACGTGGCCGCGGGCGCGTTGATCGTGGCCGAGGCCGGAGGCCGCGTCACCAATTTCGAGGACGGCCCGTTCAAGCTGGGCGTCCCGGCCATCGCCGCCACGAACGCCCTCATCCACGGCCAGCTTCTCGAAGTCCTGAAGCTCGCCGTGCCCAGGGAGGAAGGCCATGCCCGCTAGGGTCCGGTCCGTTCAGGGCCTGGCGGCCCTCGCCCTATTCGGGGCCCTGGCCCTCCCGTCCACGGCCCGCCGTCCGCTTCAGACCCAGGACCAGGCCGCGCCCCCTCCGCTCGAGAAAACGATCGTTGTGGCTGGCGATGCCGGCTGGGTCGACACCGGGATCGACGTCGGGCCGGGCGACGGGATGCGCTTCATGGCCACGGGCGAGATCAACCTCCAGAAAGGCAACCCCGAGGCCGTCTGCGGCCCGGCGGGCATCGACCTCGTCACCGTCGATCAGCCTGTCCCCAACGCCAACCTCGGGGCCCTCATCGGCAAGGTCTCGCAGCTCATCGCCAAGCGCGTCGACGACGATTCGGGGATGGAGATCGCGGACGAGGCCTTCGTCCTGTTTCTTATCGGTTCGGAAGCGACCGTCCCCGCCCCGTTCAAGGGCCGGCTCTACCTGGGGGTCAACGAGAACGTTCTCAAGGACAACGGCGGGGCCTACACGGTGGTCGTCGTCCGGGGGCCCCTCCCGCGCCCGAGCTGAAGGGGCGCCGTCTAGATCCCTTCTTCCGAAGCCTTCGCGGCCAGGTGCTCGTCCATGAATTGGGTCGTGTACCGGCCGGCCGCGAAATCCGAATTGGAAAGAATGTCGAGGTGCAGGGGGATGTTCGTCTTGATGCCGACGATGGTCGTCGTCTCGAGGGCGGCCCGCATCTTGGCGAGGGCCAGCTCGCGGCTCGGGGCGTAGGCGATGATCTTGGCAATGAGCGAGTCATAGTTCGGCGGCACGACCCACCCGCCGTAAGCGGCCGAATCGACGCGGATGCCTTCGCCGCCGGGCAGCACGAGGAAGTCGATCCTGCCGGGCGAGGGGGCGAACGTCGTCGGGTCTTCGGCGTTGATCCGGCACTCGATGGCGTGGCCCCTCATCTCGAGGGCGTAGGGCGGCGCGTACTTCTCGCCGGCGGCGATGCGGATCTGGGCCTTGATGAGGTTGATGCCGTAGACCATCTCCGTGATGGGGTGCTCGACCTGGACCCGGGCGTTGGCCTCCATGAAATAGAACCTGTGATCGTCGTCGACGAGGAACTCGAACGTGCCCAGGCTCTGATAGCCGACCTCTGAGGCCGCGTCCTCGACCTCCTTGATCATCTTGCGGCGGGTCTTCCAGTCGATGAACGGCGAGGGCGTCTCCTCGATGAGCTTCTGGTAGCGCCTCTGGACGGAGCATTCGCGCTCGCCGAAGGCCGTGACCGCGCCCTGGCGGTCGCCGATGACCTGGATCTCGATGTGGCGAGCCCCGCTGACGAATTTCTCGATGTAGAGGGACGGGTCGTTGAAAGCCGCCTTGGCCTCGCCCTGGGCGATCGGGAATTGGTCCTCGAGCTGGGAGGCCGAACGACAGATGCGCATGCCCTTGCCGCCGCCTCCCGCCGCGGCCTTGATGATGACCGGGTAGCCGATCTTCGAGGCCGTCTTCTTGGCCACGGTGAGGTCGTCGATGATCGCGTCGCTGCCGGGCAGGATGGGCAGCCCGGCCTTCTTCATCGTCTGGCGGGCCTTGTTCTTGTCGCCCATGAGCCGGATGATCTCCGGCGGCGGCCCGATGAAGACCAGGCCGTGAGTGCGGCAGATCTCGGCGAACTTGGCGTTCTCGGCGAGGAACCCGTAGCCGGGGTGGACGGCGTCGGCCCCGGTGATCTCGACGGCGCTGAGGATGTTGGCGACGCTGAGGTAGCTTTCCGAGGCCTTGGCCGGCCCGATGCAGACCCTCTCGTCGGCGAGCAAGACATGCAGCGACTGGCGGTCGGCTTCCGAATAGACGGCGACGCTCTTGATGCCGAGCTCCTTGCAGGAGCGGACGATGCGGAGGGCGATCTCGCCCCGGTTGGCGATCAGGATCTTGGAGATCATGGGCCCTAGCTCGCCGGCTTGATGGCGAAGAGCTTCTGCCCGAACTCGACGGGCTTGGCGTTCTCGCCGTAGATCTCGACGATCGTGCCGTCGACGTCGGCCTCGATCTCGTTCATGAGCTTCATGGCCTCGATGATGCAGAGCGTCTGGCCTTTCTTGACCGTGTCGCCGATGTCGACGAACGGGGCCGAGCTCGGGTCCGGCGCGCGGTAGAACGTGCCGACCATGGGCGAAGTGATCAGATGGTGGCCCTTAGCGGCCTCGGCGATCTGGGCCTTGGCCTCGGCTTCCGCGGCGGTCACGGCCGGCGCGGCGGCCGGAGCAGGCGCTTGCGCCATGACCAGGGCCTGGGCCGGCGCGGCGGGGGGGCAGCTCCGAGCGATCTTGACCTTCAGGCCTTCGATCTCAAGCTCGAAGACGGCCAGGTTCTTCTCCTCGAGCAGCCCGATCAGCTTGCGGATCTCCTCATAGTCGATCCTGCCGACCATGGGGCTTTCGTCGGACCCGGAGGCCTTGTGGTTCTTGTCGTTCATGCCCCACACCTTAATGGCATCCCCCCCAAAAGTCAAGGTAGGGATGGCGGGTGCCCCAGGGGGCTCACGTCTCCGGTCTTCTCTTATTCAGGCCTTTTCGTATTGTAGGAATGCAGTGCCTCTAGCCGTTCCGTATAGAGCCGTTTTCTCTCGGCAATGCTCCGGACTTGGTCTTCTTTAGAGGCGCGGTTTTTCGATCTCCCCTCTGAAACAGCGCCCGGCAGTTTAGGGACTGCCGCCAGTAGCCGCCTTGCGTTTTCTTCGCCGGGGCAGGACTCATAGACTTTGAGGGCCTTCTTTACGTAGGTTCGAATGCGATCACATTACGCTATCCCTCTTTTCGCCTTCATGGCGAGGGATTTTCATCCATCCCCGAGGGGGACGTTCAATCGAGTTTATGAACGGGATAGGGCCGCCGCAGACTCTGCTCAAACATCTTCGCCAGAGTGGGCTCCTTCGCCTCTTTTAGCTTATTCCCTATACAATCAAGGACCGCAGCCTTTTTGTTCTCATAAGAACAAATAAAGTCGAACACCTCTTGTTGCTCGGACAGTCTCAACTTCTTTAGTTCTCTAAAAGCCAGATCCGCCTGCTCACAGAAGAACTTGGCTGCAATATCTCGCAGGCGATATCCGGCCTCGCAATCTTCGCCGAATACCGGCTCCGTTCGCGACAGATTCAGAATAATAGCGATGCCACATTGCGGATTGTCATCAACGGCATCCTCGATGAGCAACATGAATGTTAGTGAACGACGTGTTAATCCCTCCGGGCCATCATGGCAGAAGACCTCATAGAACTCCGAGACCTCCCTGGGAAAGTCCTGAAGATACCGAGTCCAACCCAATTCGTCCAAGGGCGACTTGAAAATCGCGGCGGCATCGTCGTAGAGAGCCGCCGCCCGTTTCCCCAGTTGATTCCTGTCTATTTTGAGAAACCCATCGTAAACGCTGACTTTGATCTCAGTCCTACCCTCGAAAGTCCGCCAGTTTCTTTCGAGATACCGATTATTGAACTTCTCCAATTTCAGGGAGTCAGAAGGCCGTATCGCTTCTTGGCACGCGGCCGATTGAGAAGCCATAGCAAGGAGGCTAACCATGAAAAGCGCGACGCGTGGGGCTTTGAAGGCCGTCATGTTCTTGGGCTCCTATATGACATGGTTGATGCTGAACAAGGCGTTTGATACAACCCTGGCGATGAAGTTTGGGTCCCAGCTTATATTTACGGTTATCTCTGGGAAATCCGCGATTGATAGCAAGGAAGCGAATCCAACCATGACGTTCACGACTGGTGAGGGAACGCCTATTTCTGCCGCGGACATTGCATCGATCATAGCTTGACGTGCGGGATTTGAGAGGTCCCCGCTTGTCGGGTCTTGGCTAAAGCCGACCAAGATGCATCCTGTTGAATCATCGATAGTCGTTCCGTTATGGATGTAAATTCCACTGCGGGTGCCCAGAAGTTCATCATTCGATAATAGAATGGCGTCGACAGGCGGGTTGTTCCCGAAGACTGCTCCGCGCACGATCTCTCCTGAGTAGGTCCCAGCCTCAATGGCACTGCCGCTATCCGCCGTCCGCGCAAGATCACTCCCCAGGTAGGGGCGTTCTAGGGTGTGGCCCGTCAGAGTTTCCCAAGGCGTCTCGAGCGTGAAGGTTCCCATTATTCCCCCGTTCGGGGCGATGCCTGTGCGAACTATCGTGATAGTTACTGGGTAGCAGCCATTAAGATCAATATAAGAGATCGGGTTTCCTCGGGAGTAAGAATATAGGTTCAAGAGCTGGGGGCTAAGGCCTGGATTCCTGTAGGAGATGGGGTCAGTTGTCAAGAAACGGTAACTCGTCCTGTCGTAATACCTTGCCCCGAAGTAATCGAGGTCCGACTCCGCATCCCGCTCCTTGCCCGAGAACTTGAGCGCCGGGTCATACGAGCTAACCCACGTCTTCTGGATCCCACCATAGGGCTCATGGGCTGCGGAATAGACCACGTTTCCGAGATTATCGGTCACGATCCGAGTGGAGTTAATCTGGTCCGAGGCGTAGTAGAGGAGCCGGGATTCCTGGTTCCGGTACTCGGCGACGAGCATGCCGGCAAAATAGATATACTCGCGGACGATCTGGCCATTAACGTCGTACTCCGCGAGAAGCCGGCCGTCGAAGGCATAGATATAGAACGTTCCGGTCGCGGGAGCTCCGGACATCGTCTTCGCGCCTGTCCCGTCCGGCTTGGGCGCCCGCCCAGCTGTGGCCGGACGCAAGCCTCCCGATTCCTTCTTATCGGCCCGCGGCCGTGAGCCGCCCGTCCCACCTCCGTCCCAGCGTTTCTGACGCTCGTCCGGATCGCTTCGATCCTCCTTGGGGGCTATTCCTCTGGCTATCTGTCCGGCTTCCCCGGCCGGGACAATGGAGAAGCTCTCCCGGCTCACAGAGTAGGGCACTCTCTCCGGGAGCGAGAACCGCTTCGCTGCCTTCCCGGGCTTTTCATTCGAGGCCTCGAGGCGGAACGACCTCGAGCTCGAGGCATAGACTCGGTCGTCGACTTCGGAGCGGGCTGGCCTATCGCCCGTTTCTTCTGCCTTGGAAGCCAATATGCCTTCCACGGCCGCCTCCGCCTTCAGCGTCCCGACTTGCCGAGCCTCGCCGCCTTCGGCCCTCCATCCTCCCTCATGGGGGAAGAGGGCGTTCTCGTAACGATTGAAATTGTCTCTGAAGAGGCGGCGAGATTCAAGCTTCGAGGGGTCTTTTCCAGTGAGGCTAGCGTCCTCGAAGCCGACCTCGACGTCGTCGATCCAAAGCCCGATCGGGACGGATGCGCCCCGAGTGAGAGAGATCTCGGGCCGGTCCTGAACATTAAGATCGGGCTGGAGGGGCACGCCGAAGAGGACTGGCTCGCCGTCGATCCAGACCGAGCCCGAATATCGGGTCATGTCATAGACGATCCGAGCCCGGTGCCAGCGGCCAAGGAAGGCCTCAGAGCCCTGGATCTCCCAGACGGCATGGTTGAAGAGCAGGTTCTCGGTGCCCTTGAGGCCGTCGGGGGCGAAGGCGATCTCGGCGACTTGGTAGGTCTGGGTCTTCGGATCG
>Ga0209609_10001117_pt1 | contig 15686 bp, 14 predicted proteins | sample LakKivw325mmetaG_FD_184136 | JGI IMG/M metagenome (GOLD analysis project Ga0209609, IMG submission 184136) | Anoxic lake water microbial communities from Lake Kivu, Rwanda to study Microbial Dark Matter (Phase II) - Lake Kivu water 325m metaG... | ecosystem: Environmental > Aquatic > Freshwater... | reverse complement strand
GCCTGGAGAATGGCATTTCCTGTAATATAGGTCTGACGGCTCGCTGAGGTCGCGCCTGCATCGGTGGTCACAGCTGTATCCGCACGAATAAGACGAATCTCTTTTAGAGAAACTCCTAAGGCTTCGGAGGCAACCTGGAGGAGCACTGTATCAGAGCCCTGTCCGATATCCGCCACTCCGGTGTAAAGCCTGATCTCCCCATTGGGACCGATCTCCACCTGAGCTGTCGAGGGATTGGGAATCCCCGTGTTTCCGATCCCATACCACATGGAGCCAATGCCAATGCCCCTTCGGATATACGGTCTCTCCGGATCCGTTTTGGAAAAAGGAAGTTTATCCCTCAACTCCTCAATCCTTTTTAATGTCTCTCCTATTCCAACGCTTGCCGTCAGGGTCTGACCTGTGCTTGTCTCCCCTCCGATTCGCAATCCATTCTTCTTTCGGATCTCAATTGGGTCCATCTCCAAGGCCCGGGCAAGAAGGTCCATCTGGGATTCATGGGCGAATGCGACTTGAGGGACTCCAAATCCCCGCATTGCGCCTGACCACGGGTTATTGGTATAGGCCATCCGGCTTCGTACCTTCACATGGGGAACCTGGTAGGGTCCGGTGGCGTGAACAGCGGCCCGGATAGCAACGGTCGCTCCATAAGAGGCATAGGCCCCTGTATCGCTTAAAATGTCAACCTCCACGGCAGTGAGTTTCCCATCTTTTTTAGCGCCGCTTCGATAATGAATCTTTACAGGATGACGCTTTGAAATGACCTGAAAAACTTCTTCGCGAGGATAAACGATCCTGACCGGTCTCCTCAGATGAAAAGCGGCAAGGGCTAAAAGGCATTGAAGGGTAATGTCGAGCCTTCCCCCAAACGCTCCGCCTGTGGTGGGCTGGATGATCCTCACCTTCTCCAGCGGTAAGGAGAGAAAGGAAGCCACCTCCTTCTGGTCGTAATGGACATTCTGGGTCGGGCAGATCACGGTCACTTGACCCTCCTCATCCCAGAAGGCAAGTCCTGCATCAGGCTCCAGGTAAGCATGATCAATCCAGGTCGTCGTGTAGGTTTCTTCGACGATGACCTCAGCCTCTTTAAATCCCGTCAGGATATCCCCTTTCATGAGATTGAACTCCAGGAGCAGGTTTCCCTTTTCATGAATGAGAGGGGCGAAGGGTTTAAGACCATCTTCCGGACAATTGATATAGGGAAGGTCCTCATAAATCACGATCACCTTCCGGGCGGCCTCTTCCGCGGCTTCGATCGTCCTTGCCGCAATGAGGGCCACCGGATCGCCCGCATACCTTACCCGGTCTGTGGCCAGGACAGGTTGATCCTTTGAGATGATTCCGATTAAATTTCTTCCCGGGATATCCTTCGCCGTAAAGATCCTTTCCACCCCCTCAACCCGGAGGGCGTCCCCTGTCTCGATCCTGATGATCCTGGCGTGACGTTTCGGACTCCGGACAACCTTTAGATAGAGGGGTTCGATAGCCGAAAAATCAGCTCCATACCTGGATTCACCCAAAACCTTCTCCAGGGCATCCACCCTTGGGATATCCATTCCAACCTGATTCATCGCAAATTCCCAAAAGCCTTTCGCAAAGCCCTGATCACTAAAGCCTCCACCACCGGTGCTTTATAGGATGTGGAGGGGCGTAAGCCGCTATGTGAAATCATCTCCTCGGAAACCTTCCGGGCAGCCATCTTCAGCCTGGTTTCATCAAATAATTGATCCTTTAACAAGGACTCTGCCTCCGTCATCCTCTGAGGCGCGGGAGTGACCGCTCCGACAGAGATTCGGACATCCCTCATGAAATCTCCTTCCCTTTGAAGCAGAGTAGCCACGCTCATCCTCGCAATGGCCATCCCCTCTCTCCGGGTTAACCGGATAAAAGCACTTCTCGTACTGGGAGGAAGTTTCTTAAAATAAATATGAGTCAAAATCTCATCAGGTTGAAGCTCTGTTCGATAGGGGCCTTTAAAAAGTTGACCGACGGGAACCTCTCTTTCCCTTTCTTTCGAAACCACTCTTCCCACGGCCTCCAGCACTATCAGGGGTGGAAGCAAATCCGCAGCAGGAGAACCATTCACAATATTTCCTCCGATCGTTCCAATACTTCTGATCTGGGGGGAACCTATCTCAGAGGCGGCATCCGATAATACCCTCCCGTATTCTTTGATAAGGAGGGAGGAGGCGATCTCCGAATGGGTCACAGCCCCTCCGATGGAAACGATCCCATCCCTCTCTTCCACCCTTTGAAGCTCAGGAATGCGGGTGATATCCATCAGGGCCTCAGGTCTCAGGCTTCCTTTTCGGAGGGAGATGACCAGATCTGTTCCGCCTGCAATCACCTTCGCCTTTTCCCTGAAATCCCACATGAGACCGCAGGCCTCTTGAAGGGTCGTAGGAACTCTATAGTTAAAAGGAGGAATCATAAAAGTCTGTTTAAGGTTGGAGGGAAGAGGAGCACTTCGTTTAACGCAGAAAATCTTTTGCCTCTTACCTCAAGGTCGATACGACCGATCCTCAAACCTCCGACGCTTTTTCAATGGCCTCGATGATCTGCTGATAACCGGTACACCGGCAGAGGTTGCCTGAAATGGCCTCTTTGATCTCCTCCCGGCTGGGATGGGGGTTCTTATCCAAAAGAGCCTTCGAAGACATCAGCATCCCCGGTGTACAAAAACCGCACTGAACGGCCCCATGGTCAATAAATGATTTTTGTAAAGGATGAAGGGACTCACCGCTTCCAAGACCTTCAACGGTCTCCACTTTCCTTCCTTCCACTTTGGGGACCAGGATGAGGCAGGCATTCACAGGCATTCCGTCGAGTAGTACTGTGCAGGCCCCGCATTCGCCAATCCCGCATCCCTCTTTCGTTCCGGTCAGTCTAAGCTTTTCTCGAAGGAGACGCAGAAGGGTCCAGTTCTGGGGAACCTCCACCTCGATCTCTTTCCCATTTAAAACAAAATGGATCACTTAAACCCACCTCGTCACGACCGTCTTCTCATCCATAAACAGCCTCATGGAGGCCATTCGTGATTTGGCTGTTCCAGCAAAGGATTCTCTTCTCGATCCAAGGGGGAAGAAGGCATAAGGTTGTGCCACCCCTACATTGACCCCCACATTCCCCACATTAACCTCTCTGATAAACTTTCGGGCGTTCCTCCCATCCCTTGTCATAATGCATGCGGTATGACCGAGATGGGTCTTCGTATTAATCCACTCGATGGCCTGATCGAGGCTTTCACATCGGATCAGAGCGGACACCGGACCAAAAGCCTCTTCTTTCGCCATAGGCATATCCACGTCAACATTTTCAAGGATTGTGGGACCAAGGAAATAACCTCTGGAGTAGCCCTTGACCTTCACCCCTCTTCCATCAAGAACCATCTTTGCCCCTTCAGACAATGATGTTTCAATCCATCTGACCACCTTTTCCTTCCCTGCCCGGGTGGCCATCGGACCCAGCTCCGTTTCAGTGTCCAGCCCGTAACCAAGTCTCATTCTCGAGGCCGCTTCTTTAAACCTCTCTTTCACTTCATCATAGATATGGCCAATAATCACCACGTTATCTGTCCCGAGGCAGCGCTGCCCCGACATGCCAAAACATCCCCTGAGGAGCCACTGAATGCCAGAATCAAGATCGGCGTCAGGCATAATGACCACATGATTCTTCCCGTTGCCATTGATGGAGGAGGTCTTCTTCAGTTTCCCGCAAAGTTCAAAGAGCTCATGGCCTGCCCGATTGGAGCCTATAAAACCCACACCCTTCACCTGCGGTTGGGATAATATTTCCTTATTGACCGTCCTCCCCCCGTGGATGAGGTTGAGGACTCCCGGGGGAAAACCTGCCTCCTGTGCTACCTTACAAATGGCCTCTGAGGCAACAGGGCACTGTCTGCTCGGGCTAAGGACCATAGTACATCCGGCTGCAAGACCATAGGGGACAAAGGAGGACCAGGCATGCATGGGGATATTGCCCGGTGTAATGATGAGAAAAACGCCCAGAGGTTCCCATAGGAGATATTGATCAATCCCCTCTGCAACCTGATCCATATGTTCGTTTCTTTGGACCAACCCGTAGAGAGCAGAACACGCAGACTCGATATTTTCAATCACCCTTCTGACAGAACCCCTTGCCTCTTCAATCGTCCTCCCATGATCCTGGACGAGAATTCGTGAAAGCTCCTCAGAATGTTCTTCAAACCTCGCCCTCATGTCAAAGAGAAGACGGGCCCGATCCCGAAAAGAGACATCTCTCCATCTTTTGAAGGCCTTGTGAGCGGCCATCACTGCAACCCGGGCCTCTTCGCCTGTAGCCTGTGGCAATTCTGAAATAACCTCATCTGTTGCAGGATTCGTATTCGGATGGGTCTCGGTGGATCTCGATTCCACCCACTCCCCATCAATGAAAAATTTCTGTTTTCCGTAATGCTTCTTCACCTCAGGTAGCAACGCCATCTCCTCACTCTCCTTTTTATTAAACTGTGTCAATGGGGAATCTAAACATGATTTGAACTTTGGACTCTGAAATTTGACCGGCAAGTGCCCCACAAGCCCCGCCTTGTAGGCGGGGTCAAGGGGCACAATATAAATAAGATTTCCTTTCCGGGAAGCCCCGCCCTGTGGGCGGGGAGCTTCACATTTTCTTCGAAAGAGACTACCTCCCCATCATCCCCGGCAAAAAAAGTGCAATTTTTGGAAAAATCGTGATGAGGACGACAATCACGATCATCGAAATAAGAAACGGTACGGCTCCTCTGAAGATCGTCTGCATGGGGACATCTTTTACCACTCCTGCCAACGTATAGACATTTAATCCGACCGGCGGGGTAATCAGTCCTGCCTCCATCATGATGACGCAGATCACCCCAAACCAGATGGGATCAAAACCCAGTGTTCGAATCACGGGAAAGATCACGGGCATGGTGAGAACCATCATGGAGATGGCATCAAGAAAACAACCCAGGATCAGGTAAATCAGAATAATAATGGCAAGGATGAGGTATCGAGAAACCTGGAGTCCTGCCATCCAGCTCGAGACAGCCATCGGGATGGTGGAGAGGGCTAAAAAGTAACTGAAGACATTCGCTCCTGCAACCAGGAAGAGGACCAAAACAGAGATCCTCGCCGCCTCCAGCAGAGAGGAGGAAAGATTTTTCAGGGTTAATCTCCTCTTGAGCAGAATGATCACAAAAAGGGCTGTGGCACCGATCGCCCCTGCTTCGGTCGGATTGATAAAACCCAGGTAGATTCCTCCCATCACGATGAAAAATACGAGAAGGGTCTCCCAAATTCCGGAGAAAGCAAGAATTTTCTCCTTCAAACTGACATCACCAAGAGTCGCCGGAGCCAAACCGGGATCCACTTTTACCTGAACAATAACAATGGTGATGAATGCCAGAGAGAGGAGAACCCCTGGAAAGATGCCCGAGATCAAAAGTTTACCAATCGACTGTTCGGTTAACATTCCATAGACGACAAAACCCAGAGAGGGCGGGATGAGAAAACTGAGTGTCCCCCCGGCAGCCACCACACCCACAGCCAATTTCGGGGCATAACGGAATCGCCTCATCTCTGGAATGGCAATCGTTCCCATGGCGGCTGAGGCAGCAACAGATGAACCGCTCAATGCCGCAAAAAAAGCACAGGCGGCAATCGTCGCAATCCCCAATCCACCCGGCAATTTTCTGAACCATTTATCAAAGGTCTCATAGAGTTCACGGGTAATGCCGGCACTTCCCGCAAATCCCCCCATCAGGATAAAGAGGGGAATGATGGTATAGGGATAATGAGAGGCGGTTTCATAAATGGTTTTTGCCACAACCGGAAGAGCCGCATGGATGGAGGCCAGGTAACTGATCCCTAAAAATCCGACAAACATCATAACAAAGGCAATGGGCATACCGAGAAACAGGAGGAAAACAAGCAAGGCACTCCCCAGGATCCCGGCGGTGATGGGGTTCATGCGGTTTCCCTCCTTTTCAGTTTTCCGATAGAGTAAAAGAGGTCAAGTAGAAGCTCCAGCCACAGGAGAAAACCCCCTACAGCGACCAGGAGCCTGAAGGGATACTGAGGGATTCTCAGCATATCCGAAACCGTCCGTTCCCTGATGCCCTCCAACCAACCCTGCCAGATCACAATTCCAATGATGAAGAGGCTGAGTAGCGTGGTAAGAATCTCGCAAACGGTTCGAAGACGGGGCGAGAGACGAGAAGTGAGAAAATCAACCCCGACATGTCCCTTGACCTGCTGGGTATAGGCGGCGCCGAGGAGAATGAAGACAGCCAATATATATTCGGAAAGCTCAAAGGTCCCAGGGATTGTCTTTGAAAAAAATTTTCTTCCCAATACATCACTGGTGGTCAGCAACATCAGCGGAATGAGAAGGCCCATCCCCACCACACATGCATAAAAATTGATCCTATGGATCCACTGTTTGAACTTCATGGTTGATTCTCTTCTCCCATCCTGCTTCTTGACACAACGAAGAAGGGGCGATCTGGGCCGCCCCTTCTTCATCACCCCATTGCGTCTTTAAAACTTCCTCACGCCCACTCCTTCGGGAAAGCGACAACCTTAACGCCTCGCTTCTCACATTCCTGATTGTACATCTTCACCACCTCTTTGGCCGGAAGCCCCTTTCCCTCCAGATCAGCCACCCACTTCCGGGTCTCCTCCCTGAACTTCTCATACCAGCGCTCCGCCTCAACGGAGGGAAGATTATAAAGGGCCACTCCTTTGTCCGCAATCTCCTTCATCATCGTCTTATAAACATCTCTTGTCAGGCCCCCAGTTGTTTTGAAAGGATTTTTGCTAACTGTTTCGACAATCTTCTTCTGATCATCCGGAACTTTTTTCCAGCTCTCGAGATTCATAACTACCCCTTCGGTCACACACCCAAAGGTTGAAATCGCACCGTGTTTTGCTACCTCATAGAGCTTAAAGGCGAGGAAAAGAGGAGGACATGTCACGATTCCATCAACTGTCCCTGTCTCAATTGCCATGTAGACATCGCCAAGGGGCATGAAGATAGGTTCTGCTCCCAGTGATTTGATATAATTGGTTTGATGTCCCCCCGGTGTCCTGATTTTCATTCCCTTGGTATCAGCCAGGGAACGAACAGGCTTTTTTGTCCACAGGAAAGACTGGATACAACCGTTGAGTTCGATCACCTTCACATTTTTGAATTCCCTGTTGAGAATCCTCTCATACATCGCATTTCCGATATCGACGGCAAGGTCCTTTCCATCGACCCAGGCGGCCAGGGAGAGAACATCGGAAAGCGGAAATCGGCCCGGTGTCCAGGTGGCAGTAAAATAACCCATATCGGAAAGACCTTTTGCGACGATATCAAAATGCTCTGGCCCCTTTCCCAGGGCACCCCCTGCATACAGGGTGGAGGCGATCTTCCCTCCGCTTTTCTTCTTCACCTCCTCAAGCATGGGTTCCCATACAGTCTTTACCTCTCTGCTCATAGGAGCATGCCAGGTGCTGAACCGGATGTTGGTCGCCTGGGCGTGTGCCAGCTCATAGATCCCAGCGCCTGCCCCCAAAGCCATACCGCCAATCATCGAATTCTTCAAAAAATCTCTTCTCGTCATCCTGTTACACATTTTGCATTCCTCCTTTCTTTGTATTCCCCCCTCATTCTCATTTCGAGAATGAAATTGAGCGGCTTTTAATAAAAAGCCTTTATTGAGCACCTCGAAATGGCAAGGAAGAGCCGCTCAATTGAGGTTTAACTTCTTCCGCCTCTATTCCCTCCTCACAATTAAAATGTCGGCGGGCTGACCACCCATATCACAATCGTCTCCTTTTTACCCGGGTTTGACCAGCTGTGAGGCTCCTGTGATGAAAAATAGAAACTTTCATTTTTCTTCAGCCGATACGTCTTCCCATTCAGGTTGATCTCCAGCATTCCCTTTAGAACAATCCCACATTCCTCTCCGATATGGGAATAAGGCCCCTTTGATCCCCCCCCGGGTTCAATCGTTGTATAAAAAGGCTGCATCCGTTTATTGCGGATATTTCGGACAAGCATCTGAATCTTTGCGTCCCCTCGTTTAAAACGGATATTGACTCTCTCTTCTTCCTTGCAGACTACATCATTCTCCTCGTTCTGTGGTTCGAGAAAGAAATCAACGACCTTCACCTGAAGGGCGGACGCAATCTTTTTGAGGATCATGATGGAAGGGTTCGCATGACCCCTTTCGAGCTGGGAGAGGTAGGCATCTGTACACCCGGCCTTCTGGGCCAGTTGTTTGAGGGTCATCCGATTTGCCGTCCGGAAGGCCCTCAGTTTTTCGACAATCTCTCTCATAAGAATGAATTAAATATAATTAAATCTCGTTAACAAATATTTAATTTCTCAAAATTTGTCAAGCAGAAAATCTATGGAAAACCGAATTTCATTTATGTTAGCGAAGTGGGATGAAGGAAATCTACCTTTTTGATAATGTGTAATCCAATTTAATATTGGAGAGGGCACGAAAGATATTTCCCTTAATCTTAGGGTTTTTTCTCTCCAGGGCCCCGATTAATTCCTTAACCTCTCTCCTCTTCGTTTTTCCGGAACTCGGGCAATTGCTTGGCCCGACAGGAAGACCCATTTCTCTTGCAAATCTCTCAATCTTCTTTTCTTCGAGAAGGGCCAGGGGCCGGATCAGGGTGATCTTTCCCTTGAACAGGGTTTGACGGGGGAGCATAGTGCTGATCTCGGCACTATAAAAAATATTGAGGAAAAGGGTCTCAATGATGTCATCCTTGTGATGGCCAAGGGCAATCTTATTACAGTTGAAACGATGGGCCATCTGAAAAAGCCGTTTTCTTCGCTCCCATGAGCAGAGAAAACAGGGGTTTTCTCGATTCTCAGAACTGTTCGCTTTTCTCCCGATATCGGTGAATTCGATGTGATAGGGAATGCCTCGGGTTTCAAAAAAACTCCTCAGGATTTCCACCCGTCCGGGCCCAAACCCTAAGTCGATATGGACCGGAAACAATTCATACCTGATGGGAACCCGCTTGATTCGTTCATGAAGAAGGTGGAGTAAGGTGAAACTGTCCTTTCCGCCCGAAACGCCGACAAGGATGCGATCCCCGTCCTGGATCAATCCAAAACGATGGATGGCCTTCCCCATCAGACTCCGAATCTCTTTTTCCCAGTAAGCCATTTCATTACAATGAACAATGAACTATAAACTATGAACAGCAGCTTATGGAAAATATTTCTAACTTCTCACTTTCTATTTCCTATTTTCACCCTTTTTAAGGGACAGAGTTCACACTTCGGTGTTTTTTTGCAGACCGTCTTCCCGAGATGGACGAGCAATGCATGATATTCATTGAATAATCTTTCATCAAGGGGGAGATGATCCATAAAGAGCTTCTGGATCTCATCGTAAGAGGCTTTCTTTGAAATCACCTCGTGTCGTGAAAGGATTCTTTTCGTATAGGCATCGACAACGAAAATGGGTTTCTTCAGACCATAGAGCAGGATGCTATCCGCTGTTTCGGGTCCAATTCCCTTTACACCGAGGAGTTTTTCCCTCAACTCCCCTACCCTCTCTCCCCCCATCTTCTTTATATCTTCATGATATTCCTCAAATAAGAAGTCCACAAAAGATTTCAACCGGTCTGTTTTGATCCGGTAATAACCTGAAGATCGGATCAAGGAGGCCAACCTCGATTTTTTGAGTTTCCGGATTCCTTCGCTGCTGAGGGACCCTTCCTCTTTCAGTTTCACGATCGCCTTCTCCACATTCCTCCATGAGGTGTTCTGCGTGAGAATGGCCCCTACCATTACCTCAAAGGGCGTTTCCCCTGGCCACCAGTCCCGGGGACCATACGCTTGATAGAGGGTTCGATAAATGTTCATGAGGAGCCGCTGCATGAAATTTCACCTATAGTCCAGTCTTCTGGAAAAATGGAATGGTGGAATAATGGAATAATGTGAAAAAGCAATGAATTAATGGATACCCAAAAAATAATTCTTGTCTCGAAAACCCATTATTCCAATATTCCATTCTTCCAATATTCCGTTACTCATTTTATTTTAGCCTCTTCTGGAATCTCAGGGAGCTTAAAAGGATCATGAGCCCTCCCAATACCGCCAATGCGACCATCTGGGTCCAGAGGATATCCAACCCCACTCCCTTCAAAAAGACGCCCCGGATGATGATCAGGAAGTATCGCAATGGGCTGATAAAAGTAACATATTGGAGCCACTGGGGCATATTTTCCAGGGGAAAGGCAAACCCGGAGAGGATAAAAGCAGGCATGACAAAGAAGAAAGTTGAGATCTGGGCCTGCTGCTGGGTCGAAGAGATGGTGGAGATAAAGAGTCCAATTCCCACGGAACTCATCAAGAAGAGGAGGCTTCCAAGTAGAAGAACCAGGGGGTTTCCTCGAAGAGGGACTTTAAACCAGAATACCCCGATGAGGGCGATCATGATCACGTCGATGAAACCAATCATCGCAAAAGGAATGGTCTTTCCGACAATCAATTCCCAGGAATGAATTGGGGTCACCATCATCTGTTCAAGTGTCCCAATCTCCCGTTCTCTGACGATCGCCTGGGCGGTCAGGATAATGGGAATGAGAAGGGCAATGGAGGCGACGACACCCGGGACATAAAAGTACCGGCTTTCCAGATTGGGATTGAACCAGACCCGATTTTCCACTTCCACTCCGGTCTCCTCAAAATCAATCATCCCTTCCTGATTCAGTCTTCTGATCATTGCTGCGGTCGAGTATTCCGAAAGGATTCGACTCACATAGCCCAGGGCAATCATGGCGGTATTGGACTCCGTCCCATCGACAATGATCTGGACCACTGCGGTGTCCCCTTTTTTCAGTTTCTTCGAAAAGCCGCTCGGAATCTCAATGCTGAGCGCGATCTTCCCTTTCTTGATAAGGGTTTCGATCTCTCCCGGGTTCTCCGGATAAGCCACGGTATCGAAATATTTTGAGCTCACGAATCGAGCAATGAGTTCCCTTGAGTCCACACTTTGGTCAAGATCCCGAAAGGCGGTCGCAATGTGTTTGACATCCATATTGGCGGCATACCCGAAGACGATTAACTGAAAAATAGGAGGAAGGATGAGGGTAATTCTGAGCCGCTTATCCCTTAGAACCTGGATCAACTCTTTGACAAAAAGGTATCGAACTCGTTTAAACATAGATCCTTCCATTGGTGAAAGGTATTAGGCTATGGTTAGGAGGCCCGTTTGGTAATGAGGTTAAGGATGATGATTAAAGATTTTTCACACTAATGACCTAACCCTTTGACGTAACTGGCATCTTAGCCTTAACCTAAAAACTTTTATTTTTATTATCGCAATTCCTTCTTAAAAATCCTCGTTGCTACCAAAAGTCCGGCCATTCCCATTGTGACCAGGATCAGTGTTTCTTTCCAGAGAAAAGAAATATCCGATCCTTTCAAAAAGATCTCTTTCAGAATGGTCACATAATACCGCGGAGCAATCCCATAAGTGATGAGCTGAAGCCAGGCCGGCATATTCGAAATGGAAAAGGTAAATCCTGAAAGAAGAAAGGTGGGAAGAAACCCGATCACCATCGCCATCTGATTGGCAAGGATCTGTGTCCTAGCAACTGTGGAAATGATGAGGCCGAGAGCGAGAGCGACGAACAGGTAGACACAGGAGAGAAGAACAAGAAGAAGGGGGTTTCCTCTGAAGGGAACCTCGAAAACCCATCTCCCCATGAAAAAGGCTAAAAACAGATCTAAGAGGCCTATGAGGAAGTAAGGGAGTAATTTTCCGATGATCAACTCTTCTTTCCGAACAGGGGTGGAGATGAGGAGTTCCATTGTCCCTCTCTCCCATTCCCGGACAATGACCTGACCGGTGAGAAGCACTCCAATGATGGACATGATCACTGCCACCAGTCCAGGAATAAAGTAATTCTTCGATTCCAGTTCTTCATTGAACCAGACCCTTGTCCGGCCCTCCACAGGTGGATTGGGTCTCTTTCTCCCCATTCGTTCAATCTTCAGAAAGGTCTTCTCCTGCGTATACTGCCGGGCGATCGCCTGAACATAACTCAGGATGATATTGGCCGCATTGGAATCCGTACCATCCAATAGCACCTGAACAGAACTCTTCTTCCCCCCCACAACGATCTCTGAAAAATTCCAGGGGATCACCAGACCCATCTTCACCCTGCCCTCATCGATCAACCGCTTGATCTCCTTTTCATCTCGCACGAAAAGAGGAAGGGCGAAGTAGGGAGAACCGCTGAACTGGTGGATAAAGGAGAGGCTCTCCTGCGTCCGGTCATGATCTAATACAGCCAGGGGGACTTTTTTGACATCGAGCGTTACGGCATACCCAAAGAGAAGCATGAGGATCGCAGGCATCAGGATCACCAGACCCAGGCTCCTCCAATCCCGATAGATATGGATAAATTCCTTTTTCGAAATCGCCCATGTCCGTGAAGGATTCACTTTTTTTCCTCTTTCTCAATCAATGAAACAAAGACGTCTTCGAGTGAGGCCCTGATCCATTCCAACCGCTTCAAAAGAACCCTATGCCCTGAGAAGAGAGTCCTGATCTCCTGCTCTAACTGGATTCCTTCTTTTCCAATCACATGGAGGCTATTCCCGAAAACGGCCACCTCAAGAATCCAGGGCTCCCTCTTGAGGAGATCAAGGGCCGGGATGAGTGGATCGCATTCCACCTCTAAGATTCCCTGAGAAAGGGTCTGGATCTTCAAGTCCGTAGGAGTTCCGAGGGCAATAATCTTTCCCTGATAGATCAGGGCCAATCGGTCACAATATTCAGCCTCGTCCATATAATGAGTGGTGACGAAGGCGGTCACCCCCTGGTTCGCCATCTGTTGAATCAGGCTCCAGAAATTTCTTCGGGAGATCGGATCAACCCCGGAGGTGGGTTCATCGAGAAAGAGGATGGAGGGCTGATGAAGTATTGCACACCCCAGGGCGAGACGCTGCTTCCAGCCCACGGCCAGCGTCCGGGTGATACGATTGGAGAGCTCCCCAAGCCCGACCATCTCCAGGACCTGTTGCTCTCTCTCTTCTCGGGATGAACCGGTAAGCCCGTATATCCCACCAAAAAAACGGAGGTTTTCGATTACGGTGAGATCGTCATAGAGAGAGAATTTTTGAGACATATAACCGATGACCTGTTTGATCCTCTCAGGCTCCCGGAGGATATCCAGACCAGCGACCTTCCCCTCTCCGGAAGTGGGCATCAATAGTCCACAGAGCATCCGTATGGTGGTCGACTTTCCAGCCCCATTGGGTCCTAAGAAGCCAAAGATCTCCCCCGTCTTCACTTGAAACTCGACATGATCCACCGCAATAAAATCACCAAATGTTTTGACGAGGTCTTTTACTTCAACAGCGTAGGGAGTCATGGTGAACGCTCCAACGGAAAATCATAATCCTCCCCTTATCCCCCTTTGGTGAAAGGGGGATGGGATGATTTGTCTTTCACCATCGAGACAAAGACATCCTCAAGAGAAGGCCTTACCTCAACCAGACCCAAAATTCCCATCCCCTCCCCCTCGAGAGCCTCACGGATGATCTTCTCCCCTTTTTTAGGATCATCTACCAGCAGATGGATCTTATCTCCGGATAAGACGGAACTCCGGATGCCTTCGACTCCTTCCAAAACCCTCATCCCCTTCTGACGCTCTTCGAGGTGAAGTTCGAGAATGGTCCCCCTGAGTCTGGCCTTCACCGAAGAAGGCGTATCCGCAATCAATAGTTCCCCTCCATGGATTAAACCCACCCGGCTGCATCGTTCCGCCTCATCAAGATAAGAGGTTGAAAAGAGGATAGTCACTCCCTCTTTCAGAAGGCCATAGAGAATCACCCAGAAATCCCTCCGGGAGAGGGGATCCACTCCAGTGGTCGGTTCATCCAGGAAAAGAAGCCGGGGGGTATGGATCAAAGCGCAGATCAATCCTAATTTCTGTTTCATCCCGCCGGAGAGATCCTGTGCCTTTCGTTTGACAAAGGGCTCGAGATTGGCAAATTGAAGGAGCCTCTGGATCCGCCCGCTTCTCTCTTTTCTGGGTACCTGGTAAAGATCGGCATAGAAGTGTATGTTTTCGAGTACGGTGAGATCACCATAAAGTCCGAACCGCTGGGGGAGATATCCGACTCTCTCTTTCAAAACTTCTCTCTCTTTCTGGATATCACAGCCTGCCACTCTTGCCTCTCCTCCATCCGGTGAAAGAATCCCGCATAACATCCGGAGGGTGGTTGTCTTCCCGGAGGCATCCGGCCCCACCAGGCCGAAGATCTCACCGGTCTTCACTTCAAGGTTCAGTCGGTTAATGGCAATGATGGAGTCAAAGGTCTTTGTCAGATTGGTCGTTTGGATGGAAAGCATATATCGGGTCTGAAGATGGTTTGGAAAAAGCTATGGTTTCTGCGCTGTCGGCGATGTCAGTAGAATTCGTCCATCAGCAGGCATTCCCGGCTTTAATTCCCCGTAAGGGTTGGGGATATCTACCTTAATGCGATAGACCAGGGTGACCCTCTCTTTTTCGGTCTGGATCTGTTTGGGTGTAAATTCAGCCTGAGAAGAGATAAAGGAGACTTTTCCCCTGTATTCCTTTTTTGGTTTCAGATCGGTGGTGATGATCACTTCCTGAGCCCATCGGATTCGGCTGAGTTCCGTTTCCGGAATGTAGGCCTTCAGCCAGACATTCCGGATATCTGCCAGGGTCAGGATCGTTGTCCCTGGATTGACAACTTCACCTATCTCTCCTGATTTGACCAGGACTACCCCGGTGATCGGGGAAGAAAGAACCGTATAACTGAACTGGGTCTCTGCCAGTTTCAGGGAGGCCTGTGCCTGCTCCACCTGTGCCCTGGCTTCCTCAATATCCTCTTTTCTCGGTCCTTCTTTAACCAGCTTATAGTGTTCTTCCGCACGCTGAAGTTGAGCCTCTGCCATATGATAACCTGTCTCCACATTGTCCAGGCTTTCCTTTGGAATGACTCGCCGGTCATAGAGGGCCTTCATCCGTTCTAACTGGGTCTTTTTATTTCCGACATCGAATTGGGCCTGTTGAAAAGCGGCTTCTGCCTCCCTGATCTCCTCCGGCCTTGAGCCTGCAAGCAATTTTTCCAATTTTGCCTGGGCTGATCTGAAGGCGGCTCGGCTTACTTCCAGACGGTGTCGGAGGTCTTCATCATCCAGCTTCGCAATCACCTCTCCTTTCTTCACCCAATTCCCCTCCTGGACAGAGAGGCTGACAATTCTTCCGGAGATCTTGAATCCGATGTTCACCTCTGTGGTCTCAATATTTCCAGAAACTTTGATAGAAGAGTTTCCTTCCCCATTCTCTTTCGCAAAAAAATAGTAGAGAAGCCCTGCCATCCCAATGAGGACAAAAAGGATCACCAGCCCGCGTTTCATCTCTTCCCCTTTAAATTTTAATGAAGCCCATTATAGATTTCATTTCCAGCCCTGTCAAAACTTTTCTCATCTGATAGTTCCTATTGAACTCCATGGAGAACCACCCACTTGAATTTTCCCTCAGTTATAGTAATATAAAATCAAGATGTTGAGATTCAATGACATTTTAGATCGCCTGACCTCCTATCATCCAAATGCGGACACAGACCTCTTGGAAAAGGCCTATGTCTTTTCCGCCAAAGTCCACCTGGGTCAAGTCCGACTTTCCGGA
>Ga0209609_10001116_pt1 | contig 15694 bp, 16 predicted proteins | sample LakKivw325mmetaG_FD_184136 | JGI IMG/M metagenome (GOLD analysis project Ga0209609, IMG submission 184136) | Anoxic lake water microbial communities from Lake Kivu, Rwanda to study Microbial Dark Matter (Phase II) - Lake Kivu water 325m metaG... | ecosystem: Environmental > Aquatic > Freshwater... | reverse complement strand
TCGTCTTTACCAATGAAGACCATTTCCCACATAGTAATGCAAATATTGAGTGGTGGTATTTCACAGGGGTCTTAGAAACCCCTTTAAGAAAAAATAAAATAGGTTTTGAGGTTACATTCTTCAGATTCCAGACAATATTTGAAGGAAGAATTATCCATACGGCCATAACAGATATTGAAAACAAAACCTTTTATAACAAAGAATTGATTCTGCCTATAGCTTCTGAGAGCCTCTTTCAAAAAGGCAACAAGGGGATAATTTCTATTTTTAAAAACAGGGTGGAGTTCCATGACCAGCTTAATTCCTTTAAGATTAAAACAGAGTTCAAAGACTTAAAAATTGACCTTAATCTTACAATTAATAATCTGATGCATGGAGGAAAAGACGGCATTTTAAAAATGCAAAATTATCAAGATGACCTATCTTATTACTTTTCATTTCCAGATTTGAAAACAGAAGGCAAAGTAATTTTTAAAGACGAAACTTTAAATGTTTCCGGTTTAACATGGCACGACCACCAGTGGGGGAACTTCCACATCAAAAATTTGAAATGGGACTGGTTTTCTCTCCGTTTTGACGAAGACGACATTTATATAATGATTTTTAACTTCAGAAGAAAAGGCAGAGAAATAACAACCGGAAACTTCTATAAAAATCCGAAAAATATTCAACTTGAGAATATTAGAATTACTGCAAAGAAAACATTCAAAACAAAAGACGGTGTAGAATATCCATTAAACTGGGAAATAGAAATACCTGGCGGCAAAAATATTAATTTATCAATGAAATTCAACGTCTTTCCTTTAATTGATGGCCAGCATATTTCATCATTTATAACACACTCCTACTGGGAGGGTATTTGCCAAGTTGAAGGTAAAATTACTGAAAATTACGAACAAGAAGATAAAGTTCTATTTGAAAAGAAGTCTTTGAAGGGTACTGCCTATGTAGAATTAACAGGCTATGAATAGGTCAAAGTTTTCAAGGGAGCGATAGATCAGGAAATATAAGAAAGTTCAGAGACATTAAAATAAATTCAGATCAAGGAAGCTCTCTTGCAAAAAGATATTACTTCAACAATAGAACAGTGAAACTATATAACCGCTATCATACAAGGACTTTAACAAATTAAGAGAATTGAAACTTGACATAAACTTTAGGATTACTAAAATAAAATAGTAGCCTTAATAAAATTAAAGAAAATAAATAAGTTTTATTTAAACCCTATTATGTGGTTTTTAAAAAGGAGAGAGGGTGAAAAGACCTGCAGGATTTAAAGGCTTCTCAATGATGTCTATTGGGCAGATCGTCTCACTGGTTGGGTCCAGCATGACACAATTCGGTATAGGAATATGGATCTGGCAGACAACAGGGAGCGCAACTCCATTTAGTATAGTTGCAACGCTTTTCTTCGTACCAAACATAATTTTTACTCCTATTGCCGGCGCATTGGTCGATAGATGGCCAAAAAAGAGAGCATTAATCCTTCCTGATTTAGCAGCAGGGATAATAACAATTATAACTTTAATCCTCTACAAGACGAACAGCCTCACGCTCTGGTTTATTTATATTGCATCTTTCATTTCCGGCGTCTTTAATGCGTTCCAGTGGCCGGCTTACTCTGTAACAATAAGTATCATGCTAAAAAAAGAGGAATACGGGAGAGCAAACGGCCTGTTTTCGCTAACAGAAACTGCCCCGATGGTTATTGCACCAATCGTTGCAGGAGCGCTACTTCCAATAATTAAACTTGGCGGAATTATGACAATAGACATCATCACTTTTATTTTTGCAATCGGAGCGGTTTTATGGGTCATTATCCCTGATATCAGGAAAGAGGTAACCGAAAAAGTAAGTTTGTTTAAAGATGCGATTTTTGGATTTCCGTATATCATAAAAATAAGGCCTCTGTTTTACTTGCTTTTCCTCTTCCTCTGCGTGAACTTTTTTAGCGGTTTTTATACCACTCTTATTGCTCCAATGATTCTTGCCAAAACAAATAACAACACAGTGTTTCTTGGAATGGTTGAATCAGCCCTTGGCGTGGGAGGAATTGTAGGAGGTCTTCTCATGACTGTCTGGGGAGGAACTAAAAAGAAAATATTTAGCCTGCTTTTTGGAATTATGTTCGTTGGAACTGGCGCAGTTATTCTCGGATTATCAAAAGCATTGGCATCTTACTTAATTGCAGGTTCCATAATTGGGGTTTCAGGCGTGATTGCCAATTCTTCAAGTCAGGCAATATGGCAGACAAGGGTCCCGTCAGAATTACAGGGAAGAGTTTTTTCTGCAAGAAGAGTTATTGCTCAAGTCATTGGAATTATTCCGATGGCAAGTTCAGGCCCGATTGTTGATAAATTCTTGACACCTGTTTTTGAAAGATCAACAAAACTAACTTCAATTTTCGGGCAGAGCAAAGGCGGGGCAATCTCCCTGATGAGTTCTATTGCTGGAGTAACGATAGTGAGTATTTCAGTTTTGGGTCTTCTTTCGCCGGTAATCATGAGCGTGGAGGAAGAACAAGTAGAAAAAGAAAGGCCAGTAATAAACTAAAACTATAATACAAATATCCCTATAACACCCATTATAATGAGCAGGAGAACAGGGTTAATTTTTCTCCATCTTGCAAAGACAAAAAGGGTAAAAACAGTCATTAAATATGGAATTATTCCTTTGAATCCACCTATAACAATGAGATAAATTGCGTTTATTAGAAGTGCAGGGAGTACCGGGCGCACTCCGCTCATAAATGCCTGATAAGTCCGATTCTCGCGGAACTTATTTGCAGCCATTGCAATAAAGAGAATTATAATAAAAGAGGGAGCGACTACTCCCGCAGTAGAGAAAATCGCACCGACCAGTCCATATTTCTCATATCCGATGAACGTCGCCATATTTATAGCAATAGGTCCCGGGGTAACCTCTGCAATTGAAACAAAATGCAGGAAATTCTGCATTGAAATCCAATTAAGATTTATGACAAGCTCTCTTTGCATAATAGGAAGCATTGCCTGCCCGCCTCCAAATGTAAAGGCACCGATTTTAAAGAATTCTAAGAACAGGTTAATAACCATCGCCTTTCCACAGTATTCCCTTAACAATAATTCCAATAACTCCACCTATTATGATCACATAGATCGGGTTAATTTTAAGAATAAACAAAGCAGCAAGAGAAATAACGAAAATCCCTCCAGTAAAAAGATTAATTTTAATTTTTTTCGCAAGGTCAAAGGTAAGATAAGCAATCTCACCTGCAATTCCTGCAAGAATTCCAACAAATAACTTTTGCACGAGCGTAAACCTGGTAAAATCAAGGAAAAATATAGATATAAGAGTAATAATAATTAGAGATGGAAGTATAACTCCAAGGGTTGCAAGCGTTGAGCAAACAATTCCCCCCTGTAAATACCCTATGAACGTTGCCATATTCACTGCGATAGGACCCGGAGTAATCTGGGAGATTGCAAACATCTCAAGGAATTCATCTTCAGAGAGATATTCCTCCTTCTGCACGATAATACTCCTCATAGCAGGGATCATTGCATATCCACCACCAATTGTAAAAATGCCTATATAAAAGAAGATTGAAAATAATTTTATTCCAGTTTTGAGTTTTTGTGATACGGGCTTTATTCGTTTCACTTTCTCAATAAATTCAGAGGCTGAGTTTCTTCAATTTTTGCTTCTTCTCTGAGTTTGATAGATACTCTTCTGTACCATTGAGTATAGATAAGAATAGCAGCACCGAAAGCAAATAAACCACTTATAAGGAAAGCAACACCTGCACCTAGCTTTTCCGAGACCGCGCCGGCGTATAATGCACCAAATGGTGTGAATCCACCAAATACAAACGTATATATGCTCATAACTCTGCCTCTTATACTATCTTCTGAATTTACCTGTATCAAAGTGTTTGTAGAATTGAGGTAAGTAATCATAAAGAATCCTTGAATAATTATAAAGATATTGAAAAGCAAAAAGTTTTTCTGAAGACCTATTGCAATAGAAGAAATACCCACACCAACAGCCGTAAAAAACATATACCAAGGTTTAACACCTCTGTGGCTCAGCATTGCAAGTGAAAGTGATCCGAAGAGGGCACCAAGCCCCATTATAGCCATAACAAACCCATATCCTGTTGCACCCATCTTAAGAACGTCTTTTACAAAAGAGGGAACAAGAATATTGTAATTAAACATAAATAGATTAACGATGGCAAGGAGAACCACTGAAATAAGAATTATCTGAGAGTGTCTCATATATTTCAAGCCCTCCTTGATATCTATAAATATTCGCTCTGTTAGGTTTGCTTTCTTGGGCTTTTCCTCTATTTTTATAAGATATATTCCGTATATAACCGGCAAGAAGCTTGCAGCGTTAATATAAAAACATGCTGCATACCCGAGTTTGCCTATAAGAATACCTGCCACCGCCGGGCCTATTATTCTTGCAAGATTGAATATAGAGGAATTAAGCGATATTGCATTCATAAGAGCTTTTTCTCCGACAAGTTCGATATAGAAAGACTGTCTTGTTGGCATGTCAAAAGTATTTGCAATGCCCATTACTAAAGCCAGTAGAAGTATCTCCCAATAGGTTATAATTTTGAGGTGGGTAAGTATTGCAAATGCTAATGCAGTAATTGTAAGTGTGCTTTGAGTCAGAAGTAAAATCTTACGTTTTGAAAATCTGTCAATAATTACTCCTGCATAAAGAGAAAATAACATCATCGGCAGAAACTGAGCTGCTCCTACAACTCCAAGGAGGAAAGGGGAATTTGTGGTAGTTAAAACAAGCCATCCCTGACCAACACTCTGTATCCAGGTCCCTATAAGGGAAATCGCCTGCCCTAAGAAAAATAATCTGAAATTCCTGTAGTAAAGAGAGGGAAAGTACTTTTTGGTCTTCTCCTTTAAAGTCTTCGCACTTTTGGAATTTGCCACGGAAATGTTTTTTTCAATCTTTCCAATCCCTTGAAATCTATTGCTAATAAATTTTAAACTTTTCATTCAAATTTGCCTCAAAGACACGCACTTATTATAGCATAAGTCAATCCTTTTTGAAATTTTGCAAAAAATTAAAAAAAGTCCCTAAAAAGTGGCAAAAGGGTATTGACACAAACCAAAAATGGTATAAAATTCGTATCGTTATTTTAATTATAGGAGAGCGAGTTGAAATATATCTATGGGCCAGTAAGGTCTCGAAGACTTGGGGTATCGTTAGGCATAACGACAGTACCTTCCAAAGTATGCAGTTTTAATTGTATTTACTGCGATGTTGCAAAAACAACTTTTCTTACCGATGAGAGAAAAGAGTATATCAGTGCTGATGAAATACTTAAGGAGTTGAGGAGCTTTCTTGAGGCATCCAACAGGCATCTTGATCATATTACATTCTCTGGATTCGGAGAACCAACTCTCAATTCAAAAGTTGGCTATATGATTTCCATGATAAAAGAGTTCACAAACATCCCAGTAGTTTTACTCACAAACTCTTCACTCATTCAAAGAGACGATGTTAAAAAAGACCTTTTACAGGCAGACATAGTAAAGTTTACTCTCAATGCAGCAGCAGGCGAATATTTCAAAAAAGTGAATCAACAGATAAACTCAATTAAAGTCGAAGAAGTCATTAAGGGCATTATCGAATTTAGAAAAATGTTCACACACGAACTCTGGATTGAAATTATGCTTGTAAAAGGAGTAAACGACTACGAGAGTAATTACAGAAGCTTACATGACGCTTTAGAATTAATAAGAGCTGATAAAGTGCATATAAATACAGTGGTAAGGGATCCATCCTTTGGTTTTGCAAAACCTCTTAATATAGAGGAACTTCTTTTTGCAAAAGAGATCATAGGAAACGGTGCAGAAATAATATCTCTAAGACGAGAAGTCCATTACCATACACAGAGCCAGCCTATTCTACAAATTCACGGGGACAAATAATTTTACTAATTCTGTTGTAGCTTTTTAATGGGCTTGACAAAAACTCTTATTTCTATATTATTCTATTAGAATTATTCTATTGGAATAATTCCATCGGAATAATAGGAGGCGAGAAAATGCAGAATCCTTTTAGTCTGCAATTGGTAAAAGATGAGGATTTTTGTGACAGGCAAAAGGAGATAGAGGATCTTTTGCTTTTCGCAAAAAATGGTCAGAACTTAGTTCTTTTTTCTCCTAGAAGAATGGGTAAGTCATCTCTGATTTTGCAGGTATTAAAAGAACTCAAAAAAGAAGGGTATTTAACAGTTTATATAGATCTTTTCCCTGTATCCTCTGAAAAAGAGTTCATTTCAAAGTTTGCAACAAACGTAACCAGGGAAATTGGAAGAGGAGCAAATGTAAAGACATTCAAACAAAGATTTGCAGAACTTTTCCTTAGAATCATACCAACCTTTGAGGTGAAACCAGACGGAGCAAGCTTCTCTGTGAAATTTGACCCAGACGCAAAATTTGATATATTACTTGAAGATTTGATGAGTGGTATTTATAAGTTCCTCAAAAGAAAAAACATAAAATCCTGTATTGCATTTGACGAGTTTCAAGAAATTACAGAACTTACAGAATCAAAAACTATCGAGGGTACTCTAAGATCTTATATCCAATCAAATAAAGAAATTGCTTTCTTCTTTGTAGGAAGCAGGCGGAGAATTCTCAAGGATATGTTCACAAACAAAAAGAGGCCTTTCTATAAAAGTGCATTCCTTTACAATCTTCAAAGAATTCCTGAAGAAGACTTTGTCTCTTATATCTTACAAAAATTCAGCGGGACGGGAAAAGAGTGTAGTAAAGACGCTGCCAATAAAATTTATAATATCTCGCAAGGATATCCTTACTATGTGCAGAAACTTGCTTCAATCACCTGGGATCTTACAGAAAAGAAATGTGATATCGAGAAAGTCCAAAAAGCATATAGGATTTTACTTAAAGACGAAACTTTTGACTATGAAAACATCTTGAGCAGCTTAACTCTTGTACAAAAGTCTCTCCTTAAGGCTATTGCTTTGGACCCGACTTCCTCTCTGTTTAAAACTAACTATCTCAAAAAGTATTCCATTTCCATTGGCGGAGCACAAAAAGGATTAAAAACCCTTCTTTTAAAGGACATCATAGAAAAAGACGAAGAAGGAACATACAGGGTAGTCGACCCGGTGTTTCGTTTATGGCTTCTGGAATATGAAAACCTGTTTGAAACCTAACAATGTTTAATTATTTTACCTGTGAGTTTTTACAAGTATATTTGTAATGCGTGAATGCGATTTAATATTTCTATCGATTTTTCTTACGATAAGAACAGAAGTTAAAAGAAAAATCACAGAAAATAAAACTGTTGTTGCATTCTGAAGCCTCACGAGTTCTACTCCTAAAAGCTTTTCCAAAATTAGTCCCAAAATTAAGCCGACTACTGTAGAGATAAATGGCACCATATAAACAATAAATGTGCCTTTTAAAAGTTCTTTTTCATCGTATTCAAATTCAATAACATCGCCTATCTTTGCATCAACATCATTTATTACGTAGACAATCTGCCCTTCACCGAGAGTAGACTGCCCGCATGTTTCGTTTAAAATACAGGATTTACATTCGGTGCCGGTGTCAGCAGTTATCTCGGCCAGTTTCCCGCTAAGGCTTTTAACAACTCCTGTCTCTCTCATACCTCATCTCTTTCCATATCGGGACCTTTTTCTTTACCTCATCAACGATAAAACTGCAGGCTTGAAAACCCTCTTCTCTATGGGCAGAAGATACTCCAACAAAAAAAGAGAGCTCCGTGAGTGGCACATTACCAATCCTGTGAATGATTATAACATCTATTATGCCGTTCCTCTTTAGAGCTTCCAATTCAATTTTCTTAAGTTCTATCAATGCCATCTCTTCATATGCAGAGTAATTAATTAAAACAACTGGCCCATCCTCTTCACTTCTCCTCGGCTCACCAAGAAAAATAACGATACTTCCTGCATTACTATTTTTAAGATTCTGGATGAGTGAATCTATATTTAAAACCTCTTTAGTTAAACCAACCATATTAGCCACCCTCGACAGGAGGAATTACTGCTACGGTATCCCCGTCTTTCAAAAGCGTTATAGGCCCTGCATACTCTTTATTCACGGCAAACGCAGAACTTTCAAGGATATCATTAATAGAAGGAAATTGTTCTTTAAGAACTTCTTTCAAATCGGAAATATTAACTCCATTAAAATCTAAGTCAGCTTCCTCTAATCCTACCGCTCTTTTTGCTTCTGCAAAAAACAAAATCCTGATTTTCATAAGTATATTATAAACACTTTTAAAAGACTTGGTACTGTTGGAGCAAGATAAGTAATTATAGGAAAGAAAAGAAATTTTTGCCTCCGATACTTTAAAGAGTGATGATCTGGTGCCTCTTGCCAAAAGTGCAAAAAAACATGACATAAAAGGTAACTTTCTTCACTAAAGAATATGACCTAGTGGAGATTACAATCAAGAAAACAAGTTAAAGGAGGATAAAATGATTAAAAAGTTAAACATGTTTCTTTATTTGGTTAATATTCATAAATTAGGTGCAAAAAACAGGACTCAACTTGTATCAATTGCAAGGAAAATTAGTTTGATAGAATAAGAGAAAATTTACTGAAACTCCCTGATCTCTTCCTTTTCGTAGATTATTTTGGGTAAATACTCGATAAGTTTTCTTATCTCTTCCGGCGTTTTAAGAGGATCCGGTTTCATAAGGCAATAAAATACGTTCGTCTTATTTACCAATGCAACGTGAAACAATCTTTCTGACGGAATACATTTATTTACAAGTTCTTTTAACTTATCAACGTCGCTTTTTCTTCTATAGAGAGTTAAAAATTCTCTGTCTTTAAGAGTCAAATCCCTTTTTTCAAGTTCGGCTTCCTCATCGATATCCAGTCCAAGCCAGTAATAATGTTTTTTTACAATATGGGCGTCAGTGTGAATTTTAAAATTTGGCCTTATGACGATATAAAGTCTGTCAGTTTTCCTTGTAAGAAAAGTAATAGGCAAATAGAAAACACTCTGCCGAGGTATTAATGTTAACGTCATCTCGATGCGTTTTGAAAGCTTGTTTTCAAGGTCATATTCTGCTTTAAACCCAAGATATCCTCCAAGATATACATAGGTTTTATCTGAAAGTTTGAGTTTTTCTTCAAAACCTCTAATAAAAGTTTTCATAAGGGCAACATTGATTTTTCTTCCTTTTTGGAACTGAAGAACCGCAATACCAGCAAGCACAACCAATATAAAAACAATACTGCTCTGCACATTTCCAAGCATTTTTACCTCGCTATATAAGATTCATACAAAGAAAGAAGGTCTCGGATTCCTCTCGGAGAAGCCTTCAAAAGCGGAATCTCCTTAATAGACAGGTGCTTAAATTTTTCTCTCATTTCCGTTACAACATGCTCCTGTTCGTGAATTTTCCCTGCAATTTCCTCAGGAGGATTTTCAACCTTCATAAATTTATTCAAGTATATCACCTTTGCCATTATACCAAAAATTGAGAGGGATTTCAAAATTCTTTCGGTTTCAAGCAAGGCAAGTTCTTCTGCCATAGTCACAATATGAACCTCACAAGATGTAGAAGAAAATAACTTGTTCAGTTCAAGCATTTCATCTCGATATTTTATGAGTTCCTGCATTATTTCATCTTCCTTTTCATCCGATGTCAAAACAATTTTTTCGCCTTCGACCTCTGCTTCAACTTTTCCTTTAACATTTTCGACCATCTTTCTCCTGGAAAGAATTGCTTTCCTTATAGAAATAAGCCTTTCAGACCAAAGAACTGAAAGTCTGGGCATTGCAAGGACTCTCAGTGTAATTCCAGTAGGAGGTGTATCAAATATGACTGTATCAAAATTCTTTGAGCTGATGTATTTTCTTATTGCCTCGAGTGTTGCATATTCTTCAATTCCAGGAGAAAGTTTAAGGATATTAAAATACTTATCAAGATTCATTGCAGTAAGATATCTGTAAGTATGCTGCATCTTTTTCGAGAGGTCGTCAAGGTATTCACGGGTCATTTTCTCAATATCAACTTCTACTGCATAAAGATTTTCATTTACCTTTAATTCTCTATTAGAAAGAGTAGTATCAAATGCGTCGCCAAGGTTATGAGCAGGATCAATTGAAACAACTATGACTTTATGACCATTTTTTGATAGACCTGTCCCAAATGCCGCAGAAGCAGTTGTTTTTCCTACTCCACCCTTTCCAAGAAAGAAATATACTTTCATAAGACCGTTCTTTTCGTAAGATTCTAAGTGATATCAAACATGCCTGCCGTATCTCCAAAAGCATCGGACAGATCTTTAGTTTTTTTCATCATTACAGACACTTCTCTCTGCATATAGGGTAGGATACGTATTACGATACCTGTCGGGGGAGAAGGAATCCCTGCAAACATTCCCATTGTAAGAAGGGAAAAAATATTTTCGTACTCCTCGAGTTCTTGTTCGATGAGGGAGACCGAAGTCTCCCTCATACCGCTTTCAATTCCTATAAAAAACTTTCTTATTCTTTCAAATAACTTCACTATTTAGCAGCTTCTGCTTTTGCCTCAGGAAGTGGTCCTCTCCTGTAGGCTGCGAAGAAATCGATAAGAAGAACAACTGCAAGAACAAGCATTACTATTACAAATGAATACATAGCAAATCTGATTTGTGCCTTAAGCGAGGGAACGATAACAATCACATACCATACAAGGCCTGAGAACACAGTTATCCAGAGTGCAATCGCGGGAATAAGAACCAACAGCTGAAATGACCTTTTTGCCATCTGCACGTTCTTAACCCAGAGTGTTGCCGTAAGTAACGCAATGGATGCAAGCAACTGGTTAGAACCTGCAAAGCCAGGCCATAACACAGTATATCCTCCATACCATACAAACCATGTTCCCAAAGCTGCAGGAATTAATGATGCAAGCCACCTATTCGTGATAAATGCGTGGAAACCTGCAGAGCCTTTCTTGGTGAACTCAAACAGTTCCTGCCATGCAAATCTCGCAAGCCTTGTAGCTGTATCAAGAGTGGTAAGAACAAATGCAGAGAGCCACAATCCCGCGAATGTTGCTCCAATTTTAGCAGGTATCCCTAAAGCTCTAACCATTTCTCCATAGGACTTGGTAAACATACCTGCGGCACCTCCAACTCCTTTAGCACCGCTTGCTACTATATAAGTATCCCCAAGGTATTTACCACCCAATATAAATTGATCCAGATTAACCCCTGCCGTGGTAACTGCTTCTTTAAAGTTCGCAAGAACGGCAAATCCAAATGCACCAATTGAAGTGATGACTATTGTTGAAAGGAATCCTTCTGTAAACATTGCGCCATAACCAACAAAAAGGCCACTTAATTCATTATCAAGCTGTTTTGATACTGTGCCTGAGGCAACAATAGAGTGGAACCCTGAAAGCGCACCACACGCTATTACAAGAGGAACTGCCGGCCAGAATGGCGCAGGTTTACCTGCAACTATTGTAGCTGCACTAAATGTAGTATAAGAGGGCCATGAAAATCCTTTGAATGCAACAAGAGCCGCAATACCGCCAATAGCAAGCCCTGCCCAGAGCAAATATGCATTAAGATAATCCCTTGGCTGCAATAAAATCCATACAGGCAGAGATGCTGCGAAAATGATGTATATGAACTGAAGTATATACCATGTCTTTACGCTTGTGATAGCAAGGAACGGCCATACAAACCCTATTACCACCGCACCAATAAGCATTAACACCCCGATAATTGATGCGACTCTGAATGAAAGTTTAGTCTTGTAAAGAAGGAGCCCTTCTACCACTGCAATACACAGGAACAGGAAAGAAGAAGTTCCAATTGTAGCGTTAGTTGACGCAAGGCCTGCAAAGACACCTTCAAATGCCGCAATAACAAGGATCAGGGCAAAGAAAACAAACATTTCAAAAATATACTTAGTCCTCGGGTGCATAACCTTACCTGCAACCCATTGAATCGATTTTCCATCATAACGGACTGATGCCATAAGTGAAAGATAATCATGAACACCACCAATAAAGACATTTCCAAACCATACCCAGAGAAGTGCAGGTAGCCATCCCCATGCCACTGCTATTGCAGGACCTACAATTGGGCCTGCGCCAGCAATTGAAGCAAAGTGATGACCGAATACAACCATCTTTTGCCCAGGCATATAGTCCACATTATCCCTGAGTCTTACGGCAGGTGTTGGTCTATCTTTGTCAGCCTTCACAACTTCACTTTGAAGCTTTCTTCCATAAGTGAAATAGAAAAATAAATAAATTGCTCCACCAATCAACACTGCTAATGCTGTCATCTAATACCTCCTTTTACTTAAATTTTGCTTTTCCTGTCTAAACTTAAATAATTTTCGAAGGTTTTTATTGTTTCGGCCACCTCCTCTATAAGGCTTTTAAAAAACTCCATAATAACCCAATAATATTGTATAACTTATTATGCAACTGTCAATAGTTTTCAAATGAAAGCAAAAAAGGGGGATATAAAAGTAAAAATATTTGAAACACCGTCAAGTTTTAGAATGTAGATTATTTATGAACAAATTTTTAAAACTTCAAAAACGGAATCTTTCTCTGAATTCTTTCTGATGGTGCGGTGAAAGAGGGAGTTTATCTCCGTTTTCCATCTGAATAAGGTACTTCCCCTTAAACCAGGGAATAATTTTGCATATTTTGTTAAGATTTATAATATACTCCTTGTTAATTCTGAAAAAGTTTTGAGAAGCAAATCTTTTCTCAGCCCCCTGAAGATTCATGCCTTTTACAAGGAGTGATTCGCTTTTCTTTCTTGCCAATAATTTTCCCTTTTCGGCATAAAAATACTGAACATCTTCCGGTTTAAGCAGTATAAACTCCCCTTGAAACTCGCAAATAACAAAATTCAGCATCGATGGTGCTTTTTCTTTTACCTTTGCATTTATCTTTGCAATGGTTTTTGCAAACCGCCCCTCTTCAATTGGCTTAAGAACGTAATCGATCGCGTTAACCTCGAATGCTTCCACTGCATGCTCCGAATATGCAGTTATAAAAACAATAATTGGTGAATTATCAATACCTTTTAGAACTTCTGCAAGACGAATTCCATCAAATCCTGGCATATTAATATCAAAAAAAGCAACGTCCGGGGCAGAAGATACCATAAAACTCAGTGCATCAAATGCATTGTCAAATTCCCCTGAAAGTTCAAAATCCGGGAACTTTTTAAGAAGAAGCTTTACCTCCTCTCTTGAAGGCTTTTCGTCGTCAACGATAACTGTTCTAATAGCCACTCCTTCACTCCTTCTACTGGTATTGCTATTACAACTTTTGTGCCCTTGCCCGGAGCACTTTTCACTCTGAACACAGCTTTCAATCCATAAAGATTCTTTAATCTCTCAAAAACATTTTTAATTCCGATTGAATTTTTATCACAACCTTCAAGCAAATCTCTCAGTTGGTCTTTTGGAATTCCTTTTCCCGTGTCTGAAATTACAAAATAAAGCATATTTAACTTTAAATATACGGAAATCTCTATCTTTATATTCCTTATGTCTGTGGAATAACCATGCTTTACTGAATTTTCAACGATTGGCTGAAGGGTAAATGAAGGAATTTTTACGTCAAGAAGTTTATCATCAATATGAAATTCATAACCCAGGCGCTCCCCAAACCTTTCCTTTTCTATCTCAAGATATGACTTAACAAGATGAATCTCTTCTCTTAAATCTACAAGGTCTGAGACTCTATAAATCGTTTCTCTGAGTATATAACTGAGTTTCTGTACAAGATACCTTCCTTTCTCAGGGTCCTGTCTCACAATATAAGAAATCGTATTGAGAGCATTGAAAAGAAAGTGTGGATTTACATATGCCTGAAGTGCCTTTAACTGAGATACGATTCTTAACTTTTTTTCTTCTTCTATCTGGTTTAATTCTATCTGCGTAGCAAGAATTGTTGCAAGTCCTTTTGCAATCTCAATGTCAAGAGGACTCATGGCATCACTATGCCTTCTATAAAGTTTAAGGGCACCAAAAATCTCCTCGTTTGCACTTTTCATAGGAACTACAACACCTGAACTGAGATGGCAATTTTTTTCTTCACAACCTATATCTCCTTTGTTTCTTAAAAATGCAATTTCTCCAGACTTCAAAACCCTTTCTGTAGAAGATGTTTTAAACGGGCCTCCTGCTCTGTGATGATCCTCCCCAAGCCCTCTAAATGCAAGAATCTTCTCCCTATCTGTAACACCAACTGCGTCAAGGTTTGTATGTTTTAAAATAATTTTAGCAGCTATATCTGCCGTCTCCATTGTAAGCCCCTTACTTAAAACAGGCAGCGTTTTTTCTGTAATTTTAAGCACGGTTTCAGCCGTAATTGCTGAAACCAATTCTTTCTCTCTCACTGTTACCTGTATTACAAGAAGAAAAAGCCCAACACCGACTGCATTCGTAAGGATCATCGGGCCACTAACTTGCTGCACAAGAGCAAGCGCCTGATTAAAAGGCTTAGTAATAAGAAGCACGAGAAGCATATGCCATGATTCTGCTGCTGCAGCAAAAAAAAGACCAGCAAGTGGCGAAAAAAGCCTACCTCTTCTCAATCTATAGAGAAAGCCTGCGGCAACTCCATTTGTTATCGTTGCAAGGGCACATGAATTTGCGGTAAAACCTCCCAAAGAAGCGCGATGCACTCCGCCCATTAATCCAGCAATGACACCCACAAGAGGCCCACCAAAAAGACCCCCTGTTATTGCGCCGATATCCCTCACGTTTGCAATTGCACCATTAACGTAAACCCCGAGGTATGTTCCCGTGATCGAAATTAATCCAAAGAAGATACCCAAAAAAATCTGTTTTTTAACCGACTCTTCGAGATTAAAAAGAGTTCTGGCAATAAAAGTTTGAGTGAGAATAAATGCCGCTGTAATGATAACAGTTAGAGACTGCAGTAGTTGTATATAAAGCTTTCCACGCGTAAAGATAGAACTCAGGAAAGAGTTATCCATCAATCACCTCAAATAATTATATCTAAAATTATAAATCTATATAATATGAATGAAAAGAGAGATGGAAAAGAAAGAAATTCAAGGTTTAAACATCTATATTTATACATTCGGGCCACTTGAAACAAACACATACGTATTTAAAGAGAGCGAAGAGGTCTGTGTTGTTGACCCTGCAAATTCTAACAAAGACGAAGATAAAGAACTAATAAATAAAATTAGAGAACTTGGAGAGCTAAAGTATATTGTAAATACACACGGCCATTTTGACCACATAATCGGAAACAGGATTTTGAAAAATGAATTTAAGAACGCAAAAATTATTATTCATCTTTTTGACAGTGAGAAATTGAACGACCCTGTAAAAAATGGCTCAAAGTTTTTTGGAGAACCGATAATTTCCCCCGATTGCGACATAAAAGTAAACAACGGAGATGTCATAAAAATAGGCAAAATTAACCTCATAGTTATCCATACACCAGGACACACAAAAGGCAGTATCTCTCTTAAGAGTGACGGGTTTATCTTTACCGGTGATACGCTTTTTGCAGGAAGCGTTGGTATTGCAAAGGAGTACAGTAATGCATTTGAGGAAATGATAGTATCTATAAAAGACAAACTTCTTATTCTTCCCGATAAAACAATAATCCTGCCAGGGCACAGAGGAACAAGCACAATTGGTGAAGAAA
>Ga0209609_10001113_pt1 | contig 15733 bp, 19 predicted proteins | sample LakKivw325mmetaG_FD_184136 | JGI IMG/M metagenome (GOLD analysis project Ga0209609, IMG submission 184136) | Anoxic lake water microbial communities from Lake Kivu, Rwanda to study Microbial Dark Matter (Phase II) - Lake Kivu water 325m metaG... | ecosystem: Environmental > Aquatic > Freshwater... | reverse complement strand
ATACAGCCGATGCAACACTTGGTTTTTCTATCACAAACCTATGTTTTAACGGGCCAGAAGATGAATTGAGGCAGACCTACAACACACAACCAGCAGTGTTGCTTGTAAGCTACATTATCTGGCATGTATTAAAAAAAGAAATGGACATTGAACCATATCTTGCTTCAGGACATAGCCTCGGCGAATACACTGCACTGCTTGTAAGTGGCTTTTTTAATTTTGAAGATGCACTGAGGATCACAAGAAAAAGAGGGTTGCTCATGGAAGAATCGTGCCCAAAGGGCAGAGGTGGTATGGTAGCACTAATCGGAGCAGATATGGGAAAGGTGGAACCTGTTTTAAAGGAGGTGTCACACAATGATTATGTTGCTGTTCCTGCAAATTTAAACTCCCCTGAACAGGTCGTTTTATCAGGCAATATTGATGCATTAAAGGAAAGTGTGGATAAGCTAAAGGGTATAGGATATAAAAAGGCTATCTTTTTAAATGTTTCAGGCCCATTTCATAGTCCTCTTATGAAAGAGGCAGCAGAAAAATTGAAGGACGAGTTGAATAAGACTCTAAAAGGAGATATGCGTATACCTGTTGTATCGAATGTGGACGCGACCCCGGGGCAAGAAAAGGATCAGGTCCTTGATAAACTTTACAGACAGATATTTTCGCCTGTTTTGTGGGAAATGTGTGTCAGGAGAATGACAAAAGAGGGTGTGGAAATATTCCTTGAAGTTGGTCCACAAAAGGTGCTTACGAACCTGATAAAGAGGATAGAACCTAATGTCCCGTGCTACAGCATAGAGGAAATGGAAGACATTGAATCATTAAAGGATATTCTGACATGAATAAGTTGATAGACGCGGGTACCCACTTGTGGGTGGGGGGGAATGATCGTCCTTCGTCCTTCGGTAAGGCATCGCAACGCGAAATGCCGAACGGGGTTTTACGATGAACGATACTGTTACAATAGTTACAGGCGGTTCCCAAGGGATAGGGAGAGGCATAGCAGAGTTTTTAGCAGATAAGGGTGGAGATATTGCCATATTCGATATTATTGATGGAAGCGATGTAATAAGTGAAATTATAAAGAAAGGTAGAAAGGGAGGGTTTTTCCATGTTGATGTAACAGATTTTCATGCTGTCGAGGAGGCTGTAGAAGGCGTTATGAGAAAGATGGGGAAAATTGATAATCTTGTAAATAACGCCGGTATTGCAATAGATAAATTGCTGGTGAGAATGAAAGAAGAGGATTGGGATAGGGTCATTCAGGTAAATTTGAAAAGTGCATTTAACTGCACAAGGGCTGTTATCAAGCATATGTTGAAAACAGGTGGTAATATAGTAAGTATCTCGTCAATTACCGGAATAATGGGCAATGCAGGTCAATCAAACTATGCTGCAAGCAAAGCGGGCCTTATTGGTTTTACAAAGAGTATTGCAAAAGAATATGGGGAAAGAGGTATCAGGGCAAATGCTATTGCCCCTGGATACATAAAGACAAAAATGACAGAATCGTTAGATGATAAAACCAGGGAAGAAATGTTTAAGGCAATCCCTTTAAAGAGGTTTGGGGAACCATTAGATGTTGCCCATGTGGTATATTTCCTTCTTTCAGGGTATGGAGGTTATGTGACTGGGGAGGTGATAAATGTTAATGGAGGTTTATATATGTAATGTTTGGGGTATTTCCCCTATAAAAAATGAGGAGGTAGTTAGATGACAGTTGTTGAAAAAGTAAAGAAGATGATAGTAGATCAGCTTGGGGTTAGTGAGTCTGAGGTAATTCCAGAAGCAAAGTTTATTGACGACCTTGGAGCGGATTCGCTTGATATTGTGGAGCTTATCATGGCACTGGAAGATGAATACGGTATTGAAATCCCCGATGAAGACGCAGAGAAAATAGAGACTGTAGGCGATGCAATAAAGTATATAGAAGAACATCTGGCTGAGAAAAAGTAGAGAGGCGTAAAGCGTTGAAAAGAAGGGTCGTTGTCACCGGTGTTGGTCTTGTTACACCTCTTGGTATAGGAATAGACAATGTATGGGATAACATACTGAATGGTAAATCTGGTATTTCGGCGATAACAAGATTTGATACATCCCAGTTTGAAACAAAGTTCGCAGGTGAGATTAAAGGGTTTAACCCCGAAGATTACATATCTCACAAAGAGGTCAAAAAGATGGATCTTTTTATCCATTATGCCCTCGGCGCTACAAAGATCGCAATGGACGATGCAGGCCTCGATATGTCGAGGGAAGATGCTGAGAGGGTAGGAGTAATTGTCGGAACCGGTCTTGGCGGACTCCCAACACTTGAAAAATACCACAGTGTCCTTCTGGAAAGGGGACCTGGCAGGATAACACCATTTTTTATCCCCATGCTTATAGCCAATGAAGCGCCGGGTCATATAGCCATTCAATATGGGATTAAGGGGCCCAATCTATGTATTGTAACCGCCTGTGCTACTGGTGCACATTCCATTGGAGACGCATATAGGGTCATCCAGTATGGTGATGCAGATGTAATGTTGGCAGGAGGATGCGAAGCAAACCTGACCCCCCTTACCGTTGGTGGTTTTAATGCAATGAAAGCGCTTTCCAGAAGAAACGATGAGCCTGAGAAGGCCTCCAGGCCTTTCGAGAGGGATAGAGATGGGTTTGTTGTGGCAGAAGGGGCCGGGATAATCATCCTGGAAGAACTCGAGCATGCGCTCAAAAGGGGCACGAAGATCTATTCAGAAATAGTAGGTTATGGGTACAATAGTGATGCATATCACATTACTGCACCCTGCCCGGATGGGGATGGTTTTATACGGTGCATGAAGATGGCACTACGGGATGCCCAACTAACAACAGAAGATACGGATTACATCAATGCTCATGGGACATCTACTGAGCTGAATGATCGTGTTGAGACAATTGCTGTAAAGGAAGTTTTTAAAGAACGGGCCTACAAGATACCTGCAAGTTCAACAAAATCCATGACAGGTCATCTATTAGGGGCAGCAGGTGCGATAGAAGCCATATTTACCATCCTGAGTATAAGGGATCAAATCTGCCCCCCAACGATCAACTATGAAAACCCGGACCCCGAATGTGACCTTGATTATGTACCCAATAAAGCACGGAGTCATAATATAAATGTTGCAATATCAAATGCTTTTGGATTTGGAGGAACAAATTGTACACTTGTATTCAGGAGATTTAGATCTTGAAGATCGCTATTGGATCCGACCACGCAGGGTATGAATTAAAGGAATACTTGAAACAGAAATTAAAAGAAAAAGATTACCATTTAATTGATGCCGGAACAGAAACCGATGTATCAGTAGATTACCCGGATTTTGGCATAAAGGTGGCAAAACTTGTATCGGATGGGGAAGTAGAAAGAGGTATTCTTATCTGTGGAACAGGTGTAGGTATGAGTATCACGGCAAATAAGGTTAGAGGTATAAGGGCAGCACTTGTATATGACCTCTATACTGCCATACAGAGCAGAAAACACATTGATGCAAACATTCTTGTACTTGGAGGCAGAGTAACGGGAAAAGGGCTTGCAGAAGAGATTGTTAAGGTCTGGCTTGATACTCCATTCGACGGGGGAAGACACAAGAGAAGGATAGAAAAAATAGAACAATGGGAAGACAAACATTTAAATTAAAGTATGAATATGAAAGATAAAGATAGAGAAATCTCCGAGCTTATCAGACACGAGATAGAGAGGGAAGAATACAGCCTTATACTTATCGCATCTGAAAACTATGTGGATGAAGAAATACTCGAGGTACAGGGCTGTGTATTAACAAACAAATATGCAGAGGGTTATCCAGCAAAGAGATACTATAGCGGCTGTAGATATCTCGATGAAATCGAGACTATAGCAATAGAGAGAGCAAAAGTATTATTTAAAGCGGAACACGCAAATGTTCAACCTCATTCCGGCTCTGCTGCGAATATGGCTGTATTTTATGCTGTCCTCAATATAGGAGATAAAATACTCGGGATGGATATAGCCCATGGGGGTCACCTGACACACGGTTCCAATGTGAGTTTTTCTGGAAAATTATATAAGTCTATTGGTTACAAAGTATCGGCAAAAGATGAAATGCTGGATTATGATGAAATCAGAAGCATCGCTTTAAAAGAAAAACCAAAATTGATTATAGCAGGAGCAAGTGCATATTCAAGAACTATAGACTTTAAGAGATTTAGAGAGATTGCAGATGATGTGGGTGCTTATCTAATGGTAGATATGGCTCACATTGCAGGTCTTGTGGCTGCAGGATGCCACCCAAGCCCCATGGAATTTGCCCACTTCGTAACAACAACAACCCACAAAACCCTCCGCGGTCCACGAGGGGGTATAATTCTCTGTAAAAAAGAGTTTGCAAAAATCATTGATCAGGCTATATTTCCAGGAACACAGGGTGGTCCACTTATGCATGTAATTGCGGCTAAGGCCGTTGCACTGAAAAAAGCAATGAGCGAAGAGTTTAAACAATATCAAAGGCAGATCATTGCGAATGCAAAATATCTATGCAGTTGCATGGAAAAACGTGGTTACAGGATAGTTTCTGGAGGTACGGATAACCACCTCTTTCTTATCGATCTCTCGAATAAAGGGATAACCGGAAAGGAAGCTCAGGAAGCACTTGAAGAAAGTGGTATCATGGTCAATAAAAATCTTATACCCTTTGAAAGCAAAGGTCCAAGCGTTACAAGCGGTATAAGGATAGGGACTCCGGCAGTTACTACACGGGGTATGAAAGAGAGAGAAATGGATGTGATTTCTGAACTGATAGATAAAGTTTTAAAATCCCTTGAGGATGAAAGATTACATTCTGATATCAAAGAAAAGGTGAAAGCATTATGTAAGAAATTTCCTTTTTATTCTCGTATATACAAGATATGAAAACATGCCGACCGGATTGGGATTCCTATTTCATGGAAATAGCAAAAATTGTTTCAAAAAGGTCTACCTGTATAAGGAGAAATGTGGGGGCTTTAATCGTTAAAGACAAAAGAATACTCTCTACAGGCTATAACGGTACGCCAATAAATTTAAAGCACTGCATAGATAGAGGATGCTTGAGACAGACGTTGAACGTGGCATCAGGTGAAAGGCATGAGCTATGCAGGGGGCTTCATGCGGAACAAAATGCAATTATACAAGCCGCATACCATGGTGTATCAATAGATGGTGCCCAGCTCTATTCCACCCATCTGCCCTGCTCCATATGCATAAAAATGATTATCAATGCAGGAATATCAAGGGTGTTTTATCTTAATGGTTATCCGGATAACCTTGCCTCTGAACTTGTTCGCGAATCAGGTATTGTTCTACACAAAGTTAAAATCAATGAGCATTCAGAGTTCGGAGTTCGGCCTGCCCTGCTTCGCAGAGCGAGGCCAGGGGGTTCGGGATCTAAAAACTTAAAACTTAAAACTCGAAACTTGAAACTTCATTCGAAGCCATGAAATGTCCTTTCTGTGATTATTTAGAGAGTAAAGTGCTTGATTCGAGGATGAGCAAGGAGATGGATACTATAAGGAGACGTAGAGAATGTCTCAAGTGCGGAAAGAGATTTACTACGGCAGAAAGGCTCGAAGAGGGGATCCCCTTAGTAATAAAAAAGGATGACAGAAGAGAGGTATTTGATAGAACAAAGATCTTAAGCGGGTTAAAGAAGGCGTGTGAGAAGAGACCCATAAGTATTACAAATCTTGAAAAAATCGTTTCGAGAATTGAATATAATCTTTTGGAGAAAGGTGAAAGAGAAATCAAGGCTTCTGAGGTTGGGGAAATGGTGATGGAAGAACTAAGAAAGCTTGATGAAGTTGCATATGTACGGTTTGCATCGGTTTACAGGCAATTCAGGGACATCAACGAATTCATGGAGGAATTGAAAAACCTTCTCTTAAAAAAGGGTGAAGAGTGAAAGAAGAACAATACATGCGCATGGTTCTTTCTCTCGCACGGAGAGGGCTTGGTTCAACGTCTCCCAACCCAATGGTTGGTGCAATTCTGGTTAAGGGGAAACGTATTGTCGGGAAGGGGTATCATAAAAAGGCAGGACTTCCCCACGCTGAGGTCATTGCAATAAACGAGGCAAAGGAAGAAGCGAGAGGTTCCACACTTTATGTAAACCTGGAACCCTGTGTTCACGTCGGGAGAACACCTCCCTGTATACACACAATAATAAAGGCAGGGATAAAAAAGGTAATAATCTCCATGCTCGATCCAAACCCCAGTGTAAACGGAAAAGGTATTGAGGCATTAAAGAAAGCGGGAATAGATGTAAAGGTTGGCCTCCTTGAGAAAGAAGCGAGAAGATTGAATGAAGCCTTTATAGTTTATATGGAGAAAAAAAGACCCTTTTTTGTAATGAAAGCAGCGGTAAGCCTTGACGGGAAAATAGCAACAAAAACCTGTGATTCAAAATGGATATCAAATGAGGAGTCAAGAAGATATGTAAATAAATTGAGGTCGGAAATGGATGGGATAATGGTTGGAATTAATACTGTGATACTGGATAACCCGCTACTTATTCCAAAGGTTTTAAGACCCAAAAAGCACCCTGTTCGAATTATACTTGATTCGAAACTAAGAATACCGCTTACATGTGACGTTGTGAAGACCTCTGAAAAATATAAAACATGGATATTTACCTCTGAAGATTCGAGAATAGATAAAGAAGCAAAACTTAAATCTATGGGTCTGGAGATTATCACGATCCCCAAAGATGAGAATGGAAGGGTATCACTAAAACATGTAAATGAAGAATTATATAAAAGAGAGATTATGAGTGTTCTTGTTGAGGGAGGTGGGGAGATAAACAGCGGTCTTTTAAAAGAAGGTTTTTTAGATAAGATTCTTCTATTCTATGCCCCGATGTTAATCGGCGGTAAGGGTGCCTTAAGCCTCATAGGTGGCAGGGGTGTAGATTTTTTAAAAGATGCATACAGAATAGACATTACTGCCATGAAAAGGTTTAAAGAAGATATATATTTAGAGGGTTATGTTCACAGGAATTATTGAAAATATTGGAACTATAGTCAGTATAAACAAAACGAGCGGAAGATGGGAGTTTTCTATAAAAACGACCGTTATGCCTCATGATATCCAGGAAGGCGATAGTATCTCAATAGACGGGGTATGTTTAACTGTTAAAGGGGTAGCAAAAAATATGTTCTATGTCGATGCCTCCCTTGAAACTCTAAATTTAACAACGTTCAAGGAAAAAAAGACGGGTGACAGGGTAAATATTGAGAGGGCAATGAAGTCTGATGGTAGATTCGGAGGACACATTGTCATGGGACATGCGGATGGAATTGGCACAATTGTGGATATAAAACAGTCAGGCGATTCAGTAAGATTAGAAATTCAAGTACCCGCCGATATATCTAAATATATCGTTAAGAAAGGGTCAATTGCAATCGATGGAATAAGCTTGACAGTGAATGAGCAAAGTGATAATAAATTTACGGTTAACATAATCCCGTACACGTTATCCAAAACCACTTTAGGTGAAAAGAACTTACGGGATAAGGTAAATATTGAAACGGATGTAATCGGAAAATATGTAGAGAATTTTATTACAAAAGGTAAGAATAAAGGGATAGACCTTGATTTCCTTTATAAGCATGGGTTTATAAAAGGGGAATAAGAAATGGCAATTTCAAAAATAGAGGATGTTATCCAGGATGTCCGAGAAGGCAAAATTGTGATAATCATCGATGATGAGGACAGAGAGAACGAAGGCGATGTCATGATAGCTGCCGAAAAGGTTACCCCTGAAGTCATAACGTTTATGGCGAGATATGCCTGCGGCCTTATATGTGTTTCTCTCACTGAAGAAAGGGTAAGGGAATTAGACCTTCCCTTAATGGTTAAGGATAATACTTCCCCATATAATACTGCCTTTACAGTTTCAATAGAGGCAAAAAGAGGAGTGACAACGGGTATCTCTGCCCATGACAGGGCAAAAACAATACAGGCAGCAATAGACGAAAAAACAACCCCCGATGACCTTGTAAGACCAGGCCACGTATTTCCTCTCATGGCAAGAAAAGGCGGGGTGCTTTTCAGAGTTGGCCATACAGAAGCCTCTGTAGACCTGGCAAGACTTGCAGGACTGAAACCTGCTGGTGTTATATGTGAGATAATGAAAGAAGATGGTACTATGGCCCGGCTCTCGGACCTTGAAATTTTTGCGGAGCGCCATAATCTCAAGATAGTAACTATTGCAGACCTGATTAAATATAAGACGAAGAATGAAAAATTGGTAAGGAGGGTGGCGGAAACAAAAATTCCAACAAGATACGGCGGGGAATTCAGGTTAATCGGCTACGAGAATGACGTGGATAAAGAAATGCACATAGTGCTTGTGAAGGGTGAAATAAAACCTGAAGATGTTGTGCTTGTAAGGGTTCATTCTGAGTGCTTCACGGGGGATGTGTTTGGCTCTATGAGGTGTGATTGCGGGGAACAATTGCATACTGCCCTGAAGATGATTGAAAAGGAAAAGCAAGGTGTTTTTCTTTACATGAGACAGGAAGGCAGGGGCATAGGGCTACTAAATAAACTTAAAGCTTATACCCTTCAAGATAATGGTAAAGATACCGTAGAGGCGAATATTGCCCTTGGGTTCTCCCCTGACCTGCGCGACTATGGTATTGGTGCACAGATCTTGAGTGACCTTGGCGTGAGAAAGATGAGGCTTTTAACAAACAATCCACGGAAGATAAAAGGACTTGAAGGTTATGGTCTTACAGTGGTTGAGAGGGTACCCCTTGAAATGTCGCCCACAAAAGACAACATTGCTTATCTTAAGACCAAACAGGAGAAGCTTGGTCATATTCTCAATAAAATATAAGGAGTAAATATGATATATGAGGGAAAGCTCAACGCTAAAGGTTTCAAGTTTGCAATAGTAGTGAGCAGGTTTAATAGCTTCATAACTGACAAACTTCTCGAAGGAGCGATTGATGCCTTAAAAAGACACGGGGCGGAAGACAGGCAGATTAGTATATACAAAGTCCCCGGTTCTTTTGAAATACCACTAATAGCCAAGCTCCTGGCGAAAAAGAGAGACATTGATGGCATTATATGTCTCGGTACAGTAATAAAAGGGGGAACATCTCATTTCCATTATATTGCATCCGAAGTTGCAAAAGGTATAGCTCAAGCTTCGCTTGAGAGTGAAAAACCTATCTCCTTTGGTATCATCACCAGTGAAAATATCGAACAGGCGATCGAGAGGGCAGGGACTAAATCTGGAAACAAAGGTTATGATGCGGCAATCTCTGTTATGGAAATGGTAAATCTTTTAAAGGAAAAGGCTTTGTGCGGAGACGTAAAGCAAGAGAGTTAGCCTTGAGAATGCTTTACCAGATGGAAACAAATGGTGATGACCCGGAACTTGCTCTCACTAAATATTGTGAAACCTTTCCTTATCATGCAGACGTTATAGATTATACAAAATTTTTATTATCAGGGGTCTTAAAAGAAAAAGAGACAATAGACAGGTATATAGAGGATACATCTGAGCATTGGAAGCTTGGGAGAATTACTTATGTAGATAAGAATATCTTGAGACTAAGCATATTTGAAATGCTTTTTTCTCCGGATGTCCCTCCAAAGGTTGCAATCGATGAGGCAATCGAATTAGGTAAAAAGTATGGCAATGAAAACTCAAGAGACTTTATCAATGGAGTTTTGGACAGAATTTTAAAAGACTATTATGAAAAGGAGAACAGGGTAAAAAATGATAGCAGATAAGATCTGGATGGATGGAAAGTTTATTAACTGGAATGATGCAAATGTTCATGTGTGCACCCATACACTCCACTATGGTGTTGGTGCATTTGAAGGGATCAGATGCTATGAATGCCATGATGGGAAAAGCGCCATATTTATGCTCAGGGAACATATCGACAGGTTATTCGATTCTGCCCATATCGTACAGTTAGAAATCCCATACAAAAAGAGCGAGATAATAGACCTTTGCAAGGAGATAGTAAGGGTCAATGGCTTTAAAGAATGTTACATACGCCCCATTGCATTTATGGGGGATAGCCAGTTGGGTCTTTATGTGAAGGACTTTAAGGTCAGGGTGGCAATAATAAGCTGGGTATGGGGTGCATATCTCGGGGATGAAGGTTTAAAAAATGGTATAAGGGCAAAGGTGTCTTCCTTTTTAAGAAACCATGTAGATGCCTGTATGTCAAAGGGAAAGATCTGCGGACACTATGTAAATTCCATTTTAGCAAAGAGAGAGGCGATATCAGCAGGATATGATGAAGCAATAATGCTCGATACAGAAGGTTATGTGTCTGAGGCAAGCGGGGAAAATATTTTTATTGTACGGAAGGGAAAGATAAAAACAACCCCCCTTACATCAATACTACCGGGAATAACAAGAAGCGCCGTTCTTAAAATTGCATCTGATATGGGGTCTGAGGTGAAAGAGGAGCGGTTTACAAGGGATGAACTCTATATTGCTGATGAAGTCTTTTTCACAGGCACTGCAGCAGAGGTTACACCTGTGAGAGAAGTAGATAGCAGAAAGATTGGAGAAGGAAAACCGGGGCCTGTCACCCTTAAGATTCAAAAGAAATTTTTTGAAGTAGCGCGGGGCATGCATAAAGAATATGCAGATTGGCTCACGTATCTGTAACTACTTTCGCATAGGGCATGGAGCTAAGAGCCTGGAGCCAAAGATTTAAACCCTACGCTCTCTGCTCCCTGCAAGCATTACCATACTATTTAAAAAAACCATGACCCACATCATTATCGACGGATATAACTATTTACACAGGATAAGGTCTTCAGGCATGCAAGATGGCTCCAATTTTGATATGCAAAGAAGATATCTACTTGAAAAATTGGTGCAGTACAAGAAACAGAGAAATGTCAAAGTAACAGTGGTGTTCGATGCCTATAACAGCTTTTCCTTAAATAGACAAAGAGAAAACTATAAGGGTATTAATGTTGTATATTCAAAGGAGCATGAAACCGCAGATGATGTTATTATAGGATGGATTCGGGAAAAAAGATCAGGGATTGTTGTGGTTAGTTCCGACCGTGCCATTATAGATGAAGCAAAAAAATACAGTGTTCCGTTTATCACACCTCTCAGAATGGAAGAAGCAATAGATGGGGATTATCCAGATGATGAAGAGGAAAGAGATACAGAGAAAAAAGGGAATCCGAGAAGGCTTCCAAAAAGATTAAGAAAGGTTAAAAAAACAATAGATAAAATATAATCTCAGAAGAAACATATACAAAACAGGTCTTGACAGCACGCCATAAAAGACACAGAATATTTAATAAATAAAACAATATGAGAGGATAAAATATGTTAGTGCGAGATATAATGACCCATAATGTGATAACAATAACCAGCGACACCTATGTCCTTGATGCCGAGCGAACAATGGAGCTTCACAAAATTGACCGTCTACCGATAGTTGATAAGGGAAAGCTGGTAGGGATTGTAACCAAAGACGATTTATTAAAGGCAAGTCCCTCATCAACTACTCCATATAATCAGCGGCAACTCTTCTATCTCATGTCAAAACTAACCGTAAGGGAAATTATGAAAACAGATGTAGTTACGGTAACAGCCGATACTACTATAGAAAAGGCAGTGGCAATTGCTCAGAAGAATCGGGTTGGATCCCTTCCGGTTGTTGATGGAAAAAGAATTGTGGGGATATTAACCACAAATGATGTCTTTTACAAAATCCTGAATCCCCTTCTGGGGATAGGAGAAACAGGTAAACGCATTACTATATATGGGGCTGGAAAGAAAGAAGAGATACAGAAGGTTCTGGACTACGTGAATAAAACAGGCACAAAGATAAAAACCTTTTGGTTTCCTGCTGATCCAGAAAAGAAGGATCTCATCCTTCACCTGGATACAGATGATGCTACACCTATAATTTCAGGGCTCAAAGAAATGGGATACTCAGTAGACCTCAGAGAGTTCTCTGCATAAAAGATAGATACTGTGACAAAACCCTTTTTTATTAATAATAGGTAGATTTCGCAAGAGTACGAAATCATCGTGGAGGAAGAAAGAGATAGTTTGTTACACCTACTTATCAAGCATATGACGCACAACAAAAAATTGCAGATTACGGAAGGAAATGTAGTATAACGTCACAACTCATTTGCGCTATGGAGTGTAGTGGAATTACAGTCGGGTATCGTCTTGTTAGGCGAAATAAAATTACCCGATATTAGATATTTTTCTCCAAATTTCTTCACCGTTAAAATGTGCAATAATTTCATCTAATAATTCATGCCGAGATGACTTTGTCCTGAGGGGATGTCCTATTAGTTTGCCCAGTTCTCTTATTTGTTTTACAGAAAGTTGGCTAATTTGAGATTTTAAATCTAATGGTTTATCTCGGCACTCCTTTAATTTACTTACAAACCTTTCATCAATTTTTATTTTGGAGGCATTTTTCTTTTTTCGAGGATGATAAGGGGACGTCAGGTAAATTAAAATCCTACCACCTAACCGTTCAATTCTATCAACTTCTTTTTTGTTAAAATATTGTAGCAGAAGTTGCTTCAGTTCGTTGGATGCTGGCTCTCCAGCATTATGATGAATTTCATGCTTTGGCATGATATGCCTCCATTCTTTCTAAGACTCTGTTAGTAATATTAATAAGACACTCCTCAATAGTTGGTTGACCCGATGTTTTCCGTTTGAATTCATATCGAGAAAATTTCGTTGATTCAGCAAGGAAACGAGCTATTGCATCAAGCCGTGGAATTACCCCAATAAGTGAGTGATCACCCAAGATTTTTTTCTCTATCGGCTCCAAATCAAATTGTATGCTTTGCTGAAGCCTCCCCTCCGCTGATTGTTGAGAATAGACCTTTCCACCGGGGAGTCCCCCTGTTCGATTAATTGCATTAAGAACATAGCCCAAAAGCCTTGGACGGTCACCAGAGGGAATTTGTTTAACCCATCTTAAAAGACGGGGCATTCCATAAACGGATATAGCATCAGGAATCGTAACCGGCAAATAGAAAGAGCATGCTCTCAACATAGCTTGAGTAAGAAACATCTTATTAGGGGGGCAGTCAATCAAAATGTAATCAAATTTGTCGAAGCCATTCAAAAGTTGCTTGCAATAAAGAAAGAGTTCATTTATGCGTCTCGTTTCATCCCCCACGAGGCTCTTTGCAATTTCCATGTCCATAGTATCCACGTCAAATGATCCCCGAATTATATGCAGACCTTTTGGACTCAGAGTATCTGGAACTCGAAAAACATAATTATCAATTTTAGTCTTCTTCAAAATTGTCCATTTTGAAGGCTTCACTAAATTGTAGATGGTCAGTTCTGTCTTGCTAACTTCATCGGGATCGAAGCCCACAGACAAGGACAAACTACATTGAGGGTCAATATCGAAAAGAAGAACCCGTTTACCCGTAATTTCCGTAAGGTAATATCCAAGAAGGCAAACTAGTGTGGTTTTACCAACACCGCCTTTGTAGTTTGCAACGCATATTGAGCCTGGATGTTTATCAGCAATGAAGGCCTTAAGTTCAGCAGCTTTTTGGGGAGAAATTAATGTTCCCATATTTTATCCCTCCTAATTTAAGCTTACCCCTCTATTATTTTATTTAACCCTGTTTTTCTTCACTTCACGTGATATGTGCCACCCCCATGTAGGATTGATCGACATCTCATCACCCGAATAAGTGTTATGTATCAATTTTACGAGATCGGTGTTTATAAATTCCAACTTGGCATCTGAAATAGCTTTGCTCGATCCATCTTTTCCTATTCCATAGCCTTCTACAAGGCATGACCTTATAGAAGATTCCTTTACATTTATCCCACCTTCATCTAAAAGAGCAGAGATCACCTTGCGGGACATTGGCGAAAGCTTTTCCCATTTAGAGTTAAACCGATTATCAATAGCTGGCCCCATAAAGGGGAACTCGGTAGAAGCCAGCCATGATTCAATTTGAGTGATGATTTCAGATTCTTTTTTTATAGGTTTTGGATTTACAATAAGCGAAGTCATCGCACCTTCTAATCGGACTTTTTCGTCTTTAAATACTAATATAGGTATTTCTACCCCTTCCAATTGACAACGATAAGCTAATATCGCAATTTCTTGATTGACCCAAACAGATGATCTATACCCCCATTCCTTGTTACCATTTGTTATAACAAGTCCTCGTTCATGCATAAAAGATATTAAGCCAGAGCATATTCTAAGTCCTTCAAAAATATTTTTTGCTAAAGTATCAAGACTATGCACATATTCTGCAAAATATGCCTTGAAGCCTTGCTTTGAATCAACAAGTTTTTTGACAAAAGCTCCGATCCTTTTTTCTTCTTCTGTTTGCTGGCCACAACTAACAAATATTAGTTTATCGGTCATCTCAGATGTCCTTGTCGATAAAACATTTATGGGACTAACTTATATAAAAAACTACACCTATAGTAGTTTTTCGATATAGAAGTTCTTAGAATATCAATTCTCTTACTATACCTGCCCCTCTTTTATCCATTCTCCTCCAATTTTATTTAGATTTCAAGTAGAAAATCGCCGGCTAAACTATCAAATGCCGGTTGAAATGTTGTACTCCTGAAAAAAATGACAAAGGCTATGTTACAGGAAGAAGCTGATAGTTTATCCAACGATGTTTGATAGACAAAATCCTGACTTTTGAGTTATAGCCAATGCAACCAATCAAACTAATAGGATTATTCTGACCCCTCCCTGACTTCTGTATTCTGAATACTCTGCTATGGTTCAATCCACTCACCAATATCTTTATGCCTGATGGTATTCTTCAGGATTTCCTCTCTTCTCTCAAGGAACCTGTTCTTCATGCTCCTCAGCCATTCCTTATGCAAGAGCATATGCTCTGGACTGCCGAATATGCCCTCGTCTTTTATTTTTATTCTTTTACCATATTCATCGATTGAAAAATGGCCATGGCAGAGGGTGCAGATGAATTTTCCCTTTTCCATCCTGACAATTTCGCATCCACAAAAAGGACAACCATATCTGTTCTTGATCATTTCTCTGGAGAAAAGAATCTTTCCCAGCCGCTTTGCCTTTTCTATATTTCTTTCATCTGTAAGTATCTCCCCGGGCAAGGCGGCTCTAATGTTTAAACTCGCCTTTATATTAAGCCCGAGAAAGGATGCAAAACTCATCAAGGTGTGAGGAGCTACCCCTACCCTCTCCTTAACACCATAAATATTTACAAGAATACATGGTTTGTTGTAAGTCTTTTCAATAAAATTATAAAAGAGAAGGCCTCTATCCAGTATTCTCTTGAATATGCTGTGGGCACCAAGAAAATATACAGGTGAAGCAACAATAATTGCATCTGATTGGGCAATATGGTTTAGCAAAAATTCCATATCATCTTTGTTTGGACATGGTTTATCCATTATACATCCATAGCATGCCCTGCACGGCAATATCTCAAGGGACGGCATTCTTATAAGGTGAAGTTTATGATCAAGATTAATGTGTCTCGATATCTCCTTGACAAATACCTCGCAGTTCCCAATTTTTCTTGGAGAACCAATAAGACCTAAAATCAGTTTTGAGTTAGGAGTTCGGAGTTCGGAGTTTTTAAATGACTGCCTCTTTGCTTCTTGCTTCATCCTATCTAACATCATTGCCTCCAGATAATTAATTATGGATAGAACAGAATTATACTAAATTTATAATGAATTGTAAC